>FUFK010042503.1_pt1 | contig 20712 bp, 26 predicted proteins | sample 1021851 | NCBI WGS metagenome assembly FUFK01 (sample SAMEA51879418, study PRJEB19060) | metagenome
AAAGGACCGTCATTTCAAAAACTATTTTTTTTCATACCCCTACAGATATTTTAAAAGTTTTTGAGATGACGGTCCTTTGGGTATTTTGGTCCTTTTTTCTCCCTCCCAAAAAAAAAAATGAATTAGAAAAAAATAAATTGAAAAGTAAAAAACCCCCACCACAAATATTTACAAACAAAAACAAATACACACAAACATATTTAAGACTATCGCATTATGTCTTCCTTTGCTGAGTTATCTGTATTCAACAAAATGCTCCTTGAGAAGATGCGAAGGATGGAGGAAGAACACAAAAAACAAATAAGTAAGTTGCGGGATGTTTATTATAGTTTGGTAGAAATAGCAACAGACAACGACCACAACGAATTTTATCAATGTACTTTTTGTGATAAATGGTTTGATGCTAATGCATATCCTGATGATGATGTTATATTAGACTATGATAATGGTGAATATTGTTGTCCTGAATGTGAGGAACAAGGAATAGGATATTTAAAAAAATGTGTAGATTGTGATGATGTAATAAATTTAGACTGCGGACACAAGTGTTTTCCTAAACGATGCCCACAAACTGGAAAACCTTTAGAAGGTGTTGTTTGCAAAAGATGTAATATAATATATTTACACCCTGCTGTGAAAGGGTCTGTTTTTCGTAACTATGATGAGGTTGTGGAAAAATTACAAAATTATTTTAGTAAATCTTTATCAACCTTAGCAGCAGGACCACCCATTACTGCTGAGTAGAGTCTTGACACCCCCCAATGTGTTGCTGACTTGACTTGAGGACGAACACTCTGAGGATTATTATAATATGCTCCTTTTCCTTTCTGAATAATCTTATTAGCATTTGTCATTGATATGCCACTTAACCTTGCAATAGTTCTTACGCTGTTGCTTTGGTTCAGAGGAAATCCGTGACGCTTATTAAATTTTTCTTTCCATGTTTTTGCTTTCATTTATGATATTTAGAAAGAAAATAATATTACCAAAGATATAAATGCGCAAGATACTTGGGAGTTATTTTATCTCCCTTTTCTTTTGCTAATGCTTCTCGTTTGGTAGGCACACCACTATGCCTCATAAAATAATTACGACGCCTATTCTTATCTAAATGATTATTTGCTGAATATAATTTTAGTGGGGTACTATCTCTAAACTGAGAATATCCTTTCGCACCGAAGGATACTTTACGCTCTTTCTTCGTTTCTGTATCCCTAACCAATACNGTNTATTTTTTTCCTTTNACTGTTGGATTCATTACCTTGACAATTCTTTCAGGCATTTTTTATATAATAATATTATTTTTTTTTTCTCTTATATTATATAAAATGTTCGCTCATCAAGACAATAGTCAGGTCGTCAGCAACCAAACAAATATCGCTAGTTTACAAACACAACAAACAACCAACACAAACAGCATAGCAACAACAAACACAACTCTAACAGGTGTAAAAACAAAAACAGATTTAATTACAATCAGCAACCCTCAGCATTTAGACGACCACGGTTCTAATATTATTCTAAATGCTAGTAATATTACTAGTCTAAAAAATAATTTACTTGCTGGTAATCTTAAGACTGCTGTAGATGCAAACACTGCTAAAACTGGAATTAGTTCAGCACAATCAACTAAACTAGGACACATTACAATTACATCAGCACAAGACCTAGATGTTCATGGAACTCAAATAAATACCAATGTGACTAATATTACACTCAAAACCGATAAAANTATTAATCGGTGTNTAGAAANNATNNGNGGNGTTTGCGATGGAAGAAAATTNTATCCNNANTATCTAAAAAGTGCTGGAACTAAATTNATTACTCTATCTAATGTAAATGCTGNNTTNTCNCCTAATCAATCNTGGCAAGATATACCNGGNTCTGAAATAACTTATCAGCCTCCATCTTTGGGTACATTTGATTCAGCAACTCGTGGAACAGTTGTATATAAATATAGTTTTCATATGTCAAAACATGATACAGATAATGAAGTTCAAGGAGATAGTGAAGGTCTAGCATCTTATAGATTTCTAATTGATGATGCTAATNACGGNACTTATACAGATCTCCATATTGGTAAACAAGTNGTAGGAACTTCNCCNCATTATGGNAGAACTGTAGATTTAGAACTATACCTAACAATTGATAGTGGTGAAACGAAAGACATAGCTAATGGCATGTTCGACAGCTGGAGCTCTCCAAAAAAAATAAAATGCCAAGTATGGGAATATTCTACATCCACAGAGTTTAATCTATTTCAACCTATGTACTACCAATCATTTTTCTTGCCTACTAATGGATCAAGCAATGTCCCTCTTATAAAACCTCAGATTAGTATAGAGACTTACGGACACGGATAAAATATTTCTTATATATATAATGGAAAATATGAAGAAACAAGAAATGCCCCCTGCTCTATATCTATCACCACCTGCCATCCCAGTCCAAATAATAAACCTAAATCCAATACAGTATGTATATAACATATACAAAAATTCGTATTGTTGTTATAACCTACTATTCAGTATGAAGAAAAAGGAAAACAAGTGGATAATAAATATCATTAATCATAAGAAATCGTATCAAATACCAATTGAGAAGAATGTAGAAGAAATATCTGTTATCCTAAACTCTTTAGGAATATCTATTCGAGCACCATACAAACTAAACATAGTGAATGGGGATATTGATGTTGTCACATATAGATATAGTAACATCAAAACAATGATAAAAAAAATAATGGATAACGAAATGATTATCCAAGGTATCTGTTACGGTGAGCTATCATGATATTTTAGGTTTCTACTATCATTATCTCAATAATCTCTTTAGGTATATCATCATAATTTTTCATAGGGTCAACCACTATTTCTTCATTTAGCAGTCGTTTATTTTTTTCTATGATGTATAAACATTCTTGCCTTTTAATAGATTGTTTATCCAATAGGTAACTGGTCTTATTTTTATTTTGTCTTAGGTTTATTCTTTTTGTTAGGTCAGAAATAATTATGATATTGGGGTTTAGTTGAGGTATCGGCATTTGCTTGCATTCCACAATACCGTTCAATAGTCCTCTGTCATTATGTACATAAAGCATCCCTTGTTTTACATCAAAGGGATTCTTAATAAATATTTTTTCTTCAGATATTGCCACAGAATATAAGACAATCATTTATGCGTTGTATATACGATATTATAATATTTTATTTATGTAATATGAACGCCAACGAACTAATTACATTTAGGACAATAAGAGAAAATACGCTAAAGCAGTACATGAGAGGAGGAGAAAGGTTAGCAGAAAAGATTGGTGTTAAAAAATTATCTGTTGATGTAATAAAAGATAATTATCCTAAAATAATCGATATACTGGATGCCTCCTCACTCCATCAAAAGAAAGCAATAATAAATTTATTGTTGTTGGTTGTATCACCTGAAAGAGGGAACCCTAAAGATAAATTGCTATATAAAGAACTAGTAAACTTATTAGTTATTTATGATAAGGAGTATCAAGATGAGCGGTCTATGAATAAACAAAATGATAAGGAAAAAAAGAACTGGACAGAATGGCATGATATAATTAGAATCAAAAATAAATTAGAAGAAAAGTATAATGAAAATGAAGAATTTGACACCCTACAGGACTTAATAATTATTTGCCTTTATACACTACAGAGACCGCGTAGGTTGGAATATGCTGATTGTATTATTATTGATGAGTTGGATTATATTAGGTTAACCTTATTAGAAAAGGAAGATAATATATTTTTAGTATTAGGTAAAAAAATGTATTTCTCTTTTGGAGCGAATAAGACTAAAACACAAATGGATAAAAATTATCAACTGATAACAGTAAAGGAATCGTTTGTGCCATTGCTAAAAAAATACTTANAACAAAATGATTCTAAATACTTNTTGAGNAAAAAAAATGGGGATAANTTNNNTCACGCTGGNTTGNGAGCANGACTCAANAANATATTTTATCCTAAACTTATTTCGGCAAGTATGTTGCGAAAAATATATATCTCAGGATTACCAAATGATTTATCGTTTGCTGAGAGACAAGTCATTGCTTTGGAGATGGGACACAGTGTATTGACTTCATTGAAAATATACAATAAGATATAATTTATTTTGTTTCTAAACAAGATCCATAAGAAGAATCGGATGATGGGTAGTATGTAGATGAACTATCATCATCTGTTTCTTCATATGGAGCATCTAAATTACATTGTATTATCTCTTTGTCTGAGTGTGTCCCNTTNAATCTGCCACATCTTGGGACAAATACAAAATTGCCAATAGATNATGGGTTCAAGGCATTTGTATACACGCTTGCCCTCATATAAAATAAATGGTTCATCNGCCAATTCTTCTAAAGTATATTTTTTCTTTGTTGTCTTGGTTTCTTTTTCTTCGTTTTCTGTCTCTCGTAGAGTGATGTAAAACGGTTTTTGTTTGNTNTNTTTGCTTTCCATTTTTACATAAATNAAATATATTTTTTTTTGCTAAATAAACGCAAAAAATTATTTTGAGTCATTATCATCATCGTCGCTATCAGAAAACTCCTCAATATTATTTTTCTTATTCCAAAACGAGAAATTATGNANACCATCTTTATCAACCTCGCATCTCATAATCTCCACACAAGATAGTTTTTCTTGGGTTTTTCTTCCTACCTTTTTAGGTTTTTTCTTGAAAATATTATAGATGAAATGTTTGTTAATAGCAGGGAAACAGCTAACAATTTTATCCACCCCAGAGAATTTTCTGATGAATAAAATATTCTTATGTTCAGGTTCGCAATAGATAATAATCGTAAAAGAAATATTTCTTGGCATTGTATATAATTATTATATTAGTTATTTTTATATTATTTTTTACCTAATATATATTTTTTTATATTAGGTAAAAAATTAAAACGCCACTCATTCATACTGAAATACTATGCCGTTTTACCTGACTGATAAAGCAAAGGAATTCTTGTTTAGACATATCATTTATTTCTTTTATAGTATATTTTTTTTCTTTCATTAAAATAGAACATGTTTTTTTATGTTGGTACATATATCCTCGCGAAAATTGCCTACCACATCCTTCGCACTGCACCTTCTCTCGTTTTCTTGTTTTATCTTTGTCATTATTTACCTTGCTCGCTCTGTATCTCCGCATATATTCTCTCATATATTTTTTAGTCTTCTCATCGGTTCTCGTTACTTTGACAGACATTATTTTTCTTCGTTATATAATTACATAAAGATGTCTTTATATATTAACACCACTTAATATAACAATCAATTTATTAATTGCGTAAAACAATATAAAGAATAAATATTATTTATCTGTATATGACTATAATGACAAAAACCTTTAGCAATTATCTTTGGAACAACAAAAGAAAAAATAATTCTGTTATTACTCACACGAGAATAGGTAACAAAAATAAAAATATTCATGGTGGTTCTTATACCATACATGATGATGATAAAGATTTTTATGATATGTATTATCAGAAAGTGTTTGTTCGAGGTAAAAAAGAATACCTTACTGAAAAGCAAATACCTGATGGCCAAATACTTATTGACTTGGATTTTCGCTTTAGTCCTGATGTGAAACGAAGAAAAGTAAATGATAACAATGTTGAAGAGATTACTTTGGCATACACAGATATTATCAAAAATATGTATGAGATACCTGTTGATACGGCAATACCTTTGTGGGTATTAAGGAAACCAAATGTTAATTGTTTGGAAGATAAAACCAAAGATGGTTTACATATTGTTATAGGTTTGTCTGCTACCGCAAAAGAACAATTATATATTAGGGAAAAAATGATTGAACGTGCTGATGATATTTTTTATGGTAAACCTTTGCAAAATAGTTATGATGATGTATTTGATAAAGGTATATCCACCAAAAAAACTAATTGGCAAATGTATGGCAGTCAGAAACCAGGTAATGAACGATATGAAATTATTGAGTATTTTGAATTATCTTATGATGGTGACAATTTTGACTGGCATCTAATTGAAGATTATGATGAGAGGATAGTACTAGAAAAGATATCGGCAAGAAATAAAAACATTATTAAAGTACCGCTTAAGTCTGATATAAAGGAACTATTAACAGAAACCAAACAACAAGAAGAAGAAAAGGTTGTTGATAATGAGGTCGTCAATGATGTATGTAATAATATTATCAAATCAAAGACACCATTTGAAAAACTAGAGAAAATTGCCAACTTGGTCAATGCCAAAAAAAGATTGGTAAATTATTCCAGTTGGCAAGAATTCTTATATATAGTTCATTACGAGTCAAATGGTTCTAAGGAAGGATATGACTTGTTTATGAAATGCTCTAGAAAAGCACCAGGTTATAATAACATACAAGACTCAGAACATATTGACAGATGGAACAGTGCCAATAAAAACAATACTAAACAATTAACCATTGCTACTCTTATCAATTGGATACAAGAGGATGACCCTGAGGCGTGGCAAATTATCATTGATGAAAATAGAAAATGGATAGATATTACGCATCACGATATAGCAACAATAATCTATAAAGATATAGGACATAAATTCTGTTGTATAAAAACAAAGAAAAAGGTTTCATGCGATGATATATATTACTTTAATGGCAATGTTTGGGATACATCAGCATATAGTCACTTTGTAAAATATTTGACTGAGAAAGTATTCAAGTCATTAAATAAGGTTTTACAGAAGATGAAACACAAACTAGAACCATTGAAGTATATACAACATACTATTGCTTTGAAATCACTAAAAAATAAGAGCTTTGTTAAGAGCAGTTATGAAATGTTTATATCCACTCTAAAACTAGAAAGGTCTGTTAGTATTCCATTTAACTATACAGAGGAAAGCAGACATTANGTTCAGTTTANNAATGGTTGCTTTGATTTGAGAACTGGTGAGTTCAGAAAAAGAACACCAGAAGATTATATCACTATGACTTTAGATTATGATTATAAGTATATTCCTCTTGGTATGTTGGCATTTACTAATATCGGAGGTTTTGATTTTATGGTTGGAAAAGAAAATAATGTATATGAATCCAAAGAAGATTATGAAATGGAAGTAGCGAGATGGAAAAACAAAATAGTACCTCCTGTAAAAATGGTAAATGATTGTAATTTTTGGCAACAAGATGAGAACAAAAAATATTACGATATTGGGTGTCAAATTATAGATGATTTTAGAAAGATACAAACTGAAACTGATAATTACAGAGCATTATGGCATTGGAATGCATACTGCTTAAGCGGTGAAACAAATGAAAGAAAATTTTATTATTGGGTAGGTCATACAGCATGCAATGGTAAAACAACTATCCAAGAAATACTTAATATTTGTTTTCCCATATATTTTGATAGTATGAATAAAGATACATTCGCTCTTAAAACGTCTTCAAGTGATAAAAACAAAGAATTAGCAAGACTTGTAGAAAGACCATTGAGGTGTGTTTATATTAACGATACAAAGACAAAACAAGACGAGGCAACCATTAAAACGTTTGTTGATGGTGTACCATTCTCAATCAGATGTTTATATAAAGAAGCAGTTAATATTCCCATTCAAGCAAAACTTACCATGAGTTCAAATGTAGAATTTTCTAGTGGTGACGTAGACAATGGTATTCTTAGAAGAGGATTGCAAATGACATTTGACAGTCAGTTTAAGAAGAAAGAAAAAATGACAAAAAATGATACACTTAATCCTAAGGTTTTTCCTATGGATCAGAAATTAGTTGATAAATATAATGATGTTGATTATAAGTTGGTTATGTTTGCCTTATTGGCTGATATTTGTAAACGAGTAGTTTATGGTAATAAAGAAGATAAAGAAGATGAATATGATGATGTAGTACCAAGCGAGAAATTTAATCAAGCATTTAGAGATAGTTTAACAGATGGTGATTTATTTGGTGATTTTATGAATCAACATTTCATTGAAGGTAAAGGCGATGATTGTTTGTCCAAAGCAGAAATTATTGACTTAGTATCTGATAACCTAGACATTAAGGTTTGTTGGAATGATATCAAGTGTAAACTAAAAGCAAGAGGGTTCACATATTCTAGAACAAAAAAGAAAAATAAGAAGAAAGGTTGCTTTCTTCAAATAAAAACCGATTTGGTGAAAATGAATGGTGGAGAACAATTCATATAATATAGTTCCAAATTTCTTCCAATAAAGAACCAAAGGACCAAAAAAGGACCAAAGTACCCAAAGGACCGCTATTTCAAAAACTTTTAAAATATCTGAGGGGGCATAAAAAAAAAAAGTTTTTGAAATCGCGGTCCTTTGGGTACTTTGGTCCCCACCACTAATATTATATATATGTTAATTGTGTAAATCAATATAAAGATAAATACTGTTAATATTGTAAATACATAATGGATACTGTCAACTACTTCTATCGTAACAATTCTTTTGAGATTAGAATGATTAAGCAGAGGATATTACAGTACAGGTTTCCTTCTGATAAACAACTTGTAGAATGGAAGGAAAAGCATTTTCTTTCTAATCGTTGGGTTATGACTGAAATTAATGATTTGGCTAAGGATTTTTTAGATGATAGTAATTGCGAAAGTCCACAATATTTTTTAGAATGTAATGGGTTTTCTTTTATAGATTATTTGACGAATCAGATATCACCTCTACATTCTAAAAAATATTGTGGCTTTAAGTGGACAAAATATGGTGATGAGTGGTTTCATAAATACAACATGTATAATGAAGCAACCTCGTAGCATTATTGGTTTTGAATGCAGTTGGCAAATCTCGTATTGGGATGAACACGAAGAAATCTATCGTGTTAATAAAGATGTCTTAGATAAAATCTGTCCGCCTTAATTATTGTTTCTTATCTTTTCCATTATTATTATTAGAACTGTTTACTCCAACATAGACGCCAAGGATAAAACTGATTTGAGCACTGTAATAACTCTTTTCATCGTTGTTAGTATTTTGTAGCATATAAAAGCAAAATAATAGCACTAATAGGGATATGCTGTATTTGCCAAGATATATAACCATATCCTTTTCTATATTACAACAGATACATTTCCATTCCGTGTCAGGTTCATAAAGCAAGTGTTTACCATTATGATAAGTGCCACTATCTATTTTTTTTATTCTAGGTGATGTTTCTTTTTTGATAGGTATAATTATATCGTCGCTTTTTTTTTCCACTTCCATTATAAATATATTATCAGAATAAATAATTATCTTGACAATATGTATAAAGATGCCTTACCATTCAACCGACAAACCAAAACAAATGAAGAAAAAGAAGAAAGTAGTAATAAAGAAGAAAAAAACACCTGGGTTGACCCAAAACCAAAAGGATAAACTCAAAGAGCATAAAAAGCATCACACTGCAAAACACATGGCATCTATGAGAAAAGATATGAAAAATGGTATGTCGTTTAGTCGCGCCCACGCGAACGCGTTGAAAAAGGTTGGTAAATAATCTTTAGGAATATGTATATAATGGATCTATATAATGGGGATTGTTTAGAAGTACTAAAAGATTTATCAGATAATTCTATTGACTTTATTTGCTCTGATTTACCTTATGGGAGGTTTAAGCATTTAGAGTGGGATAAACGCATTGATTTAGAAAAAATGTGGAAACAGTTATGGCGAGTGGCAAAACCAAATTGTCCTATATTTTTGTTTGGTGATTTCAAGTTTGCTGTTGAGTTGTATAATAGCGAACCAAAGCATTTTAAGTATGAAATAGTTTGGAACAAAGGACAAACAACCACACCGCTTTTATCAAGGAAAAGATTTGGTAGAGCAACCGAGTATATCCTCGCATTCTATAAAAATCAACCAGTATACAACTATGCCAAATATCATAAGATTGTTCAGAAGCAAACGCCGTCTATAATTAAAGACGGAATAAACAAATGGGAAGGACGCGATAAAACGAAGAAAGCGAATGGATACGAACCAACCCTTCCTATTAATATTATTGAGAATGATGTTGTTTTCTCTTCTATGGTAATGGGTAAAAATAATAATATGTATCATTCTAAAAGTGGAAAATATGAACCAAGATTACCTACTAATGTTATTGAGAATGATGTTGTAATAGATAAATACTCTCATTTAAATCATAGAGGAAATAAATTAAGCGGTAAGTGTAATACCTACGAGCCAACATTACCTACTAATGTTATCAAATGTAAAACCAAAAGAAATAATAAAACCATAAAGAAACTAACAGAGAAACCACAATTTGTTTTAGAGCATCTACTAAAATACTTTTCTAATGAGGGCGACACTTGTTTGGATATATGCATGGGTTCAGGTAGTTTAGGCGTTGCTTGTAATACACTCAATAGGAAATTCATTGGTATAGAAAAAGATAAGGAGTTCTTTAGTATTACTAAAGAGCGTCTTAATAAATTACCAAAATAGGTTTTTAGCATCTATCTCAGCAAGTATGTATAAAGGAAAATTAATTATGTTTTTAATTAGCACTTCTCTAGAACCAACCATAATAATTTCTCTGTCGTAGAATGCTTTGGTATATTCTAATTGCCACATGATAGCTCTGTAATCCAAACTATGCAAATATCTATACCATTCTAGGTCTAGTAAATCTAATCTATTATAATCACTAATATCTTTCAGTATATGTGGGGGCAATATATTTTTCTTTAGAAGATATTCCATATGTATATATATATTATGGATAAAAATATGAAATATATTCCATTGGACGAACAACCTGTAGAGAGAAAAGATTTTAGACTGGATACTTTTGACCTACATAAAGGATTACATGATATAGACCACGCACCATATATTGTTCTTATCGCACCAAGACATAGTGGCAAATCTGTTGCTATTTCTTCGATTGTAGAAATGCTCGATAAGAAATGGAAATATAGTAATTGTTTTTGTTTTTCTCAAACAGCAAAAATGACAAACGCTTTCCCTTTTATGAAACAAGAAAATATTTTTAATTCCTTAGACCCCCTTGACCAAATAATAGAAATCCGCAAACGCTCGTATGAAGAAGGTAAAAACAAAAAAGACCACGTGCTGATTATTTTAGATGATATCTCTAATCTATCCAGTAAGAGCAAAAAAACTGGCAAACAAAAAAATGTTAGGTATTCTGAATCATTAGATTTTGCATCGACGACGGGCCGCCATTATAACCTACATTTTATTTTGGCACTGCAATCACGGTCGCAAGCATCAAAAACACAACGGCAGAATGCCTCGATGACTTTTTTGTGGATTCCGAAGTCAATGACCGACAGAAAAATGATTACAGATGAATATTTAGGATTACTAAGAGACAAAACAGAAAAAGAAGAAACATTCCAAGAATTATATAGTGTTCCATATCAAGCGTTGGTTGTTGCTGGATATAAAAATGGTTGTACATGTTTATCAGATTATTGTAGTAAGGTTGTTTTTCCATACCCTGTACCTAAATTTAAGATGAAGCATACGAAGAAAAGGAGGAGCAGACGCAAAAGCGAATTCCAAAAACAGATTGAGGAAAACAATCAGAGAATGATGGAAATGATGGAAAAAAAAAATCAGATGAGAATATTTAATATAAACTTATTCTAAATGAGAAGAAAAATAATAGCACCAGTTCTTACCGTTGACTACCAAGGCACAGGTATAAACGCCAATAGTTTTGGAGAAAGAACACCACAAGAATTACCTAAAACGCTCGCAGAACTACCAAGACTTCCTAAATATACTAATATGTCAAATGCTTTCAATGATTTCAATGACGAGTTTAGAAAGGTTCGCTTCCATCCACAAGTATCATCTTTACAAGATTTTGACACTTGGGGAAACGGTGGCAGAGGAAACTTCCAAGCAACTCAATGGCAACCAATACAATTAGGTGTCTTTAAAGTAAAAGAAGAAAAAGAAGTAAATCGCATCATTGATGAAACCGATATTGAGGAACAACAACAAACAGATGAGATGTATAACGATGAGGGACAAGACCTTAAAGGATTCAAGAAAACAGATAGAAACAAAGCGAAAGCAGAAGTTAAGAGAGAAATGGAGAATGTCAATAAAGGTGTTAACAGTGGCAGTCAAGATAAGAAAGGTCTTTATGGCAGTGGTCTTGCAATGCGAGAAGAAGAAAAGAAGCAATTCAAATCAGATACACTTTACAAAAAATATGTTGATGACGATGATGAGTTCAAACAAATCCAAAACCCTGAACCAGTATCAAAGGGAAGAAGTAAGGATAAATTTATTGAGTCAGAACAAAACGAATAAATCATTTTTTTTTACTAATATTATCTACCATATAAATATAATGGATAATATAACAAACATGACAAACGTTGCTATGGCAGAGTTTATGGCATTATATAACATAACTGATTTATCTGCTCTGAGTGATTTAGATCCTAAATGTTTTGATGACTATGCTGTAGTTATTTTAGGAGTATGCCTATTTGTATCAGAAATACTACCCTTCTATAAAAAATATTGTAAGGATGATAAAACAAGTTCAGAGATTGAGACCATAAACAGTAACGAACCAATAATAGAACGACAAGGAAGTCTCATGCAAGAAGCGGATGGNATTCTTCATCTTGGAATGAAACTCTATGAAAAGTTTAAAAAAAAATAATTATGTTTTAGGAATATATAAATGTCAAATATAGCAAAAGCAACCACACTACCTGATGGTTATAAAATACAAGCAAAACAAATACAGAAATTCATAGAAGGTGACCCAAATTATACTGTAGAAATTGGTGGCAAACGATTTCCAGTGTTGCTAAGAAATCCAAATAAAATGATAAAAAGTTATGTCAAACCAAAAAAAGATTTTTTAGAAAAACTTAAGCAGAGAGTAGGTAATGATATTGAGGAGTACAAAAAATTTTTAGCAGAGCAAAATCTAGCACCTAATATTTTTTCTAATCTAAACCAATTCAACAACAGAAAAGAATTTACCACAGCATTAAAAAATGACCCATTATATGCTGGAGCAGGTGGAAGATTAAGAGGGCAACGAAAACCACCATCAGCACCACCAGGTGACCTGGGGAAACAACCACAAGCAGTAGATAGCGATGAAGAATTAGCACGACAAGTATCAGCAGAATTAGAAGAAGAAGAAGAAGAAGTAGAATTCACAGCACCAGGAGCAACAGGAACAGGAGAAGCAAAAACAGCACCAGCAATGACAGAAAAAGAAAGAATTGCCGCCTTGGCCAAGCAGAAAGCAAAGGAGGTAAAGGAAGAACGGAAGAAGCGTCGAGCAATGACAGAACAACAAAGAAAAGAAGCAGCAGATAAAAGAGAAAAAGATTTACAAGAAAGAGAGAGAAGAGCAAAAGAAATAGAAGATAGAGAAAAGGCAAGAGAAAAAGCAGTAAAGGATAGAGTNGCTGCCCTACGAGCAGCAGTTGTTGCTGAAATGAAAGCAATAGAAAGACAAAAGCAAATCAATATTGAAGAAAAAAAACGATTAGATTCACTCAAAGCATTTCAAGCGCGATTAAGGTCATTAGCACAAAGAAGAGCAACTGCTGCTTTAGNAAAANNANTCAGAGAACAAACAGCAAAAATAAATAGACTATTAAATAGACCAGTCATTCCAGTAGCAGAAACTGTGCCTGAAACAGTCCCTGACCCTCAAGTAATAAATGAGGAAGAACAAAAACTAGAAGCAGGNGAACCATTTGANCCTGAAAAAGTTCAGAGAACAGAACAAGATGGAAGAACTATATTTGGACAACGAGGTGCGATGGAATTACAAATGACAGAACTAGATGAAGAAAAAGAAGCGCAAGAAGAAGATGCTGCTGACCAACTACAAACAGATAATTTACCTGACATAAGTAAATACGGTCATCAAAAATCTATTTCTATGATTTGTATTGCCAACGGCAGAGATTTTACCTACTATAAAAATTTAGTGAAAAATAATGTTGCNCTNGCACCAAGTGAGGATAAAGCAAAAAGAAAGAAAGAAGCAAAGATTATGGAAATGGAATATGGTATAGTTATTTCATGGGAAGGATTTAAGACAGATTATGAAATGGAAGAAGTACTAGAATTATATACTATTGTTACTGTATTTAAAGAAGTATTGGCAGAAGAAAGACAATGGAAACGAGCAATCATAAAACTACAAAAAATGACAGCAGAAAGAAATATGCCGTCAGAAGTTGGAGGTTCTGATTTAGGAGTTGTTATGCCTTTAGATGCTTTTGGTGTAAGACCACAAGATTTGATAAATGTTGCATCAGCAAGAAGTGGTCCTGATGATGGCGAAAGCAAACAACCACCAGGAACTGGTGAAAGTAAAACAGCTTCAACGCCACCTTCAACACCAACAGGAACACCAGCAGGAACACCAGTAGGAACACCAGTAGGAACGCCAACTGCTACCCCAACATCAACGCCACCAGGCAGTCCAGGTGGTGGTATGTTTAAAGTAGAAAAGAAAATAAAAGGATCATCAAGTATGGCATACTCATCTAGAAAGAAGAAACCATCTGTAAGACAACCAAAAGATTTGAATCCACAAAATCTAGCATTTAGAACTGGAACACGATTTAACCCTAATCTATTGATGTCATTGGGAAGAGTTGGTTATGATAGTGGTATACCTTCTGTTGATAATAATCAGTTTAGTTATAATCGAGTAATGGAAGCAGAAAAGAAAGATTCTGCTGAATTTACATTTAGAGTAAAATAATTTTTTTTTGTTATGACTATATATAATTATGCCATTATTAGCAATTGTAATGAATCCTCAAGAAGTTGCCGCAGGTGTTGTAGGCAATAATTCAGCAGAGCAATTATTACTAAGTGGGAGTGGTGTTTCCGCACAGTCTTGTAAATTAGTTGGTTATCAAGTTGTATTTAGACAAGGCACAGGAATGACAGCAGCAACAAACAAAATACCATCGCAAATATTTGTAGAACTGGATTTTGTTGGCGGAAGTCAATTACATGTGGCAAGTGGAAGACAACTAGGAACNAANACACAATACCAACATATTCACGCNATACCTCTTGCTTGCTCTTCAGACCTAACAACAGTAAATTTTGGACTAAATCCAATTGAGTTCAATATCTCTCAACGAATAAACAAACATATCAATATTAGTGTAAAACGATACGATGATAATCCAAACAGCACATCATATGGTAANTTAGTTCCCATATCAACAGATTCAGCAGCAAGACTAGCAGAGCGTTATGCTTTGTCAAATACTGACCCACAACATTTAATCAGTGGTTCTGTTGCTCTTCAATCATTAGTTCTTTACTTTGATTATGATTTTAGTTCTATATTTTAGAATACTTATTTTAATTTCATTATAATATTATCCATATAATATATAATGACTGATTATCAAAATGATTATTTATTGCCTAGAAGACGATTAAGATTTGGCAGAGATTTTAGACCAGCACCACCAATAACCGAAGAATTTGAGATCGATACAGATACAGATGAAGAAAATGATAGACAGTTATTGACAGCACCTGCTGCTGCTGCTTCTGTTGTTGGTGATTTGATGTCAGGTGGTTTAGAACCATTATCAGAACAGAAACCATTTTCTTCAGAAGGACAAATGGGAGGACAACAAAAAAAATCTGGAAGTGGAAGAAGGGGAAGAGATATTACTGATGTGGGAACAACAACAACAACAACAACAACAACAAGTAAAAGAAGAGGAAGAGATATTACTGATATTGATGATGATGATTTGAAGAAAGCGTTTGATTTAGGAGAAGCACCATTACCAAGAACACCTGCCAGGTTTAAGCAACCACAACCAACTGGTGTGCCACCAAGACCAAGAAAACCTTTTCTTCCAAATGAACCACCACCTGACGCACCAAAAGAACCAACACCAAGACAAGAATTTGTTACTGGTGATGACCCTGTTGAACCAATAGGAGAACCACCAAGACCAAGAGCACCTTTTTTGCCAAAAGATACACAACCAAAAGATGAGTTTCATGATGATAATACTTTAGCAAAAGATAACCATATCCACGACGCTGCGACAACNAATCATCAAACAACCGCTTTGTTTGGAAATAAAAATGATATGATTCCATTTGCTCAACCCAACTATGAAGTCCAAGATACAAATTTTTTTTCGAGTACAGTTGCATTATCGGCACAGGTTGTTAGAGAAAACGCACAAAATATATTAGGTGGAATATTAAATGAAAGTGGGGAAGCATTTGTTGATAGACTAGTTCAGATAAGTGGATTAGGTAATATTGGAATGGTTGTGAAGGAACCAATGAAAGATGTTATGAAATCATTTATAGATAATGAAATATCGCCTAATGCTCCTATGCGACCTTTATCTCAAGGCAAAAAAAATGTATTTGCTTTCAAAGAAATGCAAGATCCAGCAGTGTATCCCTTTTTGGTATTAGGTATTGAGTTTTATATNGCNCATTTATCAGAACAGTTTGAAGCACCACGATTGACTGGTATGAAAGGAATGTTTATTAGAGGATATGTAGAACAAATATTTGATGCTATTGATTTAGGAGAAAACGATAAACGATTCATGTATTACATTATAAATAATGTTCCAAATGAGTTATTGACTGCCTTTAGGAAAAATATGGATGTTGTTAGTGAATTATCAGAACAAGAAACAAACGCCATAGATAAATTTACTTCTGATGTTGTTTTGCAATACAAAGATATATTTGGTTCTGAACTATTTAGAGACCTTGAGAAAGAACACGCTGGTGATACTTTATTTGAAATGTTAGTTGGGTTATCATTTCCAAGCACACTACACCAAATAGCAATGACAATAGAAACAATTGACACTCTCATATATGATGTAGCAAACAATAAAGGATTGTTTCTTTCTTTGATGACACTGATTGGAAACCAAGGTAATAAAGATAATTTAGTAAATGAGTTCTCATTTCTTCATAATGTGATAGAAGGTTTGGTATATTATGACAGAACTGGAGTTGCTGGTGGTTTACGATTAGCAGCCAAAAAGGATGTAGAATTTATTATGGAAGCGAATAATTTAGATGACGAGGTAATTATGAGAGAATCNGNNAATGATGTATACATTATATTTAGGGGAACTGATGTAACTAAAAAGGGAGATATTATTAGAAACATTATGCAAAAGGCAAACTCCCAAGAAACAACATTTGATCCAAAAGTTAGTCAGGTATATCAGAGAGGGTTGAGGATGGTAGAAGAAGCAAAAAATATAGCACAAGCAAAAGGTGGTGATGTAAAGATTGTAGGGTATTCAATGGGTTCATATCCAGCACTATATCTTTCTCTCAATCATCCATCCATAGAAACAAATATATATAATCCATACTTTAGTCAAAAACAACAAACAAGAAATTTATTGACAGCACTAAAAGATAGAGAAAGCAATCTAAATGTTTTTGCCGTTCAAGGCGACCCTGTATCAGTAGGATTGACCTACTATAAAGATTTACTAAAACCTAAAATAATCAAGGCAAGTAAATTCTTCAATCCTCATGATATAAGAAGTTATCTCCAATAATTTTTTTTTTTTTTTTCTATAATTAATTATCTTAGTCTATTTCATAATGAGTGAAATTTCTATTCTATCCCAAAAATCAAGCAGCCTTTACAATTCTTCAGTTAAAGGAGCAAAAGCAGACCCTGAGGAATACATTTATTCAATGCCTCGCAGTTCTGTAATTAAATTTTTTGACAAGTTCCATCGCTCTCCTGTAAACAATGCCGATTTTGGCGCTACATCTAGTGTAACTATCCCGAGTTATGGTGTTATCAAACGCCTTATCTTAAAAACACGCATCAAATATGTAATTAGCAATGCAGACGGCACTCCTCTAATTGGTCGTGCTCTCTATGCTCGTCTTGTAAAAAAAGCAGAACTCGCTGTCTCCAGTCGTGTTCTTCTTACGCTTCATGATGATATGATTCAATACCTTTACTACCAAATGGGTGAAGACGGCAAAGCATACAAACTTGCTGGTGTAGAAAACGCACTTTGCGGTGCTAAAGGTCAATCACCTTTCAACATTGCTGCTGGCAATACAGTAGTTCCACACGCTCGCTCTAAAGTAGGAACCCACTTTATTGACTGCTATACTGTCCTTCCATTCAGTTGTTTTGAAATGGGAGGTGCTGGACACCCAACCAAATCTCTTCTTAATGGTAGATTTTTAGAAAAAATGCAACTAAACATCACCTTTGGTGATGAAACCAACTGCATTGCTCCAGCGATTGCTGCCGACCAAGTGACTACAATTGACAGTTGCGAACTACTAACTGACTTCGATATAATTGACCAACCATCATTAGATATGATTGAGAAAGCGAACTATTCCACTGCTCAACCATTAGCACAGGTATTTTCTGACTTTGTCAAAATTACCCAACCCCACACTTCCACAGCAACAACTATCAACACTGACAACAACACCAAAATAACCTGTAATATTTTCAATACTGAATTGTTACACTCAATGATTGTGTGCGCAAGACAAGTGCCAACAGCAGCAGGAAATATCGCAACTGCTCTATCAGTATCAAATGCTGGTGAAGTAAATCAAGCACCTGTTGTTGCTGGTTTCAGTCGTGTAGGTGCTGACCTCCTAGCGCTTCAATCCTTAAAACTAACCTCATCAGGTCGTGTGCTCTATGAAGCCAAAAACCTTGTTGAAGGATTACTTCTAGGAAACAACCATCACTCAAAATGGTGGGACGATTCTGCTGGTGGTTTAGCAACGGTAAATGAAACAACTAAATCTCGCGACCCATCAGAATGGATAGAAATGCAAGACGCCAACACTTGCTCCAACACTAACTTTTATGTAATCCCATTTGCCAACAACCCCAATGTCACTAACGGCATCAATGGCGCACTCGCATGTAAAAACCTCAACTCAATCCAAGTAGAAGCAGAAATAAAAACAACCACTGCCAAGAACTACGAACTAATGGTATACTTAAGATTCTACAAAGCAATCGCAACTGAGAGCCGATCTGGGCGTCTTCAGGTTNNNGTNTCGAATTAAATTACCTAATATAATTTTTATAAGAATAATATTACAAACAAAAATAATATTATTCTTTAGGAAATGAACGAACCATTATTGACAGAAAATGAAGAAAGATACTGTNTGTTCCCAATAAAAGATGACGAGTTATGGAAACACTACAAGAAACAAGTCGCATCTTTTTGGACGGCAGAGGAGTGCCAATATAGTACAGATAAAGATGATTTTGATAATAAATTAACTGATGATGAAAGACATTTTGTGAAAATGGTTTTGGCTTTCTTTGCTTCCAGTGATGGTATAGTAATAGATAATTTAGGACAAAGATTTTTAGCAGAGGCAAAAAGCAGTGAATTAATTGCCAATTATACTATACAAATATTTATAGAACAAATACATTCAGAAGTTTATTCGTTACTCATAGATAGTTATATTAGTAATGAAAAAGAAAAAAAGAAACTATTTAATGCTATTAAAGAGGTTCCTTGTATAAGGAAAAAAGCAGAGTGGGGTATCAAATGGATAAACGATAAAAATAATTATGCGACTAGATTAGTTGCCTTTGCTTGTGTTGAGGGTATCCTCTTTTCTTCATCTTTCGCCTGTATATATTATTTCAAGAAAAGAAATCTATTGAAAGCGTTGACCTTTACTAATGAGTTGATAAGCAGAGATGAGGGAATGCATACCGACTTGGCGTGTATGGTATACAGAAAACTAAATAATAAACTAAATGAAGAAACGATACATGACATAATAAAAGGTGCTGTTGATTTGGAAATAGAATTTACAACGATTTCTCTCCCTTGTCGTTTGATTGGAATGAATAGTGATNTAATGATACAATATATAAAATTTGTTGCTGATAGATTAGCAGTGCAACTTGGTGTAAAAAAAATATATAATGTAAATAATCCATTTGACTTCATGGAGTTAATTAGTCTACAACAGAAGGCAAATTTCTTCGAATCAAAAGTGTCAGCATACTCGATTGATACTAATGAAAGAGATGATAATTGCTTTGATGATGATGGTATAGAGTTTTAGTTTATATGCCTTTACACTTTTTTCTATGTAGTCGTTCAATCATTTTAGCGTGTCTCACTGAATTACATTCTCTTCCATAAAAACATTTATCACATATATAAAATTTTGTGTTGGCGTATAGAGAATGTTTTTTGTTAAACACCATCCTAGCATCAAATATTCCACCTTGATACATATCTACATAATCCATTGCTTTACATAAATTTTCTTTATCAGTTTTAGTGTAATGGAGAGTATCTCTTTTGGTAGTTGCTTTTTTTGAGGAAGACATAATGCGATAGTCTTAAATATGTTTGTGTGTATTTGTTTTTGTTTGTAAATATTTGTGGTGGGGGTTTTTTACTTTTCAATTTATTTTTTTCTAATTNATTTTTTTTTTTGGGAGGGAGAAAAAAGGACCAAAATACCCAAAGGACCGTCATCTCAAAAACTTTTAAAATATCTGTAGGGGTATGAAAAAAAATAGTTTTTGAAATGACGGTCCTTTTGGTATTTTGGTCCTCTTGGATATATATATATTTTTGTGCTTGGATATCCATGAAAAACGAAGAAATGATGGTGGGGGGGTCTTTTTCTTCATTTTGATGGCAATAAAAATGAT
>FUFK010043050.1_pt1 | contig 20706 bp, 29 predicted proteins | sample 1021851 | NCBI WGS metagenome assembly FUFK01 (sample SAMEA51879418, study PRJEB19060) | metagenome
CAACAAGATACATACAATTAATAGATACCTCCGATAATAGAACTTTCTTGATACAAAAAGATATTTCGTTTATGAATGAATTTGCGCCCGATAGGACGTCATCTGGAGCAGGTACTCCAAAGTATTATGCTGTATATGATGATGATACTCATATGCTGGCGCCAACCCCGAACGCTGCATTAACTGTAGAGCTCGCATACACGTACAAGCCACCTGTCTTGTCCAGTACGACAACATCGAATTGGGTAAGTCAGAATGCTCCAAACGTGCTATTGTATGGTTGTGTTTTAGAGGCACTTGGATACTTGAAAGGTCCGGCCGATATGATACAATACTACGATAAAATGTATAATCAGTCTTTAAAAGATCTAGCTGCATATGAGATGGGGCGTGATCGTAGAGACGAATTTCGAGATGGCGTTATTCGTATCCCTCTCGAGTCTAGGAACCCATAGGAGATTATTATGGCAATTACACAAGCTGTATGCAACAGTTTCAAAGTGGAGATCCTGAAAGGCCTGCACGATTTTACGGCTACGACGGGGAATGCTTTTAAACTAGCGCTATATGACAACGAAGCAACATTAAGTAAATCAACAACTGCTTTTACACAAAGTGATGAAGTAGCAAACTCAGGAACTTATTCTGAGGGAGGCGGAACATTAACATCCGTGACACCAACTTTATCAAGTGATACCGCTGTATGTGATTTTAATGACATATCATTTACAAGTGCAACTATTTCTGCACAAGCTGCTGTTATTTATAACAGTTCAACTGTATCTGGTTTGACTACAAACGCATCAGTGTGCGTTCTTGATTTTGGCGCTGTTAAATCTTCAACCGCTGGTACGTTTACAATTACGTTTCCTGCCGCTGAAGCAACTGCTGCAATTTTAAGAATAGCATAGGAGATAAAACATGGCCTCTATCCAAGGATGGGGCCGACAAACTTGGAACAGTGGTGCCTGGTCGGAGCAAGCACCTGTATCTGTTACAGGTAATGGCCTCACGTCATCTCTAGGTACTGAGACAGTTACCACTGACCAAAACATTTCAGTAACAGGTATTGGACTTACCTCTACGGCAGGAACTGCTGTTGCAACTGGTGTAGCTCAAGTTAATCCCACTGGGATTGCACTTACTGCATCTTTAGGCGAAGAATCACTTTCAACAGATCAAAACATCTCAGTAACAGGATTAGGCACTACACTATCGGTAGGTAATGAATCCACAAGTGTAACAAGCACAACTGGATGGAACAGAGACACTGACATCAATACTGGCAATACTATTGGATGGAGTCAACAACAATGGGGTGCTGTAGGAATATCGCAAGCTGTAACAGGTCAAGCTTTGACTGCATCTTTAGGCGAAGAGTCAACTGCAACAGATCAAAATATTTCAGTTACTGGAGTAAGCACTACTTCATCCATAGGCACTTTCTCAATATCAGGTGATGGACAAACTACTATTGTGGCTGGTTCTGAAACAGCCATGCAATCGGCCGTTGGTACACTAGAGGCAGATCCAGAGTTTGTTGTATTTCCAAGTGGTAATGCTTTAACATCAGCTGTTGGCACAGTAGGAACATCTGTATTTGTTACAGGTGTAGGCTTAACTTCTAGCCTCGGTGAAGAAACTCAAGAGACTAGCTATGAAGCACCTAGTGTTTCTGCTACATCTAATGTTGGAACTTTAAATATTCGTACAGATGTAAGCTTTACAATAACAGGAGTTTCTGCTACTAGTAGTACAGGTAATTTACAAGGTACCTTCTGGAGCCAAGTAGATGACTCAAACAGCGAAATAAGTTGGACAGAAGTTCACAAAGCTGCATAAAAAGTTTTGACAAACTTTAAATTAATCATTAAATTTTAAATTAGGAGATTAAATGGCATCGACTTATTCAACGGGTTTAAGAATAGAACTTCAAACCACTGGAGAAAATTCAGGAACTTGGGGTACTATTACTAATAACAACTTTTCTCAAGTATTTGAATTTGCGATTGCTGGTGTTTACGCAAAAACACTTTCTGGCACAGGACCAACGACTTTAACAAATAATGATGGTCCTCAAACTCAATCTAATAATGAAGCCAGACAAAACCAAATAATTTTTTCTGGAACTATTTCTACAACACACATAGTACAGTTTCCAGCTACACAAAAAACTTACGGACTTTATAATAACATAGCAGGNGGTGCTGACGTCACTGCAAGACTAGGTGCAACTGGTAACACTGTAACAATTTCAAATGGTAAATATAGATTAGTTTCTACAGACGGGACTAACTGGTATGATATTTTTACACTAGCTGGTCTAGGTGAAACATGGATTAAAAAAACATCTGACTATACTGCATCAGCAGGAGATAATATTTTTGTAGATACATCAGGTGGTGCAGTTGCTATCACCTTACCGAGCTCTGCTGCTATTGGTGATCAAGTAAAATTTATAGATGCAGAAGGCACTTTTGCAACTCACAATTTGACTGTAAATAGAAACAGTCATAAGATACAAGGAACAGAGGCTAATTTAACAGTATCAACCAGTGGTTCTGGCTTTGCGTTGGTGTACAATGACAGTGACAATGGTTGGAGATTAAAGTATAACGATTAATCATGGCTAATTTACAAGATATAACAAATAGAAGTGAAGTAGGAACAATAAAACCTTGGGGTAAAGCTACTGCTCCAGCAGGTTATCTTTTATGTGATGGCTCTGCCGTTTCAAGAACAACGTATGCAGATTTATTTGCAGTTATTTCTACTACTTATGGCGCTGGCGATAGCTCAACTACTTTTAATGTTCCTGATCTACAAGGTAAATTTCCGCAAGGTAAAAGTGGCACAACTAATTTAGCAACAACTGGTGGCGCTAATACTGTTACAGTTTCGGTAACTAACAACCAAGCTGCAACGAACGCTACAAACCAAACAGTAACAATTACAGGAAGTATCGACAATACGTCTTTGACTACTGCTCAACTAGCGTCTCACGGACACTCAATGTCTCCATCTATTGAAATGGGTGTTTGTAACCCTAGTGGTCCGGGTGCACAATTGGCTTGTCAAGTAAGAATTTCTAACCCCAATAGAGCTACTTTAAGTGTAGGAAACCAAGGTTCTGGAACCGCACATAATCACGGACATACTTTATCTGGAACTCTTACGGGTAATATTACAACTACTCTCACCGGAGCTGTTACAGCATCTGGTACAAATTCTTTTTCACCATTTGTTATAACTCAATATATAATTAAGCATTAGGAGGTATTAAAATGGCAACTCAAATAGTGATAGCAAATAAAGAAAGCATCTTAATAGATGATTCGTATGGTATTGAATGGGCTGATAAAGGTAAAAACTGGGTTGATGCTTGGTGTCCTGACAATTATCACTATGTTATTTGGAATAATTTATCTGGTCAAAATGAAATACAAACTAAAAATGCATCCACCGGAGCAATGACTGGAAACACTGATTTAAATGCGACTTCTGATTCAGTAGGATCTACAACAGTGGCTGACTTACTTACATGGGCAGAAACTAGAAAAGGGCAAATAGAACAAGCTAAAACAGATTTTGATACAGCAGTTCAAGCTGATGTAGATAATGGCACGACTAACACAGTCGGTAAAACTTGGAGAGACTACGACTCTAATTATTCTTAAAAAATATTTGTATACTATATCTTAATTGTGCACTGAAAGGTGTTATCATAGTTACTCCGTGAAAAGTTTTATTCAAATTAAAAACCATTTTATTATATTCTGGCTCTACTACATTTAAATTATTCTGTTCATCCCTCCAAAGAAAAAGACCTCCATCATCAGCATCCCAAACATCATTGAGATATATGCTACTAGCTGCAGCATGTGAGCCATCATTATGAAAAGGAATATAACTACCCCTGCTCCATATATAAAAAAATACTCCTGCAATCTCTAAATTATTATTTAAAATTTTTTTGTCTTTATAAATTTTTGAAAATCTATCTTTAAATTTTTCAAGATTTAATATTGATACTTCTTTGCCTTTTCCTAAAATACTATCATCCCAAGATAATTGATTAACTCTCCAAATATGATTGTCTCTATTTTCTTTTACATAGTTAATAACGTCATCTATTAAGTCTTGATCTAAAAATTTTTTATAAATTTTTACCACTTAATGCACCCATGTAATTATTGCGTGTCTATTACCATTGGTAACAGGTGTTATTGCGTGAGGAAAACAAAAATTGCTTGGAAAGACAACCACACTACCTTGTTTTTTAGGAACAGTGTAAGTGCCTCCAAAAAAAACAAAGTCTCCCCCATCATAATTATCGTTTAAAATAAAAGATATTGTTAAAACTCTGGGTGTGATGTCACCATGATCAGTATGTTCTTTGTACTCTCCTTTTTGAGACCCTAAATAAATTAAGTGTTGATAACCAGTATCCTCACAAGTTAATCCTGTGCTAAAATGTTTATGTGCTTTTGCATATTTTTCTATGGTTTGTCCTACACTTTTAAATATGTCTTTATCAAATTCTTGATCAATTGCTTTTGTATAACATTTTCTAAAATTACTTTCACCAACTGTGCTAGCTTTTATAAAATCAGCCGTGCTTGATTTATTGATAATTGATTCACACAATTTTGTACTCAACATGTTGTCATATCTATGAATATAATCTAATAAATCTTTCATCTGTAATTCTTTTTTCTCCAAAAAAATTTTTTGTATCTGTCAATAATAAGACTTCCTAATTTATTATCAGTTATACGATGATCTTTTTCAAATTTAAANCCAGACCACATTTTCCAAGACTCTCTTTTAAAAGGTATAACTTGCACCATTGGCTCACCTCTTTTAAATAAAAACTGTTCATCTCTTTTCTTTAGTATGAAAGGAAAATTAACTGTGTTTATGTAAGTGTCGGTTTCAACAACACCTGACAATATTTCAAATCTATCATCAACTCTATTTAGAGGATGAACAAATAAACAACTATAACCAGGTGGTGTTTTTATCAACCACTTGTTGTGAAATTTGCCAGCGTTTTCTTTTGCTTTTTTTGCCATAGATTCAGTAAGCTGCTGTTTAGGATGCATACCATACATATTATTTTGTTTGTTCGCAGGTGTCATGGAGAAATCATCCTCCGTTGGATCTACAATATAATCTTGTTCAAAAGGTATTATGTAACCAGCTGTCATGGCGTCTAAAAAGGGCATGCATGTTTTTACAGTTGGGTCGTGTAAATTGTTATTACTTAGTCTGCCAAGTTTTTTGTAATCTTCAGGAATAAATTTTAAAGCTGGTTTTGGATTTGGCCATATTTCTAAATGATCTTTATCTGTTATGATAAACTCAATTTTTTTATTCAGCATTATCTCTTATAAAATTAAACGACATTGATCTTCTTATTTCATTTTCAACACTTTTAAAAGGCATTACAAAATGTTGATGTGATGCTTCAAAAATATAAAAGTGACCTACCTCTGGAGTAAAATATTTAGTCGTGTGACCATCAAAAATAAAACCTAACTGACCATCCCTAAATTTATGTTTGTGTTTTGCATCGTTTATTGTTTTTGGAACTTTTAAAAATAAAACTGTAGACCATCCTGTAGTATCGTGATGTGTGTGTGGCGGATTGTATTCACCTGGCTTCATATCATTAATCCAACAACTTAAGATATTAGTGTTAAACATGGGATCTTTGCTTAAATCAAAATTGTTTAGTGACATTATATAGTCGCCCATGTTTTTTGTTAAAGTATTATATATCTTACATGATTGAATAATTGGTATTACGCTTTTTTCTGAGTCAATTCTTCCTGCTAGTTTTGAACTGTCACTAGATAAATTTTCTCTATGTTTTTCGTATTCTGTGTTTAGTTCATCTATTTGTTCTTTAGGTATAACATACCTCTTAATGATTTTACCACTAACATATATTTTGCTTGTCATTCTTATTTCTAGCACTTTCATATCATAAATTTTCTGTCAAGAAAACATTTTTAAAAAATACTATTGCAGACTTAAAAAATATGCTTACATTAGGTTCTCACCAAAATTAACAATCACAGGAGACAAATATGGATAACCAAGACCTTAATAAAGCCATTGCCTACCTTGCGGATAAGGTGAGCAAATATCACGAACGACTACTTGCTATGGAAAGAGATGTTGAAAGACATATTAAAAATGCGGATCAACACTGCTGTGATGATTGTGAATGCAAATCAGGAAAATAAATATAATTAATATCGGATCTTTTTAACGTATCCAGAGCGTCCTCTTTTGTTTCAACTAAAGGTTCACCAGCTAAATTAAAAGAAGTATTAAAAAGTATAGGCACATTTGTTTTTAAATAAAACAATTGTATTAATTCATAAAAATTTTTGTTTTGCTCTATAGTAAGAGTTTGAATTCTACACGTGCCATCGACATGTGTTATAGCGGGTATTATATTTTTTTTATCTTCTTTTACAGGAATAGCATATGACATGTAGGGTGACTCTTTTATTCTACCCATTTCAAACCATTCTGTTGCGTGTTGTAATAAAACAGTGCCAGCAAAAGGTCTAAACCATTCTCTTTTCTTTATTGTATTTACAATATCTTTACCGTTTTTATTTCTAGGATCAAACAATAAAGACCTATTACCTAATGCTCTGGGGCCATACTCAGAACTACTTTGAAAAATAGCAACTACTTCTTGATCTAAAATTTTTTCTATTGCTTTTTGTTTATCTGTAATAATCATACCATACAGCTGCACCCAAGGCAGTTCCACCATCATGAGGACACGGATCAATAAAAAAATTTACATTTTTAAAGTATTGAGTATATTTATAATTGTTAACACAATTTAATGCGTATCCTCCAGACAAAATAATATTTTTTGTATTACCTAATGTAAGAGCTTTTTCTATTAAATTTATTGTATACTCTTCAGTTACCTCTTGTACTTGTTTAGCTAAATCTTCATCTCTTTTGCCATGACTGTTACCATAAGAAGATAAACCCATTGCTTTGCCCGGTTCATTCTCATCAAGTGTTACTAACCCTATCGTGCTACATAAATGATTAAACAAATCACCTGGATTATAATTATTTGTCATTCTATATAAACAATCATTTTGCATGTAAAAATAATCAAGAACATTGTTTATTTGATTTTTATTTTTACAGGTTTCAATTAATTTTAATAATTTATTTTTATTTTTAAAATCATTGTATAAAGCACTAAATCTAGAATTGTTATAACTTTTATATTTTGCTTTTACTTGCATGTTATTTATATAATAGATGCTGTCACTTTCTCTAAAAGACTTTTCTAATTGTCTTAAAATAGCGCCACCCCCATCTATAACAACTGCCATTGCTTCATTAAAAGAGGAAACATGAAATGCAGCGCACGCATGATATATGTGATGCATATATTCATTAAATACAAAATTTTTAATTTTGTATTTTTTGCAAAGATTTTCTATAACTTTTTCATGGTCATCCTCCAACCTACCACAACAAGCAAACACAAAAGTATCATCAAAATTTTTTACATGTTTTAATGAAAGATAATCAAAGTCATTAGCAGAAGGACCCCAAAACTTTTTTTTATTAAAACGACTTTCTTCAAAAAATTCAATACTGTTTTTTTTCTTAATACAAATTGAAGAGTCGTGTGATATATTTACACCGACTGTCAAAACTATTCTTTTGGTGTTTGACCTAACATATCTTTTAATGACGGAGCAAATACTTTAACATCTCTTCTAATTTTTTCAGCAGTTGTTGAAGTGTTTGGATCATCTATATCAGCTTGCATAGCTTCTTCTGATTCATATTCCTGACCAGTGTCCATATTAGTTAACGTGGTTTCAGTTTTAACTTTATATTTAGGAATTGTTCTTCCGTCTTCTAAAGTTATTGTTCCTATTTGTTCTGCGGGTTCAATTATCGGCATTTTCTCTCCAATTTATGTTAAAACTTAAAATAACTCTATCTTCATTAGAACTATTTATTTTNACCTCATGTTGTAACCATGATGGGAAAAAAATCAATGNATTTTCTTTTGGNTCAAAATCNACGCTGTGTGCNANNTGTANAGAGGCNTNTTTNTTCTTTGGGGGTGATAATACCTCAGCCTGTGGTTTAGGCTCTAGAAACACTAAATTACCGCTTTTTTGAGGCACTTTTAGATAGTACACTCCAGACAAGTAATTGTAAGGATGTGTGTGGACATTATTTCTAGATCCTGGAGGATTAATCATGCCCCACAAACCTGTCATTTCTGGAACGTATTTATCTTGCACATCTAAATGGTTAAAGCACTCTTTAGCTTTTAATAATATATCACCTACTGTGCTTTTAAATTCTTCATCTTTGTAAAGCTCATCGTCACTGTGCCAGCCTCCAACATTAGATCTTGGCATACCTTTTTCATCTCGTGCTTTTATTTCGTAAAGTCTATCTATTAAGTGACCGTGACCCTTAACCTCTGTCATCATGACAGGTGTAATAAATAGTGATTGTAAATTCATTCTTTTTCTCCTTACAGTTGACCTTTTGTAACCTCCATAAAACTTACAATAATGTGAACTTGGTTAGCAGCATTAGCCTGTGCTTTTAATACGTCAGATTCTTGTAAAACTAAAGGCTGAGATAATAATTCTGTTGTTGTATTTGTTGCAACACTTTTAGCCTTAAATAATTCAAAAGTAGCAGAAGATCTAAGCACCTCTAAGTCTACAAGTGTAGTGTTTCCTGAGTCATTACAAATTAAAATAGATTTAATTACGTCAGTTGTAGGAGGCACAGGTGGTGTAGCACCAGGGTCAGCTGTTGGCACCGTTAATATGGTTGTTAAATCTGTTGATGTTATATCAACCATTGAGCTTTTAAATGTATTAGCCAAGGAAAAATGTCTCCTGTTCTTGTTCTTCTTTTAAATCTTGTTGATAGTTAGTGTTTAATAAAAGTATTATTTGATCTAATAATTTTATCATTTGGTCAAATTGACTAGCATCATATTCTGGCGTAGCGTTTGGTAATCTAGTTATTGTTATTTTTGCCATTTGTGTACCATATTAATATAACTTTTCTCACTCCTTTTATCACATTTAACACTCCATGTCTTAATTTTTGTCCATCAAAATAGTAAGTTCTGCCCACTAAAGGATCTATTGTAACTCCTTCTACTACCCCTTGTCCACCCTGAAAATCGTCATTTATAAAGGTTACAGAGGTGCCAGTTGTTTCTTCTCTTGTAGCATCTTTGTGAAAGTGCATTGCACTATCTTTTGAATAAGTTGTAATATTACAATATTCCACATTTGTAAATTTTGTATCGTCTATAAGACTAGCTATTTTTTGTACAATGTTATGTTCAGAAGATAGCTCACGAACAAGGCCTTCTCCCCACTCTCTATGATGAGGATGAGTTAGTAATGTATTTAATTGTTGTATTTCTTTTTCTTCAAGACAATCGTCTTTAATATAAATCATCTCCTGCCATCTGGTCTTATCTGTAGTTTTTGAGAACCAAGTCTCCAAGGTGTATCATCAACAGTGTTTGTTTGATATTTTATTTTTACCGCTCTACCTCTACCTCTAACATTAATTTTTTCAGTAGTATTAGTAATGTTTCCTGAAGTCGTTACATTTGCAGATGACTGTGGGTATTGTTCTAAAGTTAAAGTAGCTGTCATCGTATTTGTTAAATTGTCAAAGTCTGGTACTAATTTACTTACAGACATTAATTGATCACCGTCTGCTATCTCTACAGATCCAGTTTCTAAAAAGGCAGTTATTGCTGAGCCATCTGCTTGATTGTTACCTACTTCGTGTTCATAAACAAAAGAAGCCCCTGCAGTTAAACCTAGAATAGATGTGGCGTTAGCAGTAGTAGATGTGCTGTATTCTGTGGCTATAGGTAATTCATAAACATATGCTCCAAGCCAAGTCGTTCTAGCTAAAGAATTAGTATACCAAGTTCCTTCTAAATAATTATAAGCAACAGACCTATCTATTTGTGTGGCGTTTGCTGATGGGTAATACCAAATAATTTCATTATATGCAGTGTTTAGACCGACGGCTATATCATTTTTATTTGTATAACTAATGTCATCAAATACAAAGTCTTGAACAGAACATGGCATTTTTTTAACAACCCCATCGTACAAATAAAATGCGTTATCAGACATCCAATATGCTTTACCATTTACCTCTATAGCTGCGTGTTGTGCTATTAAACCCGCATTTGCCCCAAGTTGACGAAGACCAAAAGTAAAAGGTGTGCCAACAAATTGTAAACCATGTAAGGATGTGTCAGTCCAAATTAAGATCTGACCTGTTGATTTTACTGCACCTATTATTCTTGACCCATCCGATATACGTAGAGACCCTGCCTCGTTAGTTGAAACAGGTGTGTAATCAGTTGCATCTTCTCTATCCGAAAATCTAAGCAGTAAATCATCTTGAGTAGCAGTGTTTCCAATTGTTGTTTCTGTTCCAAATATTAATAAGTGTCTTGTGTCTGTTGACACCAAACTAAATCTTGATGCTGTGGGTGCATTTGACAGAGCGGTGGCTCTTGCACCTAAACCCCCTGAAGTGTCCCAAATAAATGTGCCACCATTTAAAACTGTTGCAATTAAGTCTTCACCAAAATTATCTAAAGACCAGTTTCTTGCAGCAACAACAACGTTGGAAGAAGATCTTGGTGTGTCCCATGTGCTAGCTCCCCATGTCTCGGTGCCCCAACCATATCCGTATGTTGAAGATGTTGGACCAGGATTTATTTGATACGTAGCTGTAACAGATCCGCCTCCACCCGAGGTCGAGCCTGTTGCATTTGTGCCAGCGTTAATTGTAAAACTATTTGCATCTGGCACAGTAAGTATTTCAAATTCATTATTAAAATCTATGCCATCAACTACATTTGAGGAAGACCCGTCGTCAAAAGTAACGAATGCGCCAACCTCTGCATTGTGTCCAGTGTCTGCAACAGTAACAGTTGATTGTCCACTTTGCGTGGTAAAAGGATTTGTAAGTGCTTGTGTTTCTCTTAATGGTGTAATATCATAGACTTTACCTTCAGAAAAAATATATAGTTTTCTATCTGTACCTAATGCTAAATACCTTGTTCCATCTAAGCCAATCCAAGAATGTGTATCTCTTACAGCACCGACTACGGTTACATTAGGATTTGGTAAAAATCTCCAACCTCCCCACCTTTCTGGTTTACCATAGTGAAAGCGCACAAAATCTGAATCTATGTATTTACGCTGATCTCCTGCTGAATAAGCAGAATCCTGTTTATCTATACCTGGTTTAAATTTTAAGTCTACTAGTCGCATTTGGTCCAATATTGTATACTAAATCTTTGTTGAGGAAAAGGGACATCCTTGCCATTTTTTGATTTAATTATCTTTATTGAGTGACTTATGTAGCTTGGAAAAACAACCATATAATTGTTCATATTAGGTATTTCTATAATTTTGCCGTCGTCCATAAAAAGCATATCTCCTCCCTCTAAATTGTCTCCTTCGTTTAAAACTAAATTAAAAGTGAAAAAAGGGAGATTATCCATATGCCAGCCATAATAACCCCCGTGATTATAGGCGCACACGTGAATATCATGCTTTTTTGTTTTCATTTCCAAAAATTTAAAGACACTGTTACGATCTGTTTCTGCTATAAAATTTTCTAATCCTCTGTGGTAAAACCAATCACCTAATTTAGTGATATTTGGTGTTTCAGCAGGAAACTCATTATGGTCTATCCAATAATCAAAAGAACCACAGTTCTCGCTGTAAAACTGTAGTTGACTTACCTTATCATCTTTATCACCCCAACTGGGCACAGAAAATTTAGTTCTACTGTTTAAAAGATCTATTTTAATATTTTGTAGTATTAAAGGTGGTAAAAAATTATGACAACCAATAATATTTTTTGAGATCCAATGATATTTCATTTTACTTTAAATTGTGTTGAAACATTGCCTTTAAAAGAATAATTACCATAATGGGTCAAGCCACTAGATATATCAGCGTAAATCTTTCCTCCTATATTCTGCCACAATCTGCAGAAAGCGTAATCTTCAGACAAATATCTATCATTGTCAATCATTGTATCAAAAAAAGCATAATTCCAATCTGAGGTTTTGTGATAATTAAATTCTTTATCGTGAGAGCTGCCAATGTGCTGGTCAGGAGTAAATTTTAGTTTTGGATAATTATCTGCCATTTTTTGAAATACGGATCTTTTAATTAACATAAACCCAGTTGCTCCGTCCATGACTTGTACAAAACCATTTTTTGTTTCAATGTGATTAGGATCTTTAAAGTTCAGGTTATATTCTAAAGATGTTGCCATTAGCTCATTTTCTTCAATCTTAGGATTATCTTTTATTTTTTTTATAACTTTAGTCCANTTAATAGTTTTTCTAGGATATATACCACAAACCACATCTTCGTTTAGTTCCAGCATTCTAAAAACAGATTCAGGATTAAAAGCGATGTCTGCATCAATAAACAGCAAATGTGTATAGTCACCATCCATAAAGAGCTGTACTAAAGTATTGCGTGCTCTTGTAATCAATGATTCATTACCAATAGTTCCAAACTGTAATTCTATTTTTTTGATTGCTGCTAAAGCTGTTAACTGTAAACAACTTTTAAAGTAATCCGCTGTAATCATGCCCCCGTAACAAGGTGTGCCGATAAATATTTTAGTCATTAATTATTATCTCCTTTGAAAAATGATTAACTAAATTTGGTTTGTAAAAATTAAATTTTTCACACTCTTTTGTATGTTTCACAATATTTATTAAAGTTTCAAAAGCTGCTTCACTTAATATATTTGAATAATTAGGAGAGTTACAGACGAATACGTAATCAAATTTTTTAAATTTAACTTCATTTATATCATAGGTTATTGTAACTAAATCATTATGATTATTTCTATCTGAGTCATAGTTTGCTAGCCAATATGCGCTGTTAATAAAATTTTTTTTATTTAAATAGTATCCAAGCCAGTTTCCTGAATTGTAAGAATTAATTGGAACTTGTTGGTACCAAATATCATGATGATGATCTATTGTAACTAAATCAATTAATTGTTTTCTTTTACAAAGAGGGTCAAGTGTGTAAAATATATTTGCATGTACTTGAGAAAAAACAATATTCTTAACATCTAAGTCATTTATATAATTAAGAAAAAATTTAATTATGTCGTTAAAATGTCTTGGAGATTGCACATAATCAGTGTCTATAGACAAAACATTTAGAGTGTTATCAGTCATTTAATTTAATACTAGCTTCAACTATTTTATCTGGGGAAATTTCTACACAATATGGATACTCAGAAATCATGTTTGTTAAATCAGGATACCCAAAAATTTCTGGTTTGGTTGTTCCCCACAACACTAAACCTTTTTTATTGAAAGTTCTATTAGCGCACATGTGATGTAAGGCGCTATCAATGGCTATAAAAAAATCACAATATTTAGACAATATCATAAAATCTTCTCTGTTTTTAAATAAAGGAGAGCCACCTTGATCATTAAATTTTGTTTCACCAATGTATTCTGATCTTTCATTATCATGACCAAACACAATAAAAATGTGTGTAGGATATTGCTCTTGCAACAAGTATATTAAATCTTGACCATATTTATAATTTCTTCCAAAATTGTTTTTGTCATAATGATTTGTCATGACTCCTTGTCCACCTGTAAATTGTAATAAAACAAATTTATTTATTTTTTGTATGTGAGGCAATAATTCAACTTCTCTTTCAGTATTTATTGCAAAATTTGGTCTGTAGTTTTCTAATTCTATTTCATACATCTCAGCCCATTTTTTTAAAACATGTTTTTGTCCTTTTAAAAAATCACTTTTGTAAGGATCATAATGAAAAATTTTGTCATAGTTTCTAAAATAATTGTAGTAAGTGTCAAAAATAATTTCATTTATCATTGTTCTTGAATCTGCAACATATGGTGAGTAAGTAAATATTTCTGGATAAGCAGAATTAATAACTAATTTTTGTTTGTTTTTTTCGTACAACTTGTCGATTAAAGCAGTAAACATTATGTGTTTACCAACCCCTCCATCTAAAACGTGTAAATCAGGCATCTTCATTGTGTTGCATATTCTACTTGTAAATATTCTATTTTTCTTACCCAGCCTCTTGGTATAGCTATTGCTCCACCACCATGGTCATCATCTTTGTCTACGCACCAAGATCGCATAATAACAATCTTGTCTTCATTGTTTACAACCATGTAACCAACTTCTTGGCACACGGCCAACGGCGCATTAATTATATCTTTTATAGGAAGCCAACCGGTTTCCATATCACGAGCGTCAAGCCAAGTAATTCTTACCATGGGAACTTTTTTAATATTCATTTGCAGTTCTGCGATAATCTACTGAATAATTTATAGCTACAGTAATTCTAGTATTGTCTGTCATATTTGGTGTTACAGAGTGTAACAAATGCCCATCAAAAAAAATTACAGTGCCATTTGTTGCTTTTAAACTTACAATATTACTATAATTTACATTTTGATCTGTTTTTTTGTGTAACACTAAATTTCTATTACCGTGAAAACAAAAAGATGCATTACTTGTTTCGACGTCTACAAATAAAACTGCTGATATATGTGCACTGTGGTGATGAGGAAAAGAATTGTGTCCCTTACCATACCAATTAATCCAACAGTCATCGACTAAAAGACCTGGAACATCGTAGCCCTCTTCATCTACAAAATCTCGTATTTTATGAGAAATAATTTTGCAAACATTGTTTAATGCAGGATATCGTTGATGAGAGTTCCAACCAGTTCTGTTTTGTCTTTTTTTATTATCATCAATTGTGGTGTTAGCTGAGGTATCAACTCCATGAATTTTTTTATTGTCTTCAACCAAAACTATTTGTTTTATCTGTTTTTCAATATTTTGAAAATCAGGTATTACAAAACTGTAAAAATCTTCAGTGAAGACTGTAGTTTTAAATATTTTTGTCATCAACGGTAAGTGTTGCGTCCTTTGGTACTAATCTTAAATTAAATGATACAGATCTTCTTTCTTCGTTTGGTGTTCTAAATGGATAAACCATATGAGTCAACCAAGATGGAAACATAAATATGTCGCCCACTTCTGGTGGGTGTTGTAATTTGTGACCACTAAAAGTTTTAGGATCACCGCACATAAAAAGAATATCTCCTACACTAGGATAGTGATCTTCAGCCGCTCTCTCTTTTTCAATGCTGTCCGGCATTTTAGTATAGAATACACCAGATAAATCACCATCGTGCATGTGTGCAGGATTAAAGTCTCCTGACCATTGGCTCACGGCCCACATAGATTCTATAACCATCTTGTCAATTTTTTCTGGTGCTAATGTTTCGCTAGCTGGTGGTATAGATAAATAAGATTTAACCATTTCACCAATTAAAAAAACTAATTGTTGACCGTCACCATCTATCCACTCGGGTGGCAAACGAACTTCTTGTTTAACATTACCTGCTAAATTAGGAGACCAATCCCATTGTTTAGCTAATTTTGGGTCTCCAAGTATCTCATCACACTTTTTATTTACTATATTCAGAATAAAATCAGGCACTTTACCCTTAACCACAGTAGGGCCAAACGGTCTAATTGCATCAAACTTTAATTTAATTTCTTTTTTAACTTCCTCCATGGGAACACCTCATTCTTTTTTTATTGTCATATAGCAATAATTTGCCTATAAATATACAATTAAATAGGCTTAACTTACAAGGCCAGCCTCCTTGCACTAAAACAATCATGATTTGCAGAAGGAGAGCATGCTAAAAAAAATATTTAAAGCTGCAAAAAAAGCAGCCCCAATTATCGGTGCAGGACTAGGATTTCTAGCTGGTGGACCTGTATTAGGATCTGCTATTGGTGGTGGTCTTGGTAGTTTAGTTGCAGGTAAAAGCCCTCAAGAGGCACTTAAATTTGCAGCATTATCTGGATTAGCAGGAGGAGCATTAGGCAGATTTGGTGGATTACAAGGTGGACAAGGACTAGGGGGTTTATTTACCAAAGCCACGTCAACACCAGTGCCATCTAACATTATTCAAGCAGCTCAGGGTGGTAATAAAGTTTTACTTCGAGATGCAATCATGAAAGGGGCGGTTCAAGAACCTGGCGTGCTAGGATCAATAGTTAATTTTGCAAAAGCTAATCCTATAAAAACAGCACTTGGCTTGTCAGCGTTAGCAGGAGCTGCAGGTGGTTTAGGTGAAGAAGAAAATAGAAGATCACAGTTTGAAGATGTATACGGAACAATGGACCCACTTAAAGATTTAGATGACGCTGGCGTAGGTGGTGTAACAACAGTGCCATTTTCTCAATACGGACCTAATTTATTAAACAGAGCCATGGGTGGAGAAATAAATGGATTAAAAGAAGCCGGATTAAAAGATGGTGGTTTCCCACGTAAAAATGGTAAGATAGCAGGACCGGGAACAGAAACAAGTGATGACATACCAGCAATGTTAAGTGATGGTGAATTTGTTATTAATGCAAAAACTGTAAGAGGACTTGGACGAGCTATGGGTGGTGAAGGAACAAAAGAGAGTAGAGACAGAGGATCAAAATTCTTGTATAGTTTACAAAGAAAATATGGAGATAGAGCATAATGGTTGATGAAGTAATACAACGAACGCAACAAGCTCCTTTTATTGAAAGAAGAGCAGAGCAGTTACTTGCGTCTGTGTTTGGTGATCCAAATGCAGTAAGAAGAGCAGGTGAAAGCGATGCTGATTTTAATNTACGTAAGTTTGGTCGAGCAGGTATTGCTCAAAATATTCCAGCATTTCAATTTGCAGGTTTTACACCTGAACAAACAAGAGCTTTTGGATTAGCAAGTCAAAACGTCGGGGCTTTTCAACCTGCTTTACAACAAGCAGGAGGCACTCTAGGTCTTGCAGGTGCTGCTTTAACAGGAGCAGGGCAACAGGCTCTCGGTGCAACGCAAGCATTTGATCCAACACAATCACAACGTTTCATGGACCCGTACCAACAAAACGTTACACAACAAGCTTTAGCAGAATTTGATCGTCAAGCTCAAATTGCACAGTCTAATTTAGCAACNCAAGCACAAAGAGCAGGAGCTTTTGGTGGCTCACGTTTTGGTGTGCAAGAAGCAGAACTAGGTCGTAATTTACAGGACATAAAATCAAGAAGAATATTTGAAGANTTATCACGAAANTTTCAACAAGCNCAANGNGCTGCNATGGGTGCACAAGAAGCACAACAAAGAAGGCAGTTGGCTGCAGCACAGCAATTAGGTGCNACAGGTCAAGGTCTTGCTAGTCTTGGACAAAGACAAGCTGGTCTTGGTGCTCTCACTCAACAACTAGGACAGGCAGATNTACAATCTCTTCTAGGTGTTGGTGGTATTCAACAGCAANTAGGACAAGCTCAACTAGAAGCTCAAAGAAGACAACAANTAGAAGCTCAACAAGAGCCNTTTAGAAGACTAACATTTGCTAGTGANATTTTACGAGGCACTCCAAGTAGTGCAATTCAGTTCACTCAACAGCCTTCTGTCAATCCATTTGCACAAGCTCTTGGTCTTGGTATTGCTGGTATTGGTGCTCTTGGTCAGTTTGGTCAAGGCTTTGGAGGTATATCAGACGCTTTTAGTGCATTTGGAGGTAATTAATGGTTCTTCCAATAGTAGCAGGNATAGCAGGNTTAGCCNTAAGAGCTGCACCTTANGCAATAAGAGGCGCTAGAGCCGTTGTTAATCCAANNAATTTAANAAACTATTTTACAGGGGCTAGATNTANACCNATATNNAGNANCNGNAAANGTTAGAGGTTNTAGATTTGANNNATCCAAANNAGGCATANNGGCTCTTGGNATNGGNNGANGAANAANNCCAGGAATATTNANNCCNANTTTTANAAANATAGCAGGACAGNCTGCTGNTTTANNTGGAGCTGGNTTNGCCTATGACGCCTTAACAGATAGTGCTGAACAAAGCACTGAACCACCNCCAGCAGGATCAGGTGGNCCNGTAGAANCANNACCGGGTGGACCTGCAGGAATGACNATAGNAGANGNTGAAAAAGCNGGCATTATAAAAGATGAAAAACAAAAAGCAACTGACACNGCAGCAGATGCAACAGGTAAAAATATTCAAGGTGGTGATTTAGATGATTTCATAAAAGAACGTATAGACTTGTTTGAAAAATATATTGGTGATGACACAAGAAAGAAAACAAAGAGTGCAGGATACAATGCCATGATACAGTTTGGTTTAGAACTAGCTACAAAGAGAGGTAATTTAGTAGAAGCTATTGCAGAATCTGCAAAAGAACCTTTGAAAGAATTTGCTAAACTAGGTAATCAATTAGCAGATAGAGCTGCAGCCATTAAGAAAGCTGGTATTGAGTCAGGTGTTGAAGCATTTGAATCTGCAGAGGATAGAAAATTAGAAGAAAAGAAAATTGCAGGTGATATTGCAGAAGCACAAATAAGATCTCAAGCACAAAAACTAACACCGGGTGAGTTTATAACTAATCAGATTCAACAAATTATAGCTGATCCCAATCTTGTAGCAAGTATTACAGCTTCAAACTATGACGAAAACAATAAAAAAATTAATCCTAATATTTCTGATGAATCACTAATACAAGCTTATGCAGCTAATCAGTACGAGTATTACAATGCTAAAGAAATACCGGACACTGCAGACGGAAAAGAATTATATGAATCCTTACCTTCAGGGACAATGGTTTACTTTAAGGGACAAATATTTCCAAAACCATAAGGAGAGATTATGGCTGACAAAATAAGAGATCCTCTAGGAAATCTGGTAGAGGTTCAAAACGTAAAGCCGGGTGATCCTGTAAGAACTACAATAGTAAATAACGTATTCAGAGATCCATCGGGAAATGTGATTCAAGTAGACAAGCCAATGGATACTGGCTTAAATTTTAATTCTGTAGCTCGTAATCCAAAAAAAGATCAAAGAGGTTTTTTTGAAAAGTATGTAACAGATCCTGTAACTGCAGGTCTTGCAGGTGTCGGAGAAGGTGGTTTTAAAATAGCAGAAGGAACGCTGTCTCTTGGAACTATACTTCTTGATCTTGGTGTAGGGACTGACTTAACAAGAAAAGTAGAAAAATATTTTGATGATAATAAAATTTTAGATGCTTTAGAAGACAAGGCTGACGAATCATGGACCGGCACAGTTACATCTGTTCTTACACAGTTTGGTGTGCCCGGGGGTGTTGCACTTAAAGCAGCCAATGGATTAATTAAAGCTAGAGGTATTGGTGGTAAACTAGCAGGTAAAACAGATTTTATCTCTAGAAGACCGAACGTTACAAAAGCTGCACTTGCAGGTGGCGCAGAAGCTGCGGTGGCTACAAGTGATATGGGCACACTTGGTGATTTACTTGGTGTGGGACCAACTCAAACAGATGATGAAAGTGATGACATCAATGCAACTGGACGTGAAGTAGCTTTTAAAAGATTAAAAAATAAATTTAAGTTTGGTGTTGAAGGTGCACTTGGTTTTACATTGTTTGACAATGTTATATTTCCTGCAGGTAAAGTTTTGTTTAAGGGTAGTGTTCCAGCATTTACCGGTATGTTAAAACACGTAGGTTTAAATAAAAACAATGTTAGATTTTTAGAGTTTGACCCAGAAGCAAATGCTAACGTTTTAAAAGAAACAGCTTTGGAGGAGGGTTTTCAGTTTAATAAAAACAATATTTTGCGATGGGTAGATAAAAATGTTTTGTCTCCTTTCCGTGCAAGAGGCAACTTACCAAAAGAAGTCTTTGAAGCTAACAGAGAAAAGATAAACACATTAAGATCTGTAGCTGAAAGAGTTAGAGTAGAAACCTTAGATTTAGAAAAAGCTGTACAAGAAGCAATCGATCCTAATGTAGGTAAATTATATAATAAACTAGACGCAATGGGGCTGCGAAGAAGAGAAAAGATGATGGAAAATATTTATGATTTTCTAACAAGTGGTGCATACAAAGCAAAAGTAGATGTTAAAACTGGTGCAAAAATTCCAAAGACAGCAGAAGAAATAGCAAAAGCTTTACCTGATGACATACCAAAAGAGTTACTACCTTCAATAACAAAGATAAGAAATTCTATTGACGAAATGAGTAAGGCTCTTTCTGAAATGCCAAACTTTACTTTAAAGGGCGGTGCAGATTTTCAAAACGTTGTAGCTGCTAACATAGGTGAATATATGACAAGATCATACAGATTGTTCGGCACTAAAGTAGAAAGAGAGCAATGGCTTAATACGTTAAGAAACACACCAGAAGGACAAGAGATAATAGACAGAGCAAAAACATACATCAGAAATAATAACAAAGACATGACTGAAGAAGCTGTTGAGCTAGAATTAAAAAATTTATTAGCAGAAGAAAAAGAAAGCATCGTTGGTGGTGCCATAGCAAGAGTATCTAAGTATGATAATGCAATTAAACAAGTAAGACAGGATATACCTGAACCACTTAGAGATTTACTTGGTGAGATAAAAGACCCTATAAAACAGTATATGAGAACCGCAGCTAAAATAAATACATACATAGCTGACACAAATTTTTTCAACACGTTATTAAAAAAAGGAAAGAATAGGTTTTTCTTTGAGCCACCAAAACAAATAAGAGGCGAACAGGTCGGA
>FUFK010037718.1_pt1 | contig 20702 bp, 18 predicted proteins | sample 1021851 | NCBI WGS metagenome assembly FUFK01 (sample SAMEA51879418, study PRJEB19060) | metagenome
AAATATGGAATAGAGAAAAAATCTAGAACTGGTTACTCAATTGGAATTGGTTATCCACCTGATTGGGGAGAACATACTTTAAATATATACAAAGGTGATATGACAGTTCTTGAACCTAATGTTTGTTTTCATATGATTGCCGTAATGCAGTTTGGTGATTGGGGGGTTGAAGCATCAGAGTCAATAAGAGTTACGGAGAATGGTTCTGAATTATTCTGCAATTTTCCAAAAGAGCTACATATAAAGAGTTAATTAGCTATTGAAAATCATACCTACAAGTGTTTTAAATCCTGCTCATGTCTAAAAACCAAGAATTCGTTAAGTTCGANAAAGTAGATAAAAGTTACGATGGTAAAGTTTTAGTNGTNAAAGATCTTAATTTAGATATTGCTGAAGGAGAATTTATTACGATGCTTGGACCTTCTGGTTCAGGTAAAACAACATGTCTTATGATGTTAGCAGGATTTGAAACTCCAACTAACGGTGAAATTTATTTAGACGCTAATCCAATTTCNAATATTCCTCCACATAAAAGAGGTATAGGAATGGTATTTCAAAATTATGCATTATTTCCGCATATGACAGTTTATGAAAATTTAGCATTCCCACTAAAGGTTAGAAAAATTTCTAAAGACGATATAGATAAAAAAGTTGATAAAGCTTTATCAATGGTTTCGCTATCTGGATTTGAAAATAGAATGCCTGCACAGCTCTCAGGAGGTCAGCAACAAAGAGTTGCTGTTGCAAGAGCATTAGTTTTTGATCCAGCTGTTGTTTTGATGGATGAACCATTAGGTGCGTTAGACAAAAATTTAAGAGAAAGTATGCAATATGAAATTAAGCATATTCATGAAAGCATAGGTGTAACAGTTGTATATGTTACACATGATCAAAGTGAAGCTTTAACAATGTCAAATCGAATTGCAGTTTTTAATGATGGAAAAGTTCAGCAATTATCATCACCAGATAAATTATATGAAGAACCAGTAAATTCTTTTGTTGCAGAATTTATAGGAGAAAACAATACATTTGGTGGAGAAGTTGTCGATCTATCAAATGGATCGTGTAAAGTAAAATTAAGCCATGGAGAAATACTTGCAAATCCAATTTCAGTAAAATCAAAAGGGGATAGAACAACAGTTTCAATAAGACCAGAGAGAGCTTTAATAAATCCTGAAAACAAAATGGATAACAATCANGCTGGAACAATTGAAGAAGTAATTTATCATGGAGACCATACACGAGTTAGATTAAATTTATTGGGCAATTCTGAATTTATTTTAAAAGTTCCAAACAGTTCAAAAAATTTAGATATTAAACTTGGCAATAAAATTAATATTGGCTGGAATAGCCAAGACGCTAGAGCATTAGATCCAAAATAACTTTCACTTTATATATCGTAAAAATGAGCTGTTGACTTCATCAGTCCTATTTGTTGTACTTTTGGTTATATAAATTAATTTATATTAACGTTTAAACGGAGGAAAAATGAAAAAACTTAGTAAATTATTACTTGCGCTTTCTTTTGTTCTTTCAGTAACTACATCATCTTACGCAGTAACAGTTGCGTCTTGGGGTGGAGCTTATACTGAGTCTCAAAAGTTAGGGTATGGTGATCCTACTGCTAAAAAATTGGGCATTGAGATCAACTGGGTAGACTACTCAGGTGGATTATCTGAAATTAAAGCTCAAAAAGAAGCAGGAGCAATTACTTGGGATATTATAGACTTATTTGCATTCGATACTATTAACGGATGTGACGAAGGTTTATTTGTTGAATTTGATTTTGACAAAGACTTCCCAGCTGCTCCAGATGGAACACCTGCAAGTGAAGATTTNTTCACAGANATGCCTAGTAAATGTGCNGTAGGNAANATTNTATATTCATGGAACTATGCTTACGACACAAGAGCTTGGGGTGGAAAAAAAGCTCCTACAAAAATTAAGGACTTTTTTAACACTAAAAAATTCCCAGGAAAAAGAGCTATCTACACAAGCGCTTTAACAAACTTAGAGATCGCTTTAGCTGCAGATGGTGTAAAAATGGGTAAAGGTGGAGCATTAATCTACAAAAGACTTGAAGAAGAAGGTGGCGTAGATAGAGCAATGAACAAGATCAAGAAACTTTGCACAGATCCAAATGGAGGATGTGTATTCTGGTCTGCTGGTGCTCAACCACCAGAACTATTAGTTGCTGGAGAAGTTGTAATGGCAACTGGTTGGAATGGAAGATTCTTTAATGCTGAAGTTGGAGAGAACGCACCAATAGCACAAGTATGGGATGGTCAAGGTCTTGACTATGAGTATTTCGCACTTGTTAAAGGTGGTCCAGATGAAGCAAATGCTAAGAAAGCTTTAGCAATGATGACTAACACTGAAATGTTAGCTGGAAGTGCTAAGTATATTGCATATGCACCTTGGAGAAAATCTTCTCTAGATATCATTAAAGCAGGTGAGCCTTGGTACAAAGATGGTAAAACAGAAATGATGCCTCAAATGCCTACAGCTCCCGCTAACACTAAAAACTACTTCCTAGTTGATCCATTCTATTGGGCTGATAACGGCACTGAGATAGGTGAAAAATGGGAAGCAATGAAAGCAACTTTAAATTAAAAATTTAATTTAAAGATATTATTGATATAATATATTGAAGGGCGGTTTAACCACCGCCCTTTTTTGTTTATGAGCAGTGAAACACAACAAATTTTAACAACGGACGGTATACCACTTTCGGTTAGCTTAAAAAAAGCTGAAAGAAAAAATAAAATAAAAGCTTTTTTACTGGTTGTCCCGTTATTACTATTTTTAATAATCACATACATCCTTCCTATTGGTGATATGTTTATGCGAAGCATAGACGATAAGATGGTAACAAATATGTTGCCAAAAACATTTTCTGCAATGGAAAAATGGGACGGTAAAGAAATGCCGCCAGAGGATGTATTTGTTGGATTTTATTATGATTTTAAAATTTTAGTCGAAAATAAAGAACATGGAAAACTAGCTCAAAGGTTAAATAAAGAAAAGAATGGATTTAACTCAATTATAAAAAAACTTTTCAGACAAGTTCAACGAAACAAAATCGATGAAAGTCAAAGTATTAAAGAGCAAATAATGAAGGTTCATAAAAGATGGAGAAATGTTGAATATTGGCAGGCAATAAAAAGAACTGCACCACCATATACAACTGCTAAATACTTAAAAGGTATGGATATGTATTATGGTCCTGATGGGAGTATTAAGCAAGTTAGTGAAGATAGAAGAATACATAGAATTTTATGGTTAAGGACTTTAGAAATTGCTTTCTTTGTTACTTTATTCAGTTTTTTAATGGGCTATCCAATTGCACATTTGCTTGCAACATTGCCCATGAAGTACAGCAACCTTTTAATGATTTGTGTATTGTTGCCATTCTGGACTTCATTACTGGTAAGAACTGCAAGTTGGATGATTTTATTGCAACAGCAGGGGATAGTTAATGATTTCTTTGTAATGATAGGACTAGTTGCGGACGATAACAGGCCGGAGATGATGTATAATAAAGTAGGTACCTACGTTGCAATGACCCAGATTTTATTGCCATTTATGGTACTTCCTCTCTATAGCGTTATGAAAACAATATCACCAAGCTTAATGAGAGCTGGTAAATCTTTAGGTGGAACCCCGTTCGTTGCTTTTTGGAAAATATACTTTCCATTAACTATTCCAGGAATTGGAGCAGGTTGCTTGTTAGTATTTATTCTTGCAATTGGGTATTACATAACTCCTGCATTAGTTGGAGGAGCCTCTGGAACATTGATTAGTAACCAAATTGCTTATCACATGAAGACAACATTAGATTGGAGTTTTGCATCTGCAATGGGACTAATGTTGCTAACAGGTGTTTTAGTTGTTTACTGGATTTATAATAAATTAGTTGGAGTTGATAATATTAAATTAGGATAATTATGGCTTTACCAAAGTATACAGAAACACGTTATAGAGTTTGGCATTATTCTTATTTATTTATTTGTGCGTGTGTTTTTATATTTTTAATAGCACCATTATTTGTAATTTTTCCATTATCTTTTAATGCAGAAGAATTTTTAGTTTTCTCTGAAGGTATGAAAAATTTAGACCCAGATGCTTTTTCATTAAGATGGTATAAAGACATGATCTATGGAACTAAAAACCCATGGGGTCTAGCTGCAAAAAATAGTTTCATCATTGCAATTTTTGCAACGATAGGATCAATCATATTAGGAACTCTCGCTGCATTAGGTTTAAGCAGTAGATACATGCCTTATAAAGGAATTATCATGGCAACTTTAATTTCACCAATGATCGTTCCATTGATTATTTCTGGTGTTGCAATATTTTTCTTTATGGCAAAAGCTGGATTAGCTGCAACGCACACAGGAATAGTGCTAGCACATATTATTTTGGGAACACCATTTGTAGTTATTACAGTTACTGCAACTCTTACAGGTTTTGATCACAGTGTTACAAGAGCTGCTTCAAGTCTTGGAAGCAATCCTGTAAATACTTTTATGAAAATTACACTTCCATTAATTTTACCAGGTGTAATTTCAGGTGGATTATTTGCATTTGTTACATCTTTTGATGAAGTGGTGGTTGTATTGTTCCTTGCAGGTTTAGAAAACACAACAATTCCAATTCAGATGTGGACTGGACTTAGAGAACAATTAAGTCCAACGATTTTGGCTGTTGCAACTTGTTTAATTATTCTATCAACTTTAATTCTTGTTAGCGCTGAACTTTTAAGACGAAGATCTGAGAGATTAAGAGGAATTAATAGATAAAAATTAAATAGATTCAATTATAGTTGCAATCCCCATCCCTAAACCAATACATTGTGTAGATAGAGCATATTTTTTATTCTCTCTTTTTAATAATTGTGCAGCTTTACCAGTAATTCTTGCTCCAGTTGCCCCTAAAGGATGTCCCAAAGCAATAGCTCCACCATCTAAATTCACTTTTTTATAATTAATTTTTAAATCTTTAATGCAAGCAAGTGACTGAGAAGCAAAAGCCTCATTTAACTCAATAATATCTATATCCTCAATTCTAAGTTTGGCTCTATTCAAAGCTTTTTTGGAAGCAGAAATTGGACCCAACCCCATAAATTTCGGATCGCAACCTTCAACAGCAATAGATTTTATTCTTCCAAAAATTTCTAATCCATTTTCTTTAGCAAAATTTTCTTCACATATAAGTGTTGCAGCAGCCCCATCAGTCAAAGGAGATGAAGTTGCAGCAGTTACAGTTCCATTTTGATCAAACGCTAATTTTAAACTATCTAATTTTTCCATTGTGCTATTAGGTCTAATATTCTCATCTTTTTCACAATTATCTATTTTAGTAATCTCACCAACAAATTTCTCTTTTTGTTGTGCTTCGTTTGCTTTTCTGTGACTTTCCAAAGCAAATTCTTGCTGCTCAGTTCTTGAAATATTATATTTTTTTGCAACATTTTCTGCAGTAATTCCCATTGATAAATATAAATTTGGATTTTGTGTTTCTTTATCTGAATAAGGATAGGGTAAAGGATCAAAACCAGTTTTAACTCTTGTCATACTTTCTACTCCACCACATATAAACGCTTTACCTGATCCCATTGCTATTTTTCCAGCGGCAATGTGAATTGCCTCCATTGAAGAACCGCACCATCTATCTACAGTCATTCCTGGTACTCTAATATCAAAATCTGATAAAAAAGTTACCAATCTTCCAATATTAAAACACTGTTCTCCAACTTGAAAAGCACACCCTATTACTACATCTTCAATATCATTAGGATCAATTTTTGATTTAGAAACTAGGTTTTTGATTACCTCAGCTAGAAGATTAACAGGTTTCACATGTATTAAGTTTCCTTTACTAGCCATCGTAAAAGGAGACCTAGAGTAACCAGCGATTACTGAATTATACATTTTTCTCTTTATTATTGTGTTAATTTATATAGCTTACAAATTTAATTAATCAGGAAATTTGTCTTATTTCAAGTTTTTGGTTAATTCAATACAAGTTCTCTAATTATGGATATTAAAAAAGTAGTCGTTATTGGATCTGGCACAATGGGTAGTGGAATTGCGGCACATCTTTGCAATGCCAATATACCTGTAACTCTTTTAGATTTAACAACAGAAATATCTAAAAAAGCAAGGGATAGAATTCATAAATCGAGGCCACCCTTACTATTGGATAAAACAAAAATTGAAAATATTAAAGTTGGAAACATCAATGAAAATTTTGATGTAGTAAAAGAAGCTGACTGGGTTGTTGAGGCAGTTGTCGAAAGAATTGATATCAAGCACAACATTTATGAAAAAATTTTTAAGAATAGAAAACAGGGTGCAATCGTCTCATCTAACACTTCTTCAATTCCAATAAAAGTTTTGTCAGAAAAATTAACTGAAGAGGAAAAAAAAGATTTTTGTATAACACATTTCTTTAACCCAGTTAGATACATGGGACTATTAGAAATTGTTAAAAATGAGAATAATGATTTAAAAAAAATAAATTCACTTAAAAAATTTTGCGAAATTGAGTTAGGCAAAGGAGCTATTGTCTGCAACGATACTCCTGGTTTCTTAGGAAATAGAATCGGAGTTTATGCAATGCAAGTAGCTATGACAGAAGCATTTAGAATGAAATTATCCATTGAAGAAGCAGATGCAGTTTTTGGTAGACCAATGGGTATCCCTAAAACTGGTGTTTTTGGTTTATATGACCTCATTGGAATCGATTTAATGGCTGATGTTTTAAAAAGTTTTATAAAAGAGCTTTCAGATAAAGATGAATTTCAAATTGTCGCAAAAGAAATTCCATTGGTAAAAAAATTAATTGATACTGGTTACACAGGTCGAAAAGGAAAAGGTGGTTTTTATAGAATGAATAAAAACGATAACCAAAAAGTGCTAGAGGCTATTAATTTAGAAACAGGTGAATATACATCCTCAAAAAAAATAGACTTAGGAATTGAAACTGTAGATATAAATAATTTAATTAACCGAAAAGATAAATATGGGGAATATGCGTGGGAAGTAATTTCTAAAATAATTAAATATGCATCATCTCTTGTCCCAGGAATAACAGATAAGTTTAACGATATAGATGAAGCAATGAGACTTGGTTTCAATTGGGCTATGGGTCCTTTCGAAATGTTAAAATCTATTGGTGTAGAAAATTTTTTTTCAAGGATTGATAATTTTGAAAAAAATGATTTTTTAGAAAATTTGTCAAAATCAAAAAACGAGAACTTTTATGGAGAAAGACAGCTTTATACTGATATTGAAACACTTGGAAAAATTAGACCATCAGCAATAAAAGTAGATAAAAATAAATCAGCAGAAATCCACCGATTTAAAGATTTTAATATTGTTGAATTTACAACAAAAGCTTGTGCATTAGATTATGATTCTATGGATGCGTTAAAAAATGCAACCGATAAACCTTTAATTGTTATGAATGAAAGTATGCAATTTTCTGCAGGTGTGAATTTAAGTTACACTATGAATTTTGCTGACAAAGGTGATTTTAAATCTATAGAAAAATTTATTAAATATTTCCAAGATACTTGCAAAACTTTGAAATACTCAAAACATCCGGTAGTGTCGGCACCATCTGGACTTACTTTGGGTGGAGGTTTTGAAGTTTTAGTTCAAAGTAACTTCGTTGCATCTCATACAAATATTGTAGTTGGTCTTGTAGAAACAATTGTTGGATTAGTTCCAGCTGGAGGTGGATGCAAAGAGATGTTGTGGAGATGGTCAAAAACTGATGAAGCAAAATTAGACCCTGATTATGCTCCTCTAAAGGTTTTTGATATCATTGGCTACGCAAAAACCGCAACGTCACCTGTTGAGGCAGAACCTTTAAAATATTTAAAACCCGAAGATAAAAAAATTATGAATAGAAATAGTCTTTTTGAAGAGGCAAGAAAACTTATAAGCCAAAATAACGATTTTATTCCACCAGAAGAGTGCAAATTTAAATTATCAGGAAAACCTCTTAAAGAGAAGATGATTAAAATTTTAGAGAAACTATATAATGAAAAAATTATTCTAGATCATGGAATATATGTTGGAACAGAACTTGCTAATGTTTTGAGTGGTGGTGATACAAATTTAGATAAGACTTTATCAGAGGATGATCTTTATAAATTAGAATTAGAATCTTTTATGAGGTTGATTGAAACAAAACAAACTCAGGATAGAATTAAACATACTCTTCTAACTGGAAAACCTTTAGTTAATTAGCATTTAACATTTTAAAAGAGTTAATAAAATCAGGCCTAAGCACGTATATTGCTTTATTACCTGTTTTTATTCTNTCTAAAATATCTAAACCATATATCACNTTACCAAGTGGAGTATANTCACCTTGATAAATAGGTATTTCTTTTAATGTTATAAAAAACTCACTATCCTCTGTATTAAATTCTGTTGATCTTGCAAATCCAACACTACCTTCCGTAAACTCAAAATCATCATTCAGTTCCGATTTAAGGGTTCCAAGTTTTGATTTACCACTTCCTATTTTTGAATAATCCAAATATTCTTTTTTTCCGTATTCTAAATCTCCTGCCTGCACTAAAGTATTTTCAATAACTTTATAAAAAGCTGATCCATCATATAGGCCTTTGTTAATTAAAGTTTTAAATCTTTCAACAGAGTTAGGTGAAATTTCAGGATATAATTCAATTACTACATTTCCACACTCAACATTCAAAATTGCTATATTTTCAGGATCAGGAAAATTTACTTTTTCTAAATTTACTTCTTTAACTGATAAGCATTTATTTTTTAGTAAAAAAAAAGATGTAAAAGCAAAAATACCAAGACAAATTAAAAATATAAATAATATTTTTTCTGAAAGTGATGCCTTAACTGTTTTGATCATAAAATATTGTTATCAATTTTAGATAATCCAGACTTAATTAACTCAACTTTATTTTTTAAAATATTGTCTTTCTGAATTATTTCGTTAACTTTAGATTTATTGGTCATTAAAAAAGAAAAAATTTCTGCCATATCCTCAGATGGAATTGATTTTGAATATTCAGTTAAAAATCCCTTTGTATTTTCATCTAAATCTAAATTAAGTCTATCGGAACAAGTAGAGCATTCAGCATAAGTGAAGTTTGGTTCATTAAAATTTGAAAATAATTCTTCATCAAAGTAATTTCGGTGACTGTTTTGGATCATATGAAAAATTTCATGATGGATCATTCTTTCAAAATACTTTTGATTAAAATTTATATCCAATATAAGTGTTCTTTTCTGAGTATCAGGTATTCCACCAGTATTTATCTCTGAAATAAACAGATCCTCACATAAGACTATATATTTTAGCTGAATTTTTTTTAGAAAATTTGAATTATATAAACTAAGATTTTTTTCAATAACTGGAAATTTTTTATCTAAATTAATTTTTTTTGTCTTTTTACAAGCAATGTTGTCATCTACACCAATTTTAAAATCATTATTTGTATTTAAATATCGAATATTATTTTTACTTTTTAATTTAAAAATTTCTAAATTTGGTATCTTAAGTAAGTTATAAATTTCATCAGCTTTTACGTAAGTAATATTTAAGCAAAACAACAATAATATTAAAATTCTCATTAATTAATTATAGACGAATTAGATAAGATAATATTATCTTAGATTTTTATAAAATGAAAAAAGAAAGAAATAAAAATCCAGTTCAACCAGTTAGTGGAACAAAAGTTCCAAGGTATGCAGGACCAAGCACATTTGCAAGATTGCCAGAATTAAGAGATGTTGAAAGTTGTGATGTTGCAATTGTTGGAATTCCATTTGATAGTGGAACAAGTTATAGACCTGGTGCAAGATTTGGACCTCAAAGTATTCGACAAGCCTCAAGACATTTAAGAACTAATTATCATCCAAGTTATGATGTTGAGCCGTTTAAGGTTCAACAAGTTGCAGATGCAGGGGATATAGCTTGTAACCCATTTAATATTGATGAAGCCATTAAACAAATTGAGGTAGGCGCAACAGATTTATTGAATAAAGTAGGTGGAATTATCAGTCTTGGTGGTGATCATACAATTGCAGTACCACTATTAAGAGCTGCAAATAAAAAGAATAACGGCCCAGTATCTTTGGTCCATTTTGATGCTCATTTAGATACTTGGGATACTTATTTTGGTGCACCCTATACACATGGAACTCCTTTTAGAAGAGCTCGTGAAGAAAATTTATTTCTAGATGATGCTTCTATGCATGTTGGTATAAGAGGACCNTTATACAGTAGAGANGACATAAAGAANGATGAAAGTTTTGGATTTAAAATTATTCATTGTGATGAATTTCAAACAGAGGGAACAGATAAAATTGCAGAAAGAATTAAAAAAAGAGTTGGAGATAATGCTTTGTACTTATCTATTGATATTGATGTTCTTGATCCAGCTTTTGCACCAGGAACAGGAACACCTGAAATAGCAGGGATGACCACTAGAGAAATGGTTAATGTCTTAAGAGGATTATCGGGGTTAAATTTGATCTCAGCAGATGTCGTAGAAGTTGCACCTGCATATGATCATGCTGAAGTTACTTCTCTTGCTGCTGCTACAATTGTTTACGAATTAACAAATTTATTTGCAAAATCATAAAGAAAGGATAGTTTGCGCGCATGATTGAAAAGAAAAATTTTTATATTAATGGTTCGTGGGTTGCACCAAAAAATCCAAAAGATATTCAAGTTATAAATCCTGCAACTGAAAAAAGTTGTGCAGTTATTTCCTTAGGTGGAAAAGAAGATGTTAATGATGCAGTGTTAGCTGCTAAAGAAGCTTTTAAAACTTGGGGATTTTCNTCAAAAGANGANNGNNTNNNTTTATTAGAAAACTTTTANNCACTTTATAAAAAAAGATGGAACGATATTACTGATGCAATTATTCAGGAAATGGGAGCACCAAAAGATTTTGCATTAAAACTTCANACAGGAACTGGTGCTAGTCATACAAAATCATTCATTCGTTATTTAAAAGAATTTGAGTTTGAAAAACCACTAGGAGAACACGCAAAAAATCAAAGATTGATATATGAACCAAAAGGTGTTTGTGCATTAATTACACCATGGAATTGGCCAATTAACCAAGTTACATTGAAAGTTATTCCAGCTTTGGCCTCTGGATGTACAATGGTTTTAAAACCATCAGAGTTAGCACCCTTATCTGCTATGATTATTGCAGAATTAATAGATGAAGCAAAATTTCCAAAAGGTGTATTTAATTTAGTAAATGGAGACGGCGCAACTACAGGTGATGCCTTAACAAGTCACCCTGACGTCAATATGATTTCATTTACAGGCTCAACAAGAGCAGGGGCCTTAATTTCACAAAATGCAGCAAAAGATTTTAAAAGAGTAAGTTTAGAATTAGGTGGAAAAGGTGCAAACATTATATTTAAAGATGCAGATGCAGAAGCTATTGAAAGAGGTGCTTTAAGATGTTTTAGAAACTCAGGACAATCTTGTAATGCTCCAACAAGAATGTTGGTTGAAAAACCAATTTACGATGAAGCTGTTGAAAGATTAAGAAAGTATGCAAGTGAATTTAAAGTAGATGATCCAAATAAAGAAGGCGAACACATAGGTCCAGTTATTTCAGAAACACAATTTAATAAAATCCAAGGACTAATCCAAAAAGGAATAGATGAGGGAGCAAAATTAGTTGCTGGTGGACCTGGAAAACCGGATGGATTAAATGATGGTTACTATGTAAAACCTACAGTATTTGCAGATGTTAATAATGATATGGAAATTGCAAGGACTGAAATATTTGGTCCAGTTTTATCTGTTATTCCATTTGAAACTGAGGAAGAAGCTATTCAGATTGCAAATGATACTGATTATGGATTAACAAATTATATTCAAACACAAGATAACGATAAAGTACAAAGAGTTGCAAGAAAACTTAGATCAGGAATGGTTGATGTTAACGGTGCTGGTATTGCAGTTGATGCTCCATTTGGTGGCTTTAAGCATTCTGGTATCGGTCGAGAAGCAGGCAAAGAGGGTTTGCTTGAATTTTTGGAAGTTAAATCGGTTGGTGGTTGGAACTAATTAATAGATTTATTTTTTACACCCTCTAAAAACTTAAGACACTTTTTTAATTCATTCAGTTCTATAAATTCATCAATTTTATGTGCTTGTTCAATTGAACCTGGTCCACAAACGACAGTGCTAATACCTACCTCTTGAAATAAACCAGCTTCAGTTCCAAAGGATACAACTTGTCTTGAATTATCTCCTGTAATACTTGATACAAACTCACAAGCTTCAGACTGATCTAATCTATCAAACCCAATAACTTCACCAATTACNTCTTTTTTGATAAATGAATTTGGAAATACTTTTTTCATTTCAGGCAATAAAATTTCATTAGCATATTTATCAATTTCTTGAGTTACAAAATCTGCATCTTTTTTTATAACTGGTCTTGTTTCCCATTCAACACTGCACTTATCTGCAATAACATTGTGAGCTATACCTCCTTTAATCCCTCCAACAGATAAAGTTGAATGTGGTGGATCAAAGATGCAATCTTTTGGTCCTCTTTGTTTTAAGCTTTCTCTAATTTCTAAAAGTTTATTTACATATCTTGATGCGTATTCAACTGCACTTACTCCTAAGTGAGGTTTAGAACTATGACCAGCAAGTCCTCCAAAATGAACCGTATATTCATTCATACCTTTATGAGCATCAATGATTTTCATATTTGTGGGTTCACCAATAATACAAATACCATCTTTAATATCTCTCTTTTTTAATTCTTTAATTAATAAAGGTGCACCAATACAAGCAGTCTCTTCATCAAATGTATAACAAAAATGAATATCTCTATCTAAATTACTGTCTTTAAAAATGGGTGCATAAGCAAGTGTGCATGCAATGAAACCTTTCATATCACACGAACCTCTTCCATAAAGCTTATCCTCTTTAATAGTTGCAACAAATGGATCGCTGGACCAACCTTTTGAAACTGGAACAACATCAGTATGACCAGAGAGAATTATTGGTTTTTTACCGTTTGTTTTTTTTGCTTTTAACGTTCCAAATAAATTTACCCTTTTATTATCATCATCGAACACTTTAAAAGTTGTAGCCCCAATGCCATTTAGAATTTTTTCACAGTAACTGATTAATTCGCTGTTATCTTGACCTGATACAGTTTTAAATCCAATTAGATCAGTTAAAATCTTGATTGATTTTTCGTATAAATTGTTTTCTATACTCATACTTTTAACTTAACATATTTTATAATGATTAAAGAACAAATAACCTACGACATATTTGACAAAGTCGATATTAGAATTGGAACAGTTATATCTGTAAAGAAAAATGAAAAAGCGAGAAAACCATCATTAGTGGTTGAGGTTGATTTTGGTAATGAAATCGGCGTTAAACAGTCCTCTGCACAGATTACTCACTATTACAATGAAGAAAATTTAAAAGGCAAACAAGTAATTGCAGTCTGTAATTTTCAAGAAAAAAATATAGCTGGAGTTGTTTCGCAAGTTTTAGTTTTAGGAGCAATTGATGCTGATGGAAAAGTAACTTTAGTTCATCCTTCTCAAAAAGCTGAAAATGGTCTACCGATTGCATAATAAGAATGCATCCAGAAATATTATCAATAGCTCTTTTTTGGTTTGTTGCTGCCTTTACGCCAGGTCCAAATAACGTAGTTGCATCATATTCTGGATTTAATTTTGGAATTACAAAAACAATTCCTCTTATCTTGGGTGTTACCCTTGGATTTACTTCATTAATATTTTTTCTAACCATTGGTCTGATAAATGTTTTCAAGATTTTCCCTATTCTACAAAATATTCTTAAATATCTTGGAACCTTATTTTTGCTATATTTAGCTTATAAGATCTCTTTTTCTAAAAGTTCGAAAGAAGAAGAAAAAAAAAATCCAGTTACTTTTTTTGATACTTATTTCTTTCAATTTTTAAATCCAAAAGGAGTTTTGTTTGGAATAATTATTGTTTCAACTTATTTAGAGCTTGGAGAAAACTATTTAAGTTATGCGATTCAAATCGTTTTACTTGCCTTTATTTTCTCAAGTACGAGTATTACTTTATGGACATTTATAGGTAAATTTTTAAGGAAATTCGCGACAAATGATAAATTTATAAATTACTTTAATTATGCTATGTCACTGCTTCTTTTGCTAAGCATTGTAACTATTTATATATAAACATGAAACCTGGATCAAAAAACTCATATAGCTCTTTATCTGATTTAGATATCGGTGGAAAAAAATATAAATATTATTCAATTAAAGCTGCTGAAAACAATGGTCTTGATGGGGTAAGCAAACTTCCAAAATCTCTAAAAGTATTATTAGAAAATTTATTAAGATATGAAGATGATTTAAGTGTTACTAAAAATCAAATTGAAGCTATCAAAGAATGGCTAAAAACAAAAAAATCAAAAACGGAAATAGCTTACAGACCTGCAAGAGTTTTACTTCAAGATTACACTGGTATTCCAGCAGTTGCGGATCTTGCTGCAATGAGAGAAGCTGTTAAAGAAAAAAATAAAGATCCAAATACCATAAACCCTTTATCTTCTGTAGATCTTGTAATAGATCACTCAGTTCAAGTTGATAAATTTGCAAGTGCAAATTCTTTAAAAGAAAATGTAGATATTGAATTTAATAGAAATTCTGAGAGATATTCTTTTTTAAAGTGGGGACAACAAGCATTTAACAATTTTAGAATAGTTCCTCCAGGAACAGGAATTTGTCACCAGGTAAACTTAGAATATTTATCTAAAGTTGTTTGGTCAGAAAAATATAAAGATGAGGATTATATTTTTCCAGATACTCTAGTTGGAACAGACAGTCATACTACAATGGTAAATGGTTTATCAGTTTTAGGATGGGGTGTTGGAGGAATTGAAGCTGAAGCGGGCATGTTAGGTCAGCCAATATCAATGCTTATTCCAGAAGTAATTGGTTTTGAATTAACTAATAAACTTCCAGAAGGAACTACTGCAACAGATTTAGTTTTAACAGTTGTTAAAATGCTAAGAGATAAAGGGGTTGTCGGTAAGTTTGTTGAATTTTATGGNGAAGGTTTAAAAAATCTNACNCTTGCAGATCGTGCAACNATTGCAAACATGGCNCCAGAATATGGTGCAACTTGTGGATTTTTCCCAATTGATGATGAAACTTTAAAATATTTAAANTTTTCAGGAAGAGATAAACAAACGGTAGATATTGTTGAAGCTTACGCAAAAGAACAGGGATTGTGGGCGAGTGATGGAATTGAATTTACTGATACAGTTTCTTTAGATATGTCAAAAGTGGTTCCAACTATATCTGGACCTAAGAGACCGCAAGATAAAGTTTTATTAACCGAAGCATCTTCNAACTTTAAAAAAGTTTATGAGGAAATAACTAAAAAGAAAGAACCAAGTTCTGCAAAAGTNAGTGGAGAAGATTATAATTTAGAAGATGGAAATATTGTAATTGCAGCAATTACATCTTGTACCAATACATCAAATCCAAGTGTTTTAATCGGAGCAGGTTTACTTGCAAAAAAAGCAATTGAAAAAGGANTNACAACAAAACCTTGGGTTAAAACATCATTAGCACCAGGCTCACAAGTCGTAACAGATTACTTAGCAAAAGCAGGTTTAAATACTTATCTTGATCAACTTGGATTTAATTTAGTAGGTTATGGTTGCACTACTTGTATAGGAAATTCAGGTCCATTACCTGACAATATTTCTGATGCAATTAAAGATGAAAATATTTATGCAGTTTCAGTTTTATCTGGCAATAGAAACTTTGAGGGAAGAATTTCGCCTTTAGTTAAAGCAAATTACTTAGCATCACCCCCATTAGTTGTTGCTTACGCAATTGCAGGATCTATGAATAAAGATTTATACAAAGACCCACTTGGAAAAGATAAAGATGGTAATGATGTTTTCTTAAAAGATATTTGGCCAACAAATCAAGAGATAGAAGATACTTTACAAAAATCTTTAAATGCCGAAATGTTTATTAAAAGATATTCAAATGTTTCAGAAGGACCTGAACAATGGCAAAAAATTAAAACAGAAGAAAGTAGTATTTATAATTGGGAAGATACTTCAACATATGTAAAGAAACCCCCTTTCTTTGATAATCTTTCTGATGAACCAGAAGGATTTAAAGAAATAAAAGATGCAAGACCTCTNTTAATTTTAGGAGATAGTGTCACAACNGACCATATTTCTCCNGCAGGNTCTATTCAAAAAGAAAGTCCAACAGGTGAATANTTTATGAAACACCAAATTCTACCGAAAGATTATAACTCTTANGGTTCAAGAAGAGGAAANCATGAAGTTATGATGAGAGGAACNTTTGCAAANATNAGAATNAGAAATGAAATGGCACCAGGAACTGAGGGTGGATTTACAAAATTATATCCAGAGGAAAAAGTAATGCCCGTTTATGATGCTGTAGTTGAATATAAGAAAAGAGGAACTGATTTAGTTGTTATTGGTGGAAAAGAATACGGCACAGGATCTTCAAGAGATTGGGCAGCCAAGGGTACAAAACTTTTAGGTGTTAAAGCAGTTCTTGCTGAAAGCTTTGAAAGAATTCATAGATCAAATTTAATAGGAATGGGAGTTTTACCTTTACAGTTTGTTGGAGAGATGAATAGGGAGAATTTAAACTTAAAAGGATCTGAACTTATTTCAATTATTGATATTGAAAAAGGCATAAACCCAAGAGATGAGGTTGAAGTTGAATTCAAATATCAATCTGGAGATATCAAAAAGATTAAAATGTTATGTAGAATAGACACTAAAAATGAATTGGAATATTATAAAAATGGTGGCATTTTACAGTACGTTTTAAGGAACATGATTTAATGGACGAAGAAATAGATATTATAAATACCAATACTCGTAACGAAAGAATTAAGAATTTTTTTATTAATAATAGAAAATCTCTTATTTCAGTTTTTGTTGTTTTAATCTTGATTTTGTGTGGCTATTTTCTTTACGAAGAACTTCAAACAAGAAAAAAAGCAAAACTTGCTGATCAATATAATTTAGCAGTAATAAAATATGAAAGTGGTCAAACAGATGTCCTTGAGGAATTAAAAACAATTATTAATGAAAAAGATAGTACTTACTCCCCTTTAGCTTTTTATTTCTTAATTGATAATCAGCTCATAACTTCAAATGAGGAAATTAACCAATATTTTGATGTTATAATTAATGACAGTGGTCTAGACAAAGAAACAAAAAATCTAAACATCTTCAAAAAAGGTTTATTTAATTCAGATTTTGCAAATGAAAATGAGCTTTTGGATATTTTAAATCCTGTAATTAAATCGGAAAGTATTTGGAAGCCCCACGGTTTATATTTAATGGCAGAATATTATTTTGCAAATAATCAAAAACAAAAATCTAAAGATTTTTTTCAACAATTAGCAAACTTAGAAAATGCTAGTCAAAAAATTAAAACAGAAGCGCTAAAAAGATTACGTGTAGACTTTGGTGAGTAAGTTTTTTTTATATCTAGTTTTAATTTTATTTTTATCAAATTGTGGCTTTAAAGATAAGAAGGTTGAACAAAATCCAAATGCTATAACTTTATTTGAAAAATCAAAACCAATAGAGCAAGAATTAAATCCTACTTTAAATATTAAAATATCAACAATCACAAAGGGTGAGCCCTTTTTATCAAGTAATTCAAACAACAGTGGAAATTTAGATTTTAAGTCAAATTTTGAAAACGCCTTTTCATATAAATTTTCAACTATTGATCAATTTAAATTTAATCAACCTGAAATATTATTTACCGAAGATAACAGTTTAGTATTTTTTACTGGCAAAGGAGAAATCTTTAAAACTTCCACAGATTTTGAAGAATATTGGAAAGTAAATCACTACACAAAAAAAGAGAAAAAATTAAAACCAATTTTATATTTTGCACAATCTGGAACTGATATATTGGTACTTGATAATCTTTCAAAGGTTTATTCTATAAAATTAGAAACTGGAGAATTAAATTGGACCATAGAAAGTAAAGTTGGATTTAATTCAAATGCAAAAATTATTAAAAATAGTGTTGTCGCTGTTGACTTTGATAATGTAATAAGAGCTTTTTCATTAAAAGATGGAAAAGAGCTTTGGAATTTTGATACTGATAACCCGTTTATTAAATCTCAAAAAAAATTATCTCTTGTAACAAAAGGAGAAGTTGTATTTTTTATAAATAGTATTGGTGATGTAACTGCTTTAAACGCTAATGATGGAAGTTTAGTTTGGCAAACACCCACACAAAGCACATTAATTTTTCAAGATGCATTTACATTAGAAAATTCAGATATTATTTTTGCAAATGATACAATTTACTTTTCAAATAATAGAAATGAGTTTTTTGCAATTGATGCACGATCAGGTGTTTTAAAATATAAACAAACCATCAATTCAAGTTTAAGACCAACTGTTATTGAAGATTATGTTTTTTCAATTTCAAAAGAAGGTTTTTTATTTGTAATTGATGATAAAACTGGAAATGTTTTAAGGATAACAAATATATTTAAAAATATCGAAAATAAGAAAAATCAAATTGAACCTACTGGATTTATCCTTGCGCAAAATAAGGTTTATGTCTCTTTAAATAATGGAAAATTGATAAAGTTGAACGCTATTTCAGGAAATGAGGAAGGGTTTTATAAAATAGGAAAATCAAGAATTAATAGACCTAACGTTTTTGATGATGGCATGTTCATTTTAAAGAGTAATGCTATTATTAAAGTTGAATAATGTTTTTAAAATTACTTGAAAAGTTAGGGCGAAAAAAAGTTGTTTTAGATAGAGGGCCCTCACACCCAAATTACGATCAGGCAAAACCCTGGATGAACAGGTATTACCTTTTATTTAGACACAGACCTAGATGGTTTCCATTTAATATTTTAATTCATGAAATGCTAGATGATGATCATGGAGATGGTGTTCATAATCATTTATTTCCTTATATGACAATTGTTATTAGAGGGGGTTATTGGGAAACTACAATTAAAGGAAAGTTTTGGAGAAGACCAGGTTACATTGGTTTTCGATCAGCCAATGCATTTCACAGAGTTGACCTTGAACCAGGAACAAGACCGATGACAATTTTTTTTTCAGGTCCATTTGGTTTGAGAAAAGGTCCAAGATCAGAGTACGGTATTGATTTTAAAACTAAAAAAAATTAATGCCAAAGACATTTGAGAAAGATTTTATATCTTATTGTAATAATCAAGAACTAGAGGTTAACCCTAATCAAATTGCAGTTATTAAAAAACTAGAGCAATATTACCAATCAAATTTTAAATCCTTTTTTTCAAAGTTATTTTCAAAACAAAACTCTAAAAAAGGTTTTTATTTATTTGGAGGNGTGGGTGTTGGAAAAACNATGATTTTAAATTTTTTTTTTGATCAAATAGATCAAAAAAAATTAAGACAACACTTNAANGAGTTTATGTTAAGTTTTCATGATTTTGCTCATGAACGAAAAGGTAAAAATGAAGAAAATGTAATCAATCAATTTGTTAAAAATCTAAAATTAAAGGCGTCGTTAATTTATTTTGATGAGTTTCAAGTAACTAATATTGTAGATGCTATGATTTTAGGGAAATTATTTGATCAAATATTTAAAGAAGATATAAAAATTATCGTAACTTCAAACACCAAAATCTCAGAATTATATAAAGACGGTCTTCAGCGAGATCAGTTTAAACCTTTCATAAAAATTATGGAAGATCAATCAATTGAACACGAACTTAAAATTGAGGATGATTATAGAAAATCTAATGATAATCAAAAACAAAGATATTTTTATCCTCTAAACCAGGAGACAAACTTTAAGATTAATAAATTTTTCAGAACAATTACAAAAGATAAAAATCAATCTAAAATTACAGTCAATGTAAAGGGAAGAGATTTTAAAATAGAAAATTTTTATGAAGGAATTGCAAGATTTAATTTCAATGATCTTTGTGATCAAAATCTAGGTGCAGAAGATTATTTAGAAATAATTAAAAACTGCAAATTTATCGTAATAGATCAAATTCCACAATTTAATGATACCAATTCAAATCAACAACAGAGATTTGTTACTCTACTAGATGTAATTTATGATAAAAATATTTCAATTGCAGTAACAAGTAATCAAAGTTTAGATGAGTTTACATCATCAAGATTATTAGAAAAACCATTTAAACGTACTATTAGTCGTTTATATGAACTAACATCTAGAGAATAATATTTATGAAACAGGAATTTTTTAACCTTCAAGTAAACACAAATGGACAAAAGTTATATGAATTTACTGATGAAACAATTACTTGGATAAGTAAAAATAATTTTAAAAATGGAATGTTGAATTTAAGTATTCAGCACACCAGTGCATCCCTAATTGTTCAAGAAAATGCAGATCCAGATGTTCAAACAGATTTAATTAATTATTTTGATAAATTAGCTCCTATGGATAACAAATTATACGTTCACACTACCGAAGGAAAAGACGATATGCCTGCGCACATTAAATCTGCATTAACTAATAATCAAATTTCTTTAAGCATTAAAGATAGTGAATTGTTGTTAGGAACCTGGCAGGGTTTGTATTTATTTGAACACAGACTTCATCCGCAAAAGAGAACAATTATTCA
>FUFK010040283.1_pt1 | contig 20702 bp, 39 predicted proteins | sample 1021851 | NCBI WGS metagenome assembly FUFK01 (sample SAMEA51879418, study PRJEB19060) | metagenome
TTTTCGCTCATAATGCAAAATCCTCTACATGATTTAGTAACTCATTTAATCTATGAGTTCTTAGGTAGTCAAATACTTTACCTCTTACTGGTTCTGTACTCTCATACGCATTTAATATTCTATCACTTACCTCTTGAGGTATGAAATCAAAATCAATCAAAGTTTGATTTCTTAGATAGTTCCTATAGTATTTATCATCGCTAGAAATAGTAATTCTCATATACTTTTCTAGTATAGGTTTTCTAAGTGGTGTCTGTCTTATACCTTCGTCTAAACAATTATCATTGGATAGAATGTTTGGTATCCCATCAGCTTTATCTCCCTTGAGTATATGTTCCTTAAGGAAAGTTTCTGCACCACCTTCGGGTTCAATAAACTTATTTACATTTGGTGACCATTGTGTTACTTGACCATATCTCTGTAACTGTTGAAAGTCTTTGTCTCCACTGACAATCAATACCTTTTCATTAGGTGCAAGTATATATGCATGTTGTGTAAGAATTGCAATGATATCATCAGCTTCACAATTCTCCACATACATGAAACGATACGGGAAGTTTTCTCTGATCTCTTGTTTTACTTTATGTAAAGTATCAAAGATTAATCCCCAATCTTTATCATCCTTGTCTCTAGACTTCTTCCTGTTTGCTTTATATAACGGGAAGTAATCTCGTCTCCAAGGATTGGCTGCATCTGTACAAAGTACAATCTCACCATATTCTTCGGAATATCTTTTCTGATAGTTCCTCAATGAATTCAGAATCATATGTCTCAACATATCTTCTGATATCTCTCCATCAGTTATTTTTAACTGAGCCATCAGACCAGCAATGATGGTCTGACTAAAATCTATAAGTATCATTTAACCACTTTTACTAATAATGTATTCTTGGTAATTAAATCGTTTCCATCCTTTTCTTTTGATCTTGGAATCTCATCCAAGAATCTAGAAGCAATAATATTACCACCTTTATATAGTCTATCAAGCAAAGTCAAATCTGTCAAGGTCTTTTCTCGACAGGAATCGAAACCTGTAATTCTAGAACCTTTAACTTGTAAGTGTCCATCGAACTTAGTCAGCTTCTTACTTGATACATTGTAGGTGTATAGTATTCTTGCACGAATTATTTCTTCGGGGTTTATTGATTGAAAGTTTAAGTCCTCATGTGCATAGACATCAAGGTACGGTAACTTCTTAACTAATTGTTTTGGTGTTTTGGGTCTGATCCTACGAACTGGTTTGTACTCTTCACAATACTGTTCGACTTCTGATTCCCATGTCTCTAATGTTTTGATTACTTTTGCTTTCTGTTTTGCAGTAAGAAAGCTATATGCCTCGTCCAGCTGGTCACACTTCTCTTCATTATGTAATTCATACAAAGTATTCTCTGCAAAACCTTTCATGTAATTTACAACACGACCTGAGTAATCTATTCTCTTGAGATACTTGTACATACTGAAAGAAGACTTCTTCTTATCTAAGAGTTGATCTATCTGATGCTCGACTTCACCTAAAGCCTCAAATGCTTTATTCTGCATCCTCTCTTGGATACTTGTTTTAGTCTTCTGCGTCATCATGTTTATTAGTCAATAAGAACTTCCTTGATGGGTTAATCATCAAGTTAGCCCTGTTCATAAAATCTCTATTTGCCAAAAACGGAATCTTTCCTCTTTGGTCTAAGCTAACTTCTTGTTCATATATAGTATTTAAGAAGTTTAATTCACACTTGACTATAGGTCTTTCTTCTGCGGGTTTGATTAAAGTCATCATTCTTTGTAGAGGTTTCTTAAATGTTTTACCATTTCGTTTGTAGTGAACAACCTTCCCTTTGACCTCGTAAGAGTCGGCGTGTAAGGCACAAGCGTTTGCGCTGTTCCCAGTGTCCAACTTAACTGTCATCGTCTCACCATCGACCTCTATGGTCTCTAGAACGCCACATTCAGTTGCCCTCTTCTTCCATATGTCTCTGTCAAAGAAATCTTCTATGATTGTTTCTGTCACTTCTTCACCTAGTGCATCAGATATTCCCTGAGTCCCTGGCGAATGATTTACCTCTAGAATGAATGGTGCTTCTTCTTCTCTATCCTCTGACGGGATGAAGTCAACACCTACCCACTGACCATTGACAGCCTTTGCAGCTATCAAACATGTTTCTTTCTCTAGTTCTGTAAGTTCTATCTCTTCAGCGTCTGCACCTTGAGATATATTAGATCGGAAGTCATCGATAATCTTTTTCCTTTTCATTGCACCGATAACTCTTCTGTTGTTTATCATAACACGGACATCATATTCCATGTCGATATATTCTTGCAATAGAATATCACAAGTTGGATCAATCTTGTAAACAAGACTGACTGTTGATTGTAGAGACCTTTCAGTTTCTACTAATAAGACTCCAACACCTTTTGCACCTTGTAGAGTTTTGAGAACCATAGGGAACTCATTGTCTAATCTTTTTGCAGCCATGTCGACTGTCTCAGGGTCTTCGTTTGGAATCAAGACTGTACGAGGTTGGTTCATTCCAATCTCTTGTAGTCTAAGATAAGTTCTAAACTTATCTGCACAAACTTCGATACACTCTCTAGAGTTTACCACTGGAAAACCGTATCGTTCTATTTGTGAAATTAAATCTAAGTATGAATCTTTTGTAGTGACTGCACCACGAACCATGATGATTGTATCACCATCTAAATGAAATCCTTTCTCATCATCTGAGTTATGAATTGTAATTACACCATCGTCTGCTCTTTCGATATATGCACCATTGACTCTGACACTATAAACTTCACAACCAGCTTCCTTTGCAAGATTGTAGAGTTTACTAGATGTTGAACTTGGTTTCTTTACGACTGGTTTGTCTGCGTTCTTCTTGGTCTTCTTGACCATGCGTCTTTCAGCTATCACCACTAGGCGATAGGGTTTTTTATTGTCAGTCTCCTCTCGGATGACTTCTCCAAATGAACGCATGTTCCTATTCCTCATACCGCTGGTATTATGTTACCAGCAACACTTATTCTTAATTTGTCTTCTTCGTAATGTGGCATAACCATGTGTTGCAACCATGAAGGGAATATAATGATTTGACCTACCTCTGGCCAATGGTTCATAACATTCCAGTTCATGAAGTTTCCTTCACCATATCTAAAGTGAAGATGTCCTGCTAGTTCTGTATCTCTTACTGAGTCGAACTTATTATTTATAGTTTCTTCTCTATTTAACTCGTTTTTTAAAAAGATCACAAAAGAAAACATCCCATCATGACTATGCATTGGATTGAGTTCCATGTATCTTTGAATGTTTACCCATAGTCCACTAATCTCATATACATCAGTATTACCACCAACATCAAAATTATATTGACTTACATGTTGTAGGATATGTCCTTTGCAAGCGTCACTGGTAAGAGTTTCAATTGTATACTGGTCATCGATACGACCAGCAAGACTGTCTCTCTTATCATAATTAGAAGGTGATGCTGAAGCAGTGTCTACATGTTGTAACATTTCTTCAACATACTTTGGATCAATGTTGTTGATGTATACGGGTGGGCCGAAAGGAAAGAATGTATTTACTTGTTGCATAGTTCTACAAAGTGTTCTGCATCTACAAGAACTAAAGGTTTAGTTCTGTTTCTTTTAATCACGACCACTGGTTCATACCCCTTACAATTTTGTTCTGCTTGTGCATAGGCTTCCCATACATTTACTTTCTCTTGATTCTTACATTCTACACTATAAGGAAAGATTTGTCTAGATTGTTTTCCTAAGATGATGTCCTCACCTTGGGAACCCATAGGTCTTGATTCGATATCTTCTTCGTCAAGGTTTAGTTTCTCAACTAGAAGATTTGCAAACCACTGTTGTAGCTTTCTACCTTTTGCTTTTGCTGATGATGTTTTCATGTTTCATATTATACTTGGATTGCAAAGATTTTACTCTTGTCAACTTCCACTTGTTCTAAATCAAAATTGATAGAGACACCACAACCACAACTATCTTTTTCTTTAGGGTTGATGAACTTGAACACTTCGTTCAGTCCTTCCTTTCTCCAGTCAAGTGTCATTCCATTTATATAAGGAACGGATATCTTGTCTACGACAAATTGTAACTTACCAAAGTCGATAACGATATCATCATCACTGACGCTGTCAACACTATCAAAGATATACTCAAAACCAGCACACCCGCCTCCTGTAATTCCAAGTCGGATATACTTAAAGTTTTCTTTCTCCTTTTGTTCAAGGAGTTTAACGATTGCTTCATCTGTTAATTCTATTAGTTCCACATAGGTATTTATACTATGTTTCTATTTGTTTCGCTGTTGTCAATTACTTCATCACCCTTAACTTTTATCATGTCCCAAGGTATTTCTACTTCTTGATCTTCGGGTACATACAAGTGATTAATCTCTGAATGATTACAAGTATGGATTGCATCGTAGATTGTTTCTACCATACTTTCACCGTGTAGGTTAAAGCTAGTGTTAAACACAATAGGTACACCATTCTTTTTATACAAGGCCTCGATAAGATCGTAGTAGTTTTTATTCTGTTCACGATTGACTGTTTGTATTCTACAAGTGTTGTCCATATGTACCAAAGCTGGAATCTCATCTTTTGCTTTCTCCTTACATTGAAATGCAAATGACATATATGGTGATGACTTCAACTGATGCATTTCCACATACTCATGTGCATACTCTTCCAAGATTGTACATGCAAAAGGACGATAGGCTTCTCTCTTCTTTACTGAGTTGACTATGTCTTTTGCTTCGGGGTTAGTCGGATCAAAGAGTATAGACCTGTTACCTAAAGCACGAGGCCCCCACTCTGATTCGTTTTGAAAGATTGCAACTATCTGTTGTAAATCTAAAATTAAGTCTGCAACGACTTCTTTGTTTCTATGTACCTCAGTTATAATCATACATCCTCTCCTTCAAGTAATGCACGACCTAATCTGATTGCAGCTCCCACTGCAGTACCACCATCATGTGCAACGGGGTCAATAAAGATTTGATGTTTAGGGAATCGTTCTAGATACTTTGCATTGTTTGTACAGTTCAGTGCAAACCCACCTGACAAAATAATATTAGGTACATCAGGATTGAGATCAATAGCTCTTTGTATGATATTACAAGTATACTCGAAAGACTTCTGTTGTAAAAGATTACCCAGTGCATAAGTAGAGTAATCGATGTAACCATCTTCATGTTCTTCCCACGGTTGATAAGAAGCTGCACCCATAACCTTACCAGCTGCACGACCTAACTTATCGAAACCAAAGAACATAGACAATGCACTAAAGTTCATACCCTGAGAAGGGTAAGAGTTAAACAAACACTCTGCACCATCAAAGGTTTCTATCTTGTCGGGTGCTTTGATTATCTGTCCTCTCTGCATATTGTACAGAGCTTTGTTTTCATTCATGTCGGTGATCCATCTATAATTAGATAGTCTTCCCCATTGTCTTGTAGGTTTTGTTTTGGGTTGACATAGAAAGATTGTTTCTACTTCTTGGAAGTTTGGATAACCTTGTTCTGAATACTTATGACAACCACCACCGTCCATGGCTATTGCAATTGCATTCTCTTTCTCTCTCCATGGACTAAACCAATAACCACACTCTGCATGATAGAGGTGGTGTTCGATCTCGTAATGAAACTCTTCCATTCCTAACTGGTCAGCGACACGACCATGTAAGACATCATCTTGTTCTGACTGTAGATAAACTTTCTCTTCGTACTCTTTGACAAGATGTTTGTAATCTTCTGATGGGATAAACTTCTTGAACTTCTCAATCATTTCTACAATTCGATCATGAGTCATCTGTTCTTCTTGTATGAAGTCCATAATCTCTTGCATTGTTTTCTTATCAAACTGTAATGATGAAGTATCCCAATCTAGTGGACTGAGTCTTCGGTCAAAGGATGCACCAATGAATGCATCAGGTTTCTCAACAGCTGATCTTTCAATACATAACAATTGATCTTGAGGTGGTTTAGGAAACCAATACTTANNTCGTCTGAACCTTTCTTCTTCGTATAGGAAATCGATATTCCATGTATCAGTGTCGAACTGACATAGGGATGTTTCGTGACTTGAATTGTATCCAATAACTTTCATAATATAATTTGGGTTTAACTTTCTTGTTCTTCGATATTATATTTATCTACCAAATCTTCGGTGGTAACAATACCTCTATCGATCATGTCCTCGACCATCTGTACCCGTCCTGACTTCTCACCTGAACGAAATACAAAATAGACTAGGGACACGATGAACCCGATATGAATTAAAATTAGTTCGGTACTCATACGATGTAATCCTCTGGCTTCTCTGCTCTCTCTTTTGGTTTCGTAAATCGACCATGAAAGATAAGCATCCACTCATCCCAGTGATCTCTTACATAGTTATATAACAAATACCATAGTCCAAAAGCTATGATGTATTTGAATGTAATTAACAACAGTGTGTATGGTAGTAAAAATAAATTGTTAATAAATTCCATACGGTTATTTAGGTATCACTTTACCCTTGTTTCTTTCGAGTCTAGCTTCCACCATTTCTTCTACTGACTTGAGATTATACCATAATCCATGAAAGGTGGTGATATGTTTGTCACCCCAGTCCACATAATATCTTTTGTATCCAAAGATACGATCAGAAAATATTCTGACTTCTTCGATTGTACTTTCTAATAATCTCATTGTATCATATCCTGTTGTTATCATTTAGGCCACTGGTCATTATCATAATACTTGTACATGACAAATAATAATATCACCACACCAATGTAAAGTATAATATCCATTATGCAACTAGGACACAGTCCTCACCCAATGGGTCTTCACAATTGTTTCGGTATTCATTATCCTCATGTTTGATTGGGTCTTGACGGTATTCGGGACATGCAACTTCGATTCCGTTGACACTGTCCCCGCCGACTATCATACAATCATGTGACGGTTCAAAACCAGCACACCCCAATAAAAACAATAACGGAATGAGAATATACAATCCATAGATGAGTCCTACGACTCTGCGATACTGTCTTTGACCTTTATCAGATATATCATACATTGTTCATTACCTCAAACAGATTCCTCAATAGGAATAATAAACCGACACCATTGAGAAGAATTAAAGCTCTATCCCTCCATAATACGGATACTATCAACCATAAACCTATACCGACTATCGATAAGATTAAATCATAAAAGACAAATCCATCGATACCTCTCATAGACAAAGCGGATAGAATGAATATACTTGCAACCCATTTCAACCACCAGTCTATCGTATACTTAGGTGTAGCAGACTTATAGACGCGTTTAGAGTTCTTTAATTCTTCTACTGTAATCTTTTTCTTTACCATTGTTACCATTATATCATAAGAGACTGGAACATACTAGACGGTTTTTGGCGGTCTGTAAGGGAATCGAACCCTTCTCTCTGCCGTGACAGGGCAGCGTTCTCACCGATGAACTAACAGACCGATTAAAAATTAAAACTCATTTGTGCATCTTTTTCTATGAAGTCGGTGATCCATAGGACGAGACGGTTGTCAATATTCTTCAGCATACACATCTGACCGTCGCTGAGTTGATGAGTTTCAAAGAACTCAGTACAATTAAGTTCCTTATCAAAGACTATATTCTGAGGTTCCTGAGTCTCAAAGTTATAGTCTACATACATGATTTTTTTCATGTCATTCTTTCCTTTGCAAGTTCGTAAATAAATTCTTCATGTTTCCTAACAGGTCTTTCGTACATCTTTTCTCCCTTTGCGGTCTGTCTAGCGTGTAATAATTCATGAGTAAGAGTCTGATAAAGAGGATTCCGAAGACCCTCGACACACTTACGAGCTAGGTGTATCTGAATATTATTGTCATCTTTCTCATAACATAACCCCATAGCGTCAGGATAATGATGAATATATGTAGGGTGTACGATTATTTCCAAGTCAAATTTAAAGTCATACAGATTAAGTATATCACAAACAATGCAAGTAAAGTCTAATATTCTTTGTGCGTCTCGAATCTGACCACCACGGGGGCCTTGAATAAGTACGGATTGCATCTAATATATCCATCCAATTAGTATATTTACAGTGATAAAAACACAGGTAAGTACGCCGATTACCTCTATGAACCACTGCCATTTGTCTCTCTGCACGACCCTAGCTCCTTAAATTTTACCCAAAAAAAATTTTCCACTCAGTTACTTATACCGTTGTCAAGGCTTTATGGGGGGGCGTTGAGGCGGAATAGATTTTTCTTAGGAGTCCCATAACACTGTTTTGCAGGCTGCTACGAGACCTTTCTGAGTTCTATTATATGACCTTGGCCCTCTAACTTGACTGCCTTAGAGACGGCGTCAGAGATTTTCAGAGGCGCTTCAGTCCTCTTCTCCAAGTTGTGCGTCCTGTCAATATTGATGATCTTAGTATCAATACTCCAAACTTCGTATAAACTTTCCATTATAACATATTCGCGTGCCATTGTCAAGGCCCTCTGAAAGGCCCGAGCTATAAGGGTTTGGGAGCCTCTCTCAGTCTCCCATGGGTAGTCTCGGTGATAACCAACCCCAGTACCTTAACATTTTTGCAATCCACGGACACATGTACTGGTCGATTCCGTTTCTTATAGCACATTATACAAAATATTTCTCGAAAAAGCAAGGCCCTTTTATCAAAAACTTCCGCCAAATACAAATAAAAAGCGGTAGTAATGGTCAAGGTTTACCCTATATGCACTACTACCACTGTGTTCTCCTATAGTATAATTAAACCCATATACAAGGAGGCCGACATCGCGAGTGTCCCTCCAAGGTTATGGGTGGGTTATAGGCGCATCCCTCAGACCTTTACTCTAGTTAATTCAAAACAAATACCTCATAAATCACCATATACAGCTAGTATAGTACAAAGCCACACCCATTGTCAAGGCTTCTGGCCGAAGAACTGCCCTGCTTCTGGCCTTCTCTCTCAGCCCCTACTGACAAATAGTCGAGCCTCCGAATCCCCTCTGAGGTGCCTTGACTCCAAAATAAATATGTGATTTGCCTCCCCGAACAACAGCACCAAAAGGCATTTTTCGCACAGTATTCTCTCTATGCACCAAATCTATTATATTCTGCATTCTCTATCAGGGTATATACGAATTATATTAATATACCTCTGCACTACCTCCGAATTATATTCAAAGCGGGTATTAGCACCCCATACAGAGGTTCTTAGAGGGTTTTAGAGGGTATCTGAGGTAAGACCGCAGGTCTCGTATTAGTCTATACTAGAGAGGCGTTTATGTCTTTCATGACCCGTGATAAGGGTTCTAGATCAAAGTCTATTGCAATATAGTCTCTATTCTTACAAGCTTTTGCACATATACCACTTCCAGCAAACGGGTCAAGTATGGTATCTCCGTCCTTACTATATCGGTCTATTAAATATTGATATACACCTACGGGTTTCTGATGTGGGTGATATTTTAATTCTTCTATAGGGTAGTGTCCGATATATTCTGATTGTTCAGCGTGGTGTTGTTGTCCGAATATGCATATATTATTAGTCCATTTCTTTGTATCTGACCTTGAATCCCATCCTCTTTCTATATCGTTCCATCCACTATGTGTCCATGTAAGGACATTGGTAAGAGGTCTGTAATTGCACATAGCTGTATAGTGACTATTCATCATGAGTTGAGTAGGGACAAATACCACTATAACACCCTTTGGATCAACCTTTTCATGACATGCTTTGAACCAGTCGATACCGTCTACTTCTCCAGTATACCAGCTGCTGTCTTTACTCATTCTTGGCCCGAATGGCCCATCACATATGATTAACTGAGGAATCTCTTCTATGGTAGGAATTATTTCTACACAATCACCTTCGTATCCCTTATACATTTTTACTTATTCTCCATCGTATAAGGTTATCCATTTGTTTTACCCATTGTGGATGTATGTCTATTGCAATAGAATATCTACTATCTGACCCAGTATTTTCATATACTTCNTGTTCTAGATCACTAGAGAATATATGGATATCACCTACATTATTTTCTACTTCACCCATATCCTCATACCATGTAATATTATATTCACCACCTAGGAATATATTTGCACTATAGAAGTCATATCTTCGTAAGGCTTCATTATTTAATTCTGATCCATGATAATGTTTGGGTAAATTGTCACCTATTTTTAATTCATTGCACCAACATTGTGTTACCATATATCCCCAGTCTGACATGCATTCTAGATTAAATAATCGTTCTTCTATATGATAGGGTTTTATATCTTCGTGATGTAACCAATTATATCTATCGTATGATGCAGTGAGACCAGTGTATCCTGTAGTCTCATATGATCCAGTAGGGACATCTTCCTTATCTCTATTGATAATGGATATTATATCCTGACATTCCTGTGGTGTGAGAAAATTGGAATACTTATTGTGGTATTTTAACCGCCTTTGAGAATCCACCATCTGCAATACTCATCTTCTTCAGCTACTGCAGTATCACCCTCTAATGCAATAAAAGATACTTGTCTAGATACTGATCTGTATTCATGGTCGTATTCAAATAGTAGTGCTTCTTCGTCACCACCTAGTCCTCTCCAGCCATATCCATCGTCCATGTTCTGAAAATGTGGACGGACATTTGATTCCCACAATTCATTTCTTGCAAGTTGTGTATCTGTATCACCTATTGCATAGGGAGATATAAGACCATGTGGATGATTCAACCAAAACAATTGTGGTTCTAGTTCACACTCAATCCATTGTTGTAGACCATATGCATTTGGATCATAGTCCTCTAGGATTTCTTCGTGTTTCTCTTTGAGTTCGTTGAATATAAATTTACTGGTTTGTGCAGTAACAGCTATCCAAAATGGACACATATCTGTCTCATCACTCCACCAGTTATCGTATTGTTGTATAGGATATAGTTGTTCCTCTTTGACTAGAGCTCTATCCTCTTCTGTTGATCCTTTCGGTGCATTATCTAATGATCCTCTATCAGGACAAGATTCTAATATAGGAATACCTACTAAGTCCGTTCCTATTATTGGGTGTGGTAATACAATTACCTTATCCTCACCATGATTGTCTGAGAATCCTTGTTGGAAACATTGTATCGTATTCCAAAACCCTTCAAAAGGTGGCTGACCTAGTTTCTTAATAGTACACTGATTATAGAATAGATCACTGTCCTCATTGGTAAGGACATTTAGACTGGTAAGATGGATACCATCATGTGAGTACCACTGACGGGACATTGATAAAGAATCTGAAAAACGATTGACATCTTGGACAGACCAACCACCTTCACCACAATAAACATAAATATTTGCAACTGCCATAATAATATTTCACTCCATTTATATACGACTCTAGTATATATTGTATCACTAGAGTCGTATTATTTCAATATGCTTTTACCCGTTAGGTAAAATAGCTTTACAGACATTATCCATTCTGCCTGCTTTCATCATTTTGTCGATTTTAAGTGCCGTCCTTGAAATTTCTCTGAATAACGAGGTAGACACTGATGCTAAATATTGCATTTCTATCTCCTGTCGTGTTTTGTAACTATCCGTGACTGGCTCTTCGGTTTCCCTACTCAGTCTTGTCACATAATTGTCACATTAGTATTTAGACAACGGAAATAGATAAAATCGTATCAATTTGTATATCATGCCAAGACTCTTTCTCGACATCCCACACTACTATCTTATCTGAATCTTTTTGAAACTTGCGTGGAACAGTGACTAATCTAGTGTGTTCTTTGTCGCTGGTCAGCGACTTATATACCACAATCTTCTCTTGTTCAAATAAGAGTTTTTGTACATCATCAAAGTTATACATTTTGGTATGGTTTTGTTCCTGTATCTTCTATGTAAATTGCAAGGTCTTTTGGATCGTACCAACGATCAATAGTCCTATCGTGTCTGAATCCATATGCACCTAACATTGCAGAAACAGCTCTTTCGTTGTCACTTGCAATAGGAGCGATTACCATACCACCTAACTCCTTTGCTTTCTTGATGACATAATAGAAAGGTAAATTATCATACGACCCAAATCCATAAAACTTAACATTTCTACCTAAATCCTTATTTGCCCTATATTCCTTTTCTATGAATATCTCTCTGACCCAACAATTATTCTCTATTTGTGCAGTCAAATGATATCCAAATATGTAACCATCTTTCTCATCATCTATCATAAGAATAGAATGTTCGTATGTGTCTATGATATGTTCCCACTCATCTTGATTGAATAATACAAGACCTATTTCTGTATTGCGTCCTGTTACCTGTTGATGATTTCTCAACGCAGGTATGTCGTCCCGTGTGGGTTTTCTTATAGAGTATCTAGCCATCCTGTGTAAATGTATTTAGTTCCCTTTAATGGTGGATTACCTCTGTGTTGATGTGTATATCCAGCAGGCCATAATACTAAATCACCTCTTCTTGGTTGTACTCTTACAGATTGATATAAGAATTCTAACTCACCACCCTCTTCTACATCATTGAGGAATAACCCCCATGCACATATTGATCTGTAACTATCCATTTGATTTGAATGTTCCATATGCCAGACATGATAACCTTGAGTAGGTTCTGTCTTCTGTAGTTTTGCACCACCTAGATTCATATGTTGATACTGTTCTCCTACTGGATACTTCTTTAGAAACTCAGGAATGATCTCATGATGAAATATATCTTGTAACTCTGTTGTTCTTGGTAATGAGGATGCTGGTATATTCAATATAGGTACAGCTTTATCCTCTATCGATAGTGGACTAGGGCCTGATGTATGATCTTGTCTACTAAATGCAAGACCCTTCTCTTCACATAGATGAAATGTTTCGATACAATCTTGACAAAATTCGTTACTAAAGAATCCTTGGAAGAGTAGTATATGCTCTCCTAGATCATGTATTTCTCTTTTGTTCTCTTCATGTATCGATTTTTTCATTACCACTCCCAGTCTTTGTGCCACACCTTTTGTGGAAAAACTTTGTTTATTATATCTGCACATGCAAGTGCAATTAGTCTATGTTCTTTTTGTGTCTCTACACCTCTTCTTAGTTCAATAAAATGTATCCATGATCTCAGTGTACCATTTACATACATTGTGGATTTAGTGAGACCTTCGGGTAATAATGCACGAGCTTGTTCTTTTGCAATACCCATTTCTAATGCACGATTATAATTATCATTGCATACAGTAATAACTTCGTCCTGTAGACTATCCCATTCTTGATGTATTTCNACAACATCAGTATCTAGTGAGTTCTGTCTATTAGATGCATCTTGCATTCTAGGTTCTCTTTTCTCATATCCCTGTGCAACTGCATATCGCTGACTAAACTCTTGAAATGAGAATGATCTGTGTCTCAGTATTTGTCTTGCAATATCACGGGTTGTCTTAATCTCTAAGCATGCAGATACCATTTCAAAAGGTGACCAGTGTTTATGTTTGATAAGGTATTTCAATAACCTTTCACTGGTATCTTTGTTCATTTGATTTTCAGGGTTTGATACCCTTGCACAAAATGCTATCAGTTCCATAACATTTGCACTCTCTATTAGAAAATTACCGTCTGTTTGACTATAACTTACTAAGTTCACTTCCATAATGATTTCCTTATATCACTTCATTTATTCTGTGACTATTTGTCACTGTATGTAAGATTCCATTGGAATCGTATGTGGTGACATAGTATATTGTCTTCTCGACCTTATGCTGTCCATCACCCATTTTGTAAATTTTTTCTACAGTTTCCTTTCTTACTGTAGTTTGTGCGATACCCGATATAGGGGTAATCTCCATCAGTTCTCCTTAGATTTACTTGAATACAACATTGGACAATCCCCTCTTGTTTCTTCTAACAAGCTCATTCTTAACTTTCTGTCTGAGTTTAGGTTTTGTACCATCTTTGTTGTATGCCTCGATTAAATCGTTTGTTGATTTACATTTGATGTAATCATGTTCAATAGTAACTTTCTTTGTGTTCCTATCTACCTTGACTTGTGATTTACTAAATTTTACTGGCATTATTCCTTTTGGTTGTTTAATTTATTTATCTCACTTATTGTAAGATTTCTTGGTTGTCCTGTTATATCATCACGGAATAAATCCTCTTCTAGGTCTGGCTTACCGTACCATATTGCAAGAACATATCTTGCACCCTGTAATACTGGTTCTACTCCATGCCATGTGGATGTTGAATTGTTGAATGCAACAATTGTACCCTGTTTATTTGCAAACTTATGACCAGCAACAGTCAAATGACCACCTATGAAATTATCATTTAAGAATAATAATGATGTACCTGTATCATTTGAATCTGCCTCATCCATATGCCATGGAAAATGACTACCTTCGGGATACTTGATAAACTGTACATAGTTAACAGTTGCAAACTCATATCCTTTTGGTAATGCAAACTCTATAAGATCAAAAATGTCTGCAAAATCTTGAGTGCCTGGATATATGTTACCATGTATTCTATCTTGATGTTCGTACCTATGATTTTGGTCTTGCATTTCAGGGTCTACTGTACTGAAACTCTGTTGATGAGTCTCTTCTACCTCTACAATAGGTAACCTATCAAACATTTCCATGAGTTCTTCACATACCCATGGCATCAACACTTGATCGTGTACAACCATAAAGCTATTACTATAACCTTTTTGGTCTTGTTCGGTAAGTTTTACTTGTACTGTTTTTTGTTTAGGCATTACACAATAGGATGGAAGAATAGAACCTGTGACATTCTAAAGTCTTCTTTATATTTGTTATAGTCGTTTATGTATGCACCATGCATCTTGTTACCTGTAAAGAGAACACATCTATTGAACTTGGCTGGTATAACATGTTTCAAGTCCATCATTTCTTCTACTGGTTGTAGTAGTCCTTCATGTTCCTTATTCTCTAACCATGCAGCTTCATATACTGCAGTTCCACCGTCCTCTACCTTATCTAGATATATGAGACAATTGATTACCGACCTATCATTAGGGTCATCAAAAGCACCGTCAATATGAGGATAGTGTTGTAGTTTGTTATCAGTAATGTTGACAGTCTTAAAGCAATTGACTTCAAAATCGTCTCTCCATTCGTATTGTCCTTTATGCCATTTTTGTCTGCATAGATTTAGTAGTCTTTCTATTGAGTTGTTCCATAGTCTAGTAGGATGTCCTATCTTATCTACTATCCTTGCATCAATATAATCTACACCATTTGGTGTATCTCTTTCTTCGTTATACTTCCATAGTGGTACATCTCTTCTCTGCAACCACTCGTAAATATCTTCTGCATTTTCATAATAGTTGTCGATGATAAATGCTTGTAAGTCTTCATCAAAGCTGACTTCCCAGTCAGCTGACTGTTTGAATAGAGTATCAATACTGTAGAAATTCATAATTTAACTCCGTTCCATGGTGTGTATCATCTATCGGATCATTGTGTTTAAGATTAAATGATATTGCAACTCTCTTGTATTCACCTTCTTGTTCGTTAACAGTATGTAGTAGGTTAGATGGCCACATCAAGGTCTCACCCTCGATAGGTTTAACTATCAACTCCATATGACTACCCTCTGTACCCTTTGCAATTGTGTTTGGATGTTCTGTTGGTATATCATCTGGCCCAATAGAATGTATAAACTGTGATTGTATATGTGGACTCATAAATTGTATTCCTTGTCCACCCTCGTTTACTGGATAGTATGTACCACTGATATATGAGTCCTGATGATTGTGATATGAATGATGGATACCTTCTTGCCAAACACTGCACCATGCAAATAAATGTATATCGTGTCTAGTTAGATGGTTGACCTTTCTACTGAATTGTTCACTGATGAACTGAATATATGTGTCCTTTACCTGATTTGCAAATGAGGTGAACCATTGCAGTTCAGTCATTTTAATTCTGTTCTCGTTGAAAAAGTAATTTGTATAATATCGTTTAGGATCAGTTTCAATCTTCTTGATCTCTTCGATTAGATTTATACAATCATTTGCAACCTGTTCATGGTTCAAACGCAGACCACCCCTGAGTAGAGGTGTTGGAAATATTTTTTCTACATTATGAGGTATAGGTTCAAATACTATACTATCATCAATCTTTGGTGGTCTCATTCTTTTTCACTGCAGCTCCAACCCCAGGCTCACCTTTGATTGTCACATTCCTATAATATATTATTACTTCACCCATTTGTTTTATGTATCGTCTCAATTCTTGCATGTCCTCTGCCATGACTTTGTAGTCACCTATTGTGGTTGCAACAAATAAGACTTCACCATTGTTTTGTTCCTTCATTTCGTCAAGGAATCTATCTAGATATGTATATCCGTCTGGCCAATCGGGATTCTCTGTATCCTCTTTTGCACATGCTTTAGGTCTGATTTCTTTTTGTTTCTCTTCGTCAAATACCTTTCTGCATGGATTAGTAATCACTGCATCTGATACAACCCACCATTCGGGTGCTGTCAACTGTAATGGTCGAGGTAAGTCGGGTTGCATGATATCAATTTCTATAGGTTTAGAAACTGTTTCTATCTTTCTTGCACCAAAACTGGAACACCCACTAATTATCAGTGTCAGGCACAGTAAGCTTATAAAGTTCTTCTGTATCATCTTCCATACTCTCCATTACTTGTTCACTTCCATTGTTAAACCTATTTGTGATAAGGCCAGGTTTTTTCAATGCAAGCATATCTAAATTATGTCTACTAAAGATTGCAAGATATTCAGCTTTCTCTGCTTCTATCTCTGCATTCTTTCTACTCATGTTCATGAGTGCTTTACCTTGTTTCTCGTAAGACTCTCGAAGAGCCTCCATTGCTTGTTTCTGTTCCTCTACTGCAGCTTCCAACTTCATATTGTTTTCTGCAAGAGTTTGATTAGTGGTGTATAACCAATAGGTGCTTAAACCTAGAACTAGAATAATTGCAATAAAGAATTGTTGCATTATGTATTCTCCGAGATATATTGTTTGATTGCACCTACGGTGACTAACGATTCTGCATCTTCATCAGGAATCNNTATANCATATTCTGTTTCAAACTCTAGAACTAATTCTACAGTNTGTAATGAATCACCACCNAAGTCGTCAATGATATGTTTATCATCTGTGACTTCTGATATATCAACCTTTAAATGGTCTGCAATTATTTTTTCAACTGACATTATACTTCCTCTATTTTATAATTCAGACCAGCTGCACTCCGTATGACAACTGGACTTTTATTCTCGTCTATGAACTTGAGTTCATTTTGGGTTTGTTTTTGTATTGACCTAACATTGTTAAAATATTGATCGTCATTATTACCCCACTCACTATCATAGGACACGACTATATTATATCGTGTTGTAAACAAGGAATAGAACCAAGACCAAATCTTCTTGATTATTTCCCAAACTTTTATAAAGAATTTCTTCATACTCTTATTTAGTGTATAACAAAACCCCTCTCCATCCAATACTCTTCAGCAGTGTCGAGGGGTCTCTAGTCGAGCAGTTCTAACTCACAGTCGTTATCTGTTATTGTCTCTCATCTTTCAGGGAAGGGTCACGATCCCCCGAACTACTCTCCGTTCCTTAGTTTCTTTAATTGTTCGATAGTTTCAGCAGCAGAAGTGTGTAAGATTCCAATTCCTCCAGCAGCTTCCCATGCTTCTATGTTCTTTGGTCTATCGTCAATCAAAACATTTTTCTTTTGTGCATATGCAGCCTTCTGACTTCCTGTAAATGTACAGTTCACAACCACACTTGGGTCAACATATTTCTTGATCCATTCTACTTTGTCGTAGACAACCAATTCTCTGTTGACTACACCAGCTGCAGTCAATATCTCCCATTTGTGTCCAGTGTGTTTGATATATGCAATCAAGTCATACATATCAACCATTGGTGGAAGATTTGCAAACAACCTTTTGTTTGTTAGTTCTTCTTTTCTCAAGTCATACTGAGTATGACCCTTGTCGTCATTTGTGATAGGATGTCCGATGTACTCTTCACAACCTTTCAAGAAGTCTGCAAGTACACCATCCATATCGACAAATATGTATTTTATGTTATTCGCCATATATAACCCTCCAGTCTTGGGCAGTGTAACCTGTCATAATAAACTCCCTCTCATTCTCGGTAAGATTAGGAAAGATTTCTTGTATCAATCTTTTTCTGTTAGGATTGTTCCACTCTGCAACTTGTTCAGGTGTAATATCTAACACCATTGCAGCTTCTTTACCAGTTAGGGGACTTACTCTTTTAATCTCAATCATGTATACATTATAGTATAAAATGGCACCTATTGTCAAGGCCTAAATGGCCGTTTTTTCGTACAAATATGCCTCATTTTCGTCTATAACGCCGTCTATAAGCACCTGTTTTACATGCATCATTTCATGTGCAAGTGTGACCTCTTTTTCATGATCCATTTTGATGAATAGGTCAATATATGTCCTTTTTCCTAGTGTCCTAGGATACTCTATAAGACCTTTCTGTGAGAATTGGGGTGGTAATCGTTTGATGTTGATTACAGCGTCCTTAGCATCGATGCTAAGTGCCTTAGAATGCATTACTGCAAGTTCTAGTAGTCTCTTTTGTTTACAGTATATCTCCATCTTCATATTCTAGTTCTTCAATGGTATCACCATCTAACTCTGCACCACAAAAAGGGCAGTGTTGAATTGGATAATGGTGATCGTCCATTTCATGTTCTATCTCACACTCTGATTTACATTCTTGACAATATATCTTGTATAGTTTACTCTCCGTCATAGACTTTCTTCTCTCCTATAGCTTCTTTGAATAGATTATCCATACTCTTTTTCTTACCATCAATAGTTGCATAAGGTAATGGATGTTTTGACTCATTAAGATAGAAGTCAGAACCCTCTATATAGATTCTCACTTCATTGTTGACATTATCTATAGATTTGAAGATGTGTTCCATCCGTAGACAGTCCACATCCCACTTTGTATACTTCGGATTAGGTAAGTAAAGTTTAAAAGACTTCACTAAACTCTCCTTATACCATTACTCCACTGTTCGAATTCTGTGTATCCACCGATATATTCACCATGTGCAGTGATCTGTGGAAAAGTTCTGGCTGTTGGAAACTTCTCAAAGAGTTCTTCTCTTGTAAAGTCTTCATCAATCATGTAATATTTGTATTCATATCCTTTTTGTTCACATAAGTTCTTTGCACGAACACAATAAGGACATGCTGGTTTACTCCATATTTCAATCATTCATCGTCTCCTCAATAAATTGTGAGAGTGTGGATATATCTGAGTCACTCAACATTCCTGCTTGAGCCCACATTGTAGAAGACATATTACCCACTGTCTCTCCGTTTTGATATTGGTACAATCTACCACTTATATAATCTGCAGATTGACCAGCAAGTTTAGGGAACATTCCCATACCTTGACCTTCGTTTCCATGACAAGCTGCACAACCAGCCCAAAGACCTCTAATTGAACTAAATGGGTCTTCTGCAGCTGCAGCTTGTTGTCTCTGTAGTTGTTCCACTACAGTACCATGTACTTTGACATATTCTTCATAACATTCACCTGTACAATTATGTGTAGATGAATAACCTGTATATTCTAAATCAGGGTAGACAACAGTGGCAAAAAATCCAAAAATACTGAAACTACCCAGTAATGCTAATCCTAACTCTTTCATATCTCCTTAAAGTTTAATTGCAAGTAATAGGAAGATTGCAATCAACACTATATTTGCAAAGAACATTAGAAGTCCTAATATAGTGTGATACCAAATCCACCTAGTCTTGTATGCGTTTTCTATCGTTAAATCATCAGGGTCGGGCGAACCGTCTGAGTTTCTAACCAACTCATCCTCTTCTTTAGACCCCCATAAAATCTGATACCATTTCTTCATAATTTAAAATCCGTAAATGTGTCATCTGTGACATCTTGTTTTATTCCACCAATTACATACGACTCTATCTCGGTCTCCTGTGGTGCATTCTGTAGACCGCGTGAGTTAAACCAATGTCTTGTCCATGGCAACGGATTGTTTGCACTGGATATATCATATATTGGATTCAACCCAATCATTCGTAATCTTTTGTTTGCAATGTACTCAATGTAATTACTTAACAATGGTACTGATAGTCCTATCATGGAACCATCTTTGAATAGGAAGTCTGCCCATTCTTTCTCTTGATTTACTGCATCTTCGTACATCTGATAAACTTCTTTCTCACAATCTTTCATAACCTTGTTCATGATTTTATCATTCTCATGTTTCTGATATACTTTCAGGATATGTTGTGAGACTGCAAGATGTTGAGCTTCGTCTCTTGCAATCAGCGATAGTATCTTTGCACTTCCTTCCATCAGTTTTAACTCACCAAATGCAAAACTACATGCAAACGATACAAAGAATCTGAGTCCTTCCAATATGTTTACTGATATCAATGCAAGGTATAGTGCTTTATATAAATCATAATCATCTACCTTGAGACCTAATAACTTTCTACGACCTAGTTGTATGAAATGGTCGTATCTCTCTGTAACCATTTCAGCTCTCTTGACGATAGCTTCTTCGTCCAGTATGGTATCAAAGATGTCACTTGGGTCTGCATATACATTCTTTATGATATGTGTATAAGACCTACTGTGTATAGTCTCCATGAAGTCCCA
>FUFK010041598.1_pt1 | contig 20699 bp, 27 predicted proteins | sample 1021851 | NCBI WGS metagenome assembly FUFK01 (sample SAMEA51879418, study PRJEB19060) | metagenome
TTACAGGACATGCTAACCCACAATCGGTCAAGCCATACATGAAGCACACATACGACAGTGCAAATTATGCCTTGACAAAGCGTCGGAATCATGGTAGTTAAACATTAGATGCGGCAAAGGAAGGATACATAATATGATAGTAACATTAAATGATGTACTAAATGATTATGATGTCAGGTATGGNGAAACTATTCGTACGAANTGTCCATACTGTAAGGGCTANAATACTTTCTCTGTGACNAANATGGGTGGCAGCATCGTATGGAATTGTTATAAGGCATCATGCAAAGCTAGTGGTGCGAAGGGTGTCATGTGGTCNATAGAAGATATTGAACTNATGCGCCAGGAAAAGAAGGAANAANATTTTGTGCTACCAGAATACATCGTCCCTTGCAATCAACTTGTAGGAGACTGGGCAGACAGCTACGAGTTGGATGCCATTGATTTGGGGTTGATGTATGATGTGCGCGAAGAACGCGCTGTGTTTCTGGTGAGGCACGATAACAAGATTGTTGACGCCACAGGTAGGGCGTTGACAAGGCGACAGCCAAAGTGGAAAAGGTATGGGTCTAGCAGTCTCCCCTATATCTGTGGCACTGGTTCTGTCGCTGTCGTGGTGGAGGACTGTGTTAGTGCTGCTGTTGTTGGCAATGTCAAAGGTTTTGTAGGGGTGGCGTTGCTTGGCACGAGTTTACAACAAACTCACAAACAGTATCTGGCACAGTTCTCCACTGTCTTAGTTGCTCTTGACCCTGATGCGATTGCCAAGTCGGCAACACATGCACAGGCTTTGGAGAACTATGTAAGCAGAGTTAAGATACTGAATCTACAGCAAGATTTGAAGTACCGGAACGATAGAGATATGAAACTACTAGGAGACACGCAATGGAAATGACAATGATTCGCTCCTTGATGGACGAGGAGTTCTACAAAGAACATAGGGTGAACAAATGTCCAGACGAGTTGTTTACTGATGAAGGCGTAAAGATTATACGCTGCATCGACAAGATGATGGAGCAATACAAAAGGTCTGTAACACCAGAAGAAGTGTCGATGTATTTCTTGGCACATACTCCGGCATTGACTACAGCACAAGAGCATTCATACCAGGAATTGTTCCACAAGTTGGGTAGCGAGAAGCCAATGGGCAACGACGTAGCAGGAGATGTGGTTTCTCGCCTGTTCCAGCGCCATATAGGCAAGGTAATAGTGAACATGGGGGTAAACTACTCCAATGGTGATGAGGCCACTATGGAGCCTCTGAGGGAGTTNCTTACGAAGTACAACGACGACTTCACCCCCNACNTNAATNTNGAGTGGGAAGANATCAGCATTGANTCAATACTGGAGAGTCATTCTNTGGAGAGNCGATGGAAGTTTAACNTGCCAACGCTGGCNCANGAGATTAGGGGNGTCAATGCTGGTCAGCTAATTGAGATTGGTGCTAGNCCAAANACAGGCAAGACATCCTTNCATGCCAGTATGATTGCTGGCCCTCGTGGNTTTGCACATCAGGGTGCNAAGTGCATCATCCTGTGTAACGAGGAGAAGGCANTNCGTGTGGCAGAGAGATACCTCACTGCTGCAACACANATGACGATGGAAGAAATATCNAGGGATAAGGAGAAAGCNCACANCCTNTANNNTCCNGNTCGTACAGACAACATCAAGTTCAAAGATTCGACAGGTAAGAACATGGCGTGGGTTGAGAGTGTAGTTAAAAGCTACAAGCCTGATGTAATTGTGCTAGACATGGGTGACAAGTTTGCCACGATGCATGGGTACACAAGACAGGATGAAGCATTGAAAGCCAATGTCATTTATGCTAGAGAGATTGGCAAGCAGTATGGTTGCGTTGTGTTCTACATGTCACAGTTGTCGGCTGAAGCAGAGGGTAAGACAGTTCTGAACCAGAGCATGATGGAAGGGTCAAAGACAGGCAAGGCAGCAGAGGCAGACCTGATGATACTGATTGCAGCCAACCCACTTATCGAAGGTCAGAACAGGCAAGACCCACAGCGTCATCTGAATATTGTGAAGAACAAGTTGACGGGATGGCATGGGCGACTACATTGTAATTTGGATAATGTTTATGGGAGATACGAAGTATGAAGATAACACTGGATGTAGAGAACACGGTAACAAAACGTGATGGTAAGATGCACCTCGACCCGTTTGAACCAGAGAATACATTGGTCATGGTGGGTATGCTGACTGACCAAGGGCAGTGCTTGACGTTCCCATTTGACCACGCTGACCATCCCAATCAGGAAGATTACTACGAGCGTGTGCAGATGCTTCTTGACGAGGCCACAGTGCTTATCATGCACAACGCAGCACATGACTTGCTGTGGCTGTGGGAGTCTGGGTTCAAGTATGATGGCCCTGTGTTTGATACGATGCTGGCAGAGTATGTTTTGCAACGTGGGCAGAAAGAGCCACTGTCTCTTGAGGCATGTGCAGAGCGTTACGAACTGGATACCAAGAAGCAGGATACGCTGAAAGAATATTTTAAGCAGGGTGTCAGCACTCGTGACATACCATACAATGAACTGACTGAGTATCTGGTCGCTGACCTTGAGGCTACGCAGCAACTGGCTGACAAGCTGATGTATCGTCTGAACACACCAAAGGATAGTGGCTTGATGGGTACAGTTGACCTGACAAATCAGGTGGCTGTATGTCTGGCCCGTATCTATCAGCGTGGTCTGACTGTGGACATGGATGCGCTTGAGGATGTTAGGGCTGAGTTCCAACAAGAGAAAGACATGCTGACCTACAACCTAACAGCACAGGTGCGTGAGTTGATGGGGGATACCCCTGTTAATCTCAACAGCCCAGAGCAACTGTCGTGGGTTGTCTATAGTCGTAAGCCAAAGAACAAAACTGTGTGGGCCAACGCCATCCATCCTTATATGAAGGAGAAGGACTTTAAGGATGTAGTAAAGACTGAAACAGAGATTGTCTACAAAACTGGCGCAGTTAAATGTAAGCCATGCAATGGTACAGGTTATATTCGCAAGACAAAAAAGAATGGCGACCCATACAGCAAACCAAACAAGTGTGTAGACTGTGCAGCGTCAGGCTTTCTGTATCAAAAAACAAAAGAAGTTGCTGGTCTAAAGTTTACTGCACCCAATGCGAAGTGGGCTAGTGCCAATGGCTTCTCCACAAGCAAAGGTAATTTAGCTATACTAAAAGGCATAGCAACACAGAACAACATGCAGGTAGCCAGGGATTTTCTTAATGATGTCAGCAGGTTAAGTGCATTGGATACGTATCTATCATCCTTTGTTGATGGCATCAAGACGCACACAAAGTATGATGGCAAGCTACATGTTCGACTGTTGCAGCATCGCACGGCCACAGGTCGCTTCAGTGGTGCTGACCCCAACATGCAGAACATGCCTCGTGGTGGTACATTCCCTGTCAAGCGAGTGTTTGTGTCACGTTTTGATAATGGTAAAATTGTGGAAGCAGACTTCGCACAGCTTGAGTTTAGAGTGGCTGCTTTCCTATCACAAGATGGAGTTGCAATTGAAGAAGTATCTACAGGATTTGATGTACATGCATACACCAGTCAAGTTATTACTGATGCTGGTCAACCGACAAGTCGCCAAGAAGCAAAGGCGCATACGTTCGCGCCTCTTTATGGAGCAACGGGCTTTGGGAGAACGCCAGCGGAGGCAGAGTATTACACACACTTCACGGAGAAATACAAAGGCATCGCAAATTGGCATTCCCGATTGGCTAAAGAGGCTTTAGAAAACAAGAAGGTTGTCACTCCGTCCGGCAGGGAGTTCGCGTTCCCCGATGTGCAAAGGCTAGAGAGTGGGCGTGTATCACATTTTACACAGCTAAAGAACTATCCTGTGCAGTCATTAGCTACAGCAGACATTGTCCCTGTCGCTCTGCTACATATTGACACACTATTGCACTATGCTAAGTCTTGCATTGTCAACAGTGTGCATGACAGTATCGTGATTGATATGCATCCGATGGAAGAAAGGCTTGTGCTACAAGCAATTGACACAACCAATAAAGAATTACCTGGACTAATAGCTAGTAGGTGGGGTATCGACTTCAATGTTCCTCTCGTATTAGAGGCAAAGATTGGTCCGAATTGGCTTGACACGAAAGACGTAATGTGATATAACTCGTCTTTATTTTTTACAGAAAGGAGTCAACACGTATGAGTGAACTAACAACTATTGATACCAACAACTACGCAGCTATGGCACAGATGATGGGCATGGCTTANGACACAGGCGAGAAGAAATCNAGTCTGGCACGGCTGCGTATTAACAAGAAATCNATCATGGGTGANGCTGANGTAAATGGCAAGACCATGAAGATGGAGATTGTATCTGCTGGTGCGNTGGGTTTGCAGAACACAGATAACCAAGTCATCTATGCTGACAAGGTTGTGTTGCGTCCCTTCCTTCAACGCTTTATGTATCAGCGATACGATAGCAATGCCAACAACTATCAGAAAACTGTCATGGCAGATAACCTAGACATTGACCTGAAGGACAGTGTTGGCACGTTTAACTGTGGAAAACCTGGGGGTTATATCAAAGANTTTGATGCGCTGCCTGATGGCANAAANGAACTCATTCGNCAGATACGCAGGGTTCGTGTNGTNTTTGGTACTGCATCCATGTCTGGTGTGACAGAACAGGGTGANGCGCAGGATGTTACCGATGTTCCATGTGTGTGGGAGATTGATAGCAAGGAAGGTTTTAAGAACGTAGGTCAGGCTTTTAATAAGCTGGGTCAGATGCGTCGTCTCCCCCCACAGCATCACATGCTAGTGGAAACAGAGGGCCGTGAACTTCCAACTGGCTCTACGTTTTATGTCCCTGTAGTTAACCTTGATACGCAGAATAATCTTGAGGTTACACCGGAAGACCAAGGTGTGTTCAAAGAGTTCATGGAGTATATTGAAAACTTTAACACGTGGGTCTTGTCTGAATGGGATAAGGCTGCACATGGTGAGCCGGAAGAAGATGACAGTGTTGTGGAAGAGTTCATCACGGTAGACGTAGACGATGAGTAGTCTTAATCATCCTGCTGAACTAGCTATCCACAGTTACCTTGGGAGTGTCGCAAACAACAAAGCGACATTCTCAAGTGAGAATGCTGCACAAGTTGCAGAGGATGTCAGAGAAGCTGTCCTACGTCAGTTCAACAGGACTGAACCAAAGGGCTTTCGCCTTCGTATGTCTAATGTGGGTAGGCCATACTGTCAGTTATGGTTTGAAAAGAATAAGCCAGAGACAGCTATGCCTCGCCCCACGACATTCGTTATGAACATGATGCTTGGTGACATCATTGAGGCAGTCTTTAAAGGTATACTGAGAGAGGCAAAGGTTGAGTACCAAGACTCTGAACGTGTGACATTACCATTGAAGAATGCAGACATTGATGGCACGTATGACTTGATTATTGACGAGGCAGTTGACGATGTTAAGTCTGCATCNGACTGGTCATACAAGCANAAGTTTCANTCATACGAAGTGCTGAAAGACAACGATTCCTTTGGTTATGTAGGGCAGCTTGCTGGCTACGCAAAGGCCACCGACAAAAAACCTGGGGGCTGGTGGGTAATTAATAAAGCCAATGGGCAGTTTAAATATGTACCAGCTAATATCGACATCAACACAGAGATTCAGAAGATTGAGAACCTTGTGGAAAAGTTGGAAGAGAATAAGTTTGAGCGTTGCTATGACGCACAAGCTGAAACATTTAGGGGTAAAGAGACAGGCAACAAAGTCTTGTGCAAAGAATGTTCATTCTGCGACTATAGATTTTCTTGCTGGCCCAACCTGCAGGAGCGACCTGCTGTAAAGTCTCAAGCAAAAGAACCAAAGATGGTTAATTATGTAGAACTAGCAAAGGAGTATGTAAATGGATGAACGACTTGAACTTGATGCTTTACTGGATGAAATCAAAGATACTGAACAGAAACTTAGCAACTTGCGTAAGGAATATCGTGAACGCAAAACTGCTGGAGTTCGTGCAGCTATTGAAGCACGTAATGAAGCAGATAAAGTTCTTCGCGAGGAACTAAGGGCTATTGGCTACCGTGACCCTCTCGACTTCTGGCGTGGTCGCGCACTGTAGTGTTTAACGGCAAAGCATATAGGGCAGCACGAAAGAATGGGTATCGTAGTGGTCTGGAACAATCAGTCTCCGAAAAACTAACACAGCTAAAGATAAAGTTTTTATATGAAGCTGTAAAGATTGAATGGGAAGACTTAGCATACAGAACCTACACGCCTGACTTCGTGCTGTTCAACGGCATCATCATTGAAACAAAGGGTATGTTTACGGCTGCTGACAGAAGGAAGCATATAGCTATAAGTAAACAACATCCAGAACTAGACATTCGTTTTGTGTTTGAAAACAGTAGGCGTAAGCTACGCAAGGGAGCAAAATCATCTTATGCAGAATGGTGTATAAAGAATAACTTTAAATATTATGACAGAATTATTCCTGAAGATTGGTTAAAAGAAAAAGGAAAAAATAAGCATCCAAAGTTTATACCATTCAAGGGCGAGAAAAAGAAAGGAGTTTATCGTGGCAAGACCAATAGAAGATGAAGACTTTTTAATTAGAATACGCCCTACCTACACAGTAAAAGGTGAATGGACAGGGGATGCAGAGGTAGCAGTTATAACCTCTGAGCATAATGAGTTGACAGAAGAAGTATATCGTGGTATGGAGTTGTTTGTTAAAATGCTACTTTCATCTCTGCCAGTAATGGAACAAGACGAGTATGTACGTGAAACGATATATAAGTATTGTGAAGAATATGTAGGGGAACTGTTTACTTTAACGCACGAGGAAGACGAACAAGAAGTTATAATTAAACGAGACGAAGACAATAACGTAGTCCACCTTACGTTCTCAACAACAACAAAAGGAGAAGCATGATGCGACATGAAGCCTACATGAAAATGAAAGAGGATGAGGAGAGACTGATGGACGACTACTACAACAAGAAATTACTGACGACAAAAACTGATATGGTCAACAGTCCACCTCACTACAACAAAGCTGGGATTGAGTGCATCGAAGCTATCAGTGCTGCGACAGGAGATGGTTATGAATACTACCTTCAAGGTAATATTATGAAATACGTGTGGCGCTATCGTTACAAGAACGGTACAGAAGACCTCAAGAAAGCCCAGTGGTATCTTGAAAAATTAGTAGAGGAAGTCGAAGGCTGCTACGATGAGAGTTAAGATTTACCTTGCATTAGAATTAGACCCAGAAGAATATCCTATGCCAGCAGACGAAAATCCAACAGAAGAAATACAAGATAGCTTAGAGGATTACTTTCACGAATTGCCTGGCATGGAAATTAAACATATGAAAATAAACATGGAGTGACACAATGAACAACTATCTACCAACAGACTATCAAAACTTTATCGCTCTTTCCCGATACGCCCGTTGGAAAGAAGATGAGCAACGTCGTGAGACTTGGAGCGAGACAGTCGAAAGATACTTTGACTACATGGAAAATCACCTTGACAAGAATTACAACTATATTCTTTCAGATGAATTACGTGCAGAGCTTGAAGAAGCTGTGTTAAATCAAGACATCATGCCCAGTATGAGGGCGTTGATGACTGCTGGCCCAGCGTTGGACCGTTGNCACGTGGGTGGNTACAACTGTTCNTACGTGCCTGTNGANGANACNAAAGCCTTTGATGAAACCATGTACATACTCATGTGTGGCACAGGGGTGGGCTTCTCTGTGGAACGCGAGAATGTAGACAAGATGCCTATCATTAACGAACACTTTGAGCATACCCATACAACAATTAAAGTAGCAGACAGTCGTTCTGGATGGGCAAGGGCATTGCGTGAGTTGATTGCCATGTTATACGCAGGGCAAATTCCACGATGGGATGTCTCAAACGTAAGACCTGCAGGTGCAAGGCTGAAGACATTTGGTGGTCGGGCATCTGGCCCTGCACCACTGGAAGAGTTGTTTCAGTTTGTCATTGATAAGATTAAAAACGCGGCAGGTCGCAGACTATATCCATTAGAGTGCCACGATATCATGTGTAAGATTGGTGAGGTTGTAGTCGTAGGCGGGGTACGACGTAGCGCACTCATCAGCCTGTCCAACTTAGGTGATACGCAAATGCGTCACGCTAAGTCAGGGCAATGGTGGGAGAACGAGGGACAACGTGCGCTTGCAAACAACAGCGTGTCCTATAAGTTCAAGCCAGACATGGATACCTTTATGCGTGAGTGGCTGGCTCTATACGAGAGTAAGTCAGGTGAGCGTGGTATCTTCAACAGACAGGCTGCTAAAAAACAGGCGTCTCTAAATGGTAGACGTGATTCAGAACAGGAGTTTGGTTGCAATCCCTGCAGTGAAATAATCTTGCGTCCGTATCAATTCTGCAATTTGTCAGAGGTTGTGGTGCGTTCATCTGACACACAACAGTCACTGACAGAAAAGGTTCGTCTAGCTACTATTTTAGGCACGTTCCAATCTACGCTGACTGATTTTAAATATCTACGCAATGTGTGGAAAAAGAATACAATGGAAGAGAGGCTATTGGGTGTGTCACTAACAGGTATCATGGACAATGCTATGATGTCTGGTAAGTCAACCCACCTTGGCATGAACATTGGGGCTACCTTGAATGCACTAAAAGAAGAAGCCATTATCACTAACGCAGATATAGCTGAAGAACTTGGCATCTCACAGTCTGCTGCCATCACTTGCGTGAAGCCTTCCGGTACTGTCTCACAGCTTGTGGACAGTGCCTCTGGCATCCATGCTCGTCACAACCCGTACTACATTCGCACAGTTCGTGGTGATAACAAAGACCCCATCACGCAGTTTCTTATCTCTGAGGGTATTCCTGCGGAGCCAGATGTGATGAAGCCCGACAGCACAACAGTGTTTAGCTTCCCGATGAAGTCACCTCACAGTGCAGTCACCCGGTTCGACATGTCTGCCATTGAGCAGCTTGAACTGTGGCTCTTGTACCAGCGTCACTGGTGTGAACACAAGCCGTCTGTCACCATTTCTGTGAAAGAGCATGAATGGATGGAAGTAGGAGCATGGGTGTATGAACACTTTGATGAGGTATCAGGCATCAGCTTCCTGCCATTCAGTGAGCATACATACAAGCAAGCGCCCTATCAAGATTGCACCGTTGAAGAGTATGGTGAGATGCTGAAGAAAATGCCAAAGAAAGTAAATTGGGAATTGCTTCGTGAATATGAGAAAGAAGACACTACGTCAGGTGGTCGTGAGTTAGCTTGTACTGCTGGCGTGTGTGAGGTTGTGGATATTCAAGCAGCATGATTGAAGGTGCAGACATGCCTAACTGGTGGCAGTGGTGGTTGTTGTTTGCCATCACTGTCAACACAGCTATCAATGTGATAGTTTTCTTCAAGCATAGATTTAGACAGAAGAAAGGTGTTGACAAATGAGTAAGAATAAACTAATATGGAAACGTGGTGATGGGTGGGTGCAATACAATCCCCCTCGTCACCACCCTTGCTATGAAGAGTGGATGAAACGGAAGGAGAAAGAGAATGAAAAAGCAAATGATACAGGTTCTTAAAAATCATGCCATTGCAAATGTACACTTGCACAAAACAAATATTGATGTATACTTTGCAAATCCTGCAGGTATCGGAGAACACTCTGATATCATGGAAGCCATCCAAGCAGAGTTAGATAAGATGGCTATGCACGAAGACCGACTAGCAATTCTTTCCAACTGGCCTGAAGGAGAAGAAGAATGAACACAAGTCTAGCAAAAAACTTTGAAGATGGGTACAAAGCGTTTAGTAAAGTTGAGGAGTTCAAGAGCAAAAGGTTTGGCACTCGCTATCGTCAGATAGCTAACCCACTAAAAAAAGATACCACCCCCTATCGGGAGTGGCAACGTGGATGGGAAGCTGCGTATTTTAAAAACCTGGAGAAACAGAATGGACTTAGAGCAAGAGGCTAAAACTTGGATGAAGGAGAAATATATGTATGGGATAACAGGAACAGCATATCAAATCGCGGCGTGTGATACGGCCATCTTTCCAAAGAACAAAGCTATGGAGTATCTGACGCTTGGCCTCACTGGAGAAGCAGGGGAGATAGCAAACAAAGTCAAGAAGTTTATTCGGGACGGTGCGCCACAAGACGAGTACGAGGCTAAGAGGATACAGATTGCCTACGAGATTGGTGATGTCATGTGGTACTGCGCTGTGCTTGCCGAAGAACTTGACATGGATTTGGGCCACATCATGGAGAAGAATTTAGAGAAACTAGCTGACAGGAAGAAGCGTGGCACTCTGTCAGGGTCGGGTGATAACAGGTGACCAAATGGTTTATGAGATTGTACATTGCTATCGTGTTTTCGTACATCTCATATATTATCGGAATGGCACTTGTTCACACAATTTGTGATTGTTTAAGGTAAAAAGAGAGGGGGCTTCGCGTCCCCCTTTTTAACGTCCACCAGAGATATTGTATTTCTCTGCCACAGCTAGTGCTGTCAGATAATCTTTGGTATCTCCCAAATCGAATCCTGTATCACGCTTGTAATACAAAGCAATGAGGTCACGCTTTGCACTAGAGATGTCAAAGTATCGTGCCTGTGCTACAGTGCGTTGGTCTTCTACCGTAACGTACTGGTCGGTATCAAGGACACGCGCCCTTGCCTCACTGCGTAACTCATTCAGTTTACCTTTAAGTGCCGCCTTCTTTTCAATGTCACTTCCCAAGCCGTAGTATTCGGGGTCATTCATAATGTAATCTTGAATGGCTCCCTCAACATATGCGCCCATATTAGCGCGTGCTTCTTTTGTCAGTTCACTACTCTGAATACCACCCTTTACTTTACGTGGGCTAATCTCAAAGTATTCCAAGCCAAGCCTATCAAACTCACGTTCTGCAAGATTGCGAGGTTCTTGTTGTGCAAGACCAGTAATCTGACGCATAAAGGGATTTACCATACGCACATCAGTCGTACGGGTTGGACTCTCCAAACGCTTTCTACCAAAAAATGTGCTTTCCCCTTCTGTAATTTCACGAGGGAAGGAACGTGTTGCTTGCTTGAACACATACGGCCAGAACTCAACATCTGTGTTATCAGCTACTACGCGCATGTCGGGGTCAAGTGTGGCAACAACATCTTTTAGTACACCGGCACCAACTGTATACGTGTTCATATAGTTACCAAGGAATCTGGCACCCATCTCTTCAAGTCGTGTGTCTAGTTCTCCATCTTTGATACCACTCTGGTACGTGTCAAACAAACCATCAACAATAGCAAGTCCTGTGGGACGGAACTGACCACCACCAAGTGCTTTTACAAAGTCACGGATTTTTGCAGGACGACTGATTTTATCTGCATTAAAGTATCTGTATATAGCGTCGGCTGCAAAGGCATGTGCAGAGAATGGTCCAAGGGATGCTTGTGCATCAACAATGCCAGTGCCAAATGGGTTCTTGTACTCAAACGGACCCGTTGTTTCATCACCATGATTAGCGCGAAGTGCATAGAGTCCGGTGAGCATCATTGCACCGCCAAGCTGTTTACCAATACGCTGGTCAAAGTCAGACTTGTTCAGGATACCGAAGGCATCGACCATGCCAAGGATTGGCGTATGCTCATAAAAGAAACGGAACTGATTTACAAGGTAACGAGGAAACGGAACAAAGGTTGAACCAAGCTGCGTAGACGAGGCTTGAATAAATGTATCGGCTACACTATTAAATGCACCCTCTCTTCCTTTGAATCTACCAGTCTGATAGGTAAAGTCGATGGCTTCTTCCATCCCTTTTGCAATCAGGTCTTCATCAACATCCCCAAATCTGCCCTTTTTAAGAACACCATTTAGCCCTTCTTCATAACCACCAGCTAAGATGGCCTTGTTTAGTTCACGTGACAGTATGGCACGTTTGAACATGTTGTCTGACAGGGTGTTCAATGTGTTTAACTTACGCGCTACTGTCAAAATGCCACCACCCATTTTAGCGTGGTCTGCGACATCACCCATTTCCATAAACAGAAGTTTGCCAGCTTCACTTTTACCAAAGCGTTCATCCTTCATTAGCCGTGTCAATGCGCGTGTCTCTGCAGTTGTGATACCCATCAGGTCTTTGAACATAAAACTATCATAGGCAGTGCGAAGTTGTGCATTACCAAGTCGTACTGCACGTTCTGCTTCTGCTTTTATTTGTTCGTCTGTGGGATTAAATATGTCTTTCTTTTTTAGTCTTTGTTTTGCTGCCGCCTTCGTAAATGTTTTATTGTACAGACCAGCACCAAGATTGTCAAACGCATAAATATAGTTACGCATGTAACCATTTGTCACGTTACGTGTCGTGGTAGCAAGCTGCACAGTCATCAAGCCGATACGTGCTTTGTTTATACGGCGCAGCGCATCGTTGGCCTTGCCTAAAAGACCCTTACCAATCTCATCATCAATAGCTTCCACTGCTTCACGGGCAGGATTTGTAATCTCTACAGCTTCAGCAAGAAATGCATCAATTGTGTCTAGTTCGTCAAGTCGTGCTTTCTTTTCTGCTTGACTAAGTTGTGATGCAATTTTTAGTGTTTTACCTGCCTGACTAAATTCTGCAGCAAGCAATGGCCCAAGGTCACTAACCTTTAGGCCAAAGTCTTTTGCCAATGCACGAAGACTATCAGGATTATAAAACTCTGACTTTAATGCGCGACCAAGTATTGAAGCAAAACGCTCACCCTCTACTGGTTCAACCTTGTCCATAAGTTTTGTCGCAAAGGCCGCAAGGTTTTGCAAAGATTTTTCTTCAAGGCTTGCTACAAGAGGCATCTTGGGCCTAGCCGCTTGTGCCGCCTCATTTAATTTTTTACCTGCTATAGTTAGTTCTGGTGCGTCAACAAGTTCAGCGTCATCAGGCTTGAGTGTTTCCTTAATCTTACGCCCAGTTTCTACTTCAGGGAATGTTTCTTCAATGGCCTTTTTACGACTCACCAAATTTTCATATACATCTAGTGCCGTCTTACCTGTGGCATCGTCTTCAAAGACTTGTTTGGTTGTTGTTCTGTTCGCATGTTCTGCGGCACGGGCTGATTGTTTTTCTGTAATCTTTAGCACACGCTCTGCAACATTCTCCGTTACAGCTTTCTGTGTCTGCGCTGCTGCACCGAAGATACTACCAGGNANNGCACCAGTTGCAGCGCCTAATGCCACAGCACCACCACGTATCTCGTCCTGCATANCTAGTCTCNACACGTGTCTGCTCTTGTGCAGCCACNTGACCAGCACCGATTGTGCCTTCTACTGCGCCAGCACGTACAGCACCTTTTGTTGCTGCAGAACGTAACGCTTGTCCTGCTGCACCACGCTTGAGTATCTCACGGATACCCAGCTTAACACCCTGTTGTGCAGCCAGTGCGCCAACCTTTGCGCCACCACCTGTAAAGATACCCGCATACGTAGAAGGGGCCGACAACACGCCAGCAACATAATCGCCAGCGGCTGCAAACCCCAAGTCACTATCCATCTTGTCATATGTATCCATCAGACGAGCAAAGCGTTCCTTGCTTTCTTCGTCAGCATTTTGTGCATACAACAAATCATTTACGGCAGTTACTTCGTTTACGTTCTGGAACCGGAANTGTTCCATGTAATTNTCGTAAACATTTTCTGCCGACATCAAGTCTTCTGCGTCGTAGCCACCCCTGTCAATCAGGAACGCAGTAGCGTCATCAAGGAATTGCTCGTCCTTGATTAGCTTTTCCTTGTCTATTTCTTCCTGTTGATTATACATTATCTAAGTTCATTCGCCACATTAGGTGGAATAGAACCACCAAGAATACGCCCAATTCTTGCCCTAATGTTACCCTTAGTGCGTGGGTCAGTAGTTTTATTGTGGTCGTCAATAAGGTTTTGAATTCTAGTGGGTATAGCACCAGACTGCTGTTGAGTGCTTTGATTTTGTTGGTTTTGCTGCCCCTGTAGAGGAGGTGTCACAGGTGGTGGCGGGGCATATGGACCTGTTCCGTTTGTAAGTCCACCTTCAATTAATTTAGAGTCACCCAATGCGAAACTAAAACTTCCGTCAGGATTTGAAATAATTTCAGGTAAACGATTAGAACCTTCTGCCTCTGAAAGAACTCTCAATGCTGTCGCTGCTGGAATACCTCGTGCAATTGCTTGTGTGTATAGTTCATTCAAATTTGAACCAGCCGTATTAACTTTAATTTGGTCAGCAGAATCTTCAAATCTTGCCTTAAAGCGAACACCATTCATTCCGTCAGGAACCAAATCTCCCTTAACGCCAGACACTGCCTCAATACGACTAATTATGCCATTCATATTAGCGCGACTTCCAGCTTCAGTAACGTCTTTGGTATCTAACATACGAAGCATATTACGCATTGTTGTCGCATCAGCCATATGCTTTGTATACGCTTCATCATCACCGGCTTCTTTTGCAGAGATAGCAAGTCGTACTAGACGATTTGATTCGTCTTTCATGTCGGCCATCATGCCAAAATCACTTGGGTCAAAACCTGAAGCAGTAGGCATCGCTCCAAGTTCCGGTGCTTCTGCTATACCAATGCCAAGGGAACTTGCAGCCGCATCGCGTTGCTTCTGTGCCTCAACAGCAATGTCAGGAGCAAGGCCAATCTTTGCAAGCAACCCTGTATCAGCCCGTGTGCCACGTGCAGTAAGTTTGGTAAATACGGGGTCAGCTGTAACAAATCGTGCGAGGTCATCAAAGGTAGTTTGATTTTCATCCTTTGTAGCAAACTCTGGTGTCACGCCAAAGCCACCTAGTGTTTCTAGTTGCCCTGCTTTATTTACTGCCTCTTCTAGCCCGTAGGTACGAATAAGATATTCTGCGCCATTAATGCCGCCAGCCTTGCCAGCAATACCTTTTACCTTTTCAAGATTTTCACGTAACTCTTTTGTATAACGCTCACGCTCTTCTTCGTCGCGCTTAATCTTGTAATCAGCCAGCCGGTCAATGCGTTTCTTGCGGCTATCCATATCGTCTTTTACTTCACGAGTAACACCTTCAGCAAAACCTGTCACCAAACCTTGACCGAATGGCGTATCAAGTCCCAGCATTTTACCCAAGCTACCAAATAATGCCATTATGCCCTCCGTGCCATCAAGCCACTAGGCTGTGGTTCATCTGGCATTTCCATAGGAAGTTCTTCTTGTGCCGGTGCCTCTGTTTCTTGTGGCGCATCTTCTTCACCCTGCTCTTCCACACGAAGTTTGTTAATGGCTTTTGTCACAAGAGATGACCGTGGACCTGTGTCTTTGTCAAGACCTGTGGTGTACTCAATGCCAGCACTGTCGCCAATAAAGCGCATCATCTCAATCAGGACAGGCATAATAAGAATGCCAACATCAGCACTGTGTTTACCGTCCATCACACCAGACAACTGCACAGTGTTTGCCAGTGTGGTGAGAGGAATGCCCATTTCCATTACGTCCATAAGCTGTTCAGAGAAATCGTCACTAGCCATACGTGGGACATAATAATCCAGCGCCTCATCTACTGTAGTGTAGAGAGGAGGATTCTGCCACGGCCTTGCTCCCAACTCATGGGTCATACCCATGCCAGGGATAGGCGCATCAAACTGTGGTTCTGCCACCATTTATCTCCATACGCTTATCACGAATTGTGTTAAAATATTCTGCTACACGAACTACGGGACTGTCTTCTAACTCTGGCGTCATTGGATTTTTACGACGGGTTGGACGCAACAGACCACTGCCGGTAGGCTCTGCTTGCATATTGCGATTACGCAACTCTTTTGCAAGGGCTTCCATTTGAAAATATGTTTTTGGTCCTACATTAGTATCCATTATCCAAACAACCCTCCTGTAATAGCCGCTGAACCAAGTGTGGCAATCATGTTACCTATAGCATTACCAGACGAGGTTGAGGCTGCAATGTTAGATGCTTGAATAGCTTTGTCTTGTTTAAGCTGTTCAATAGCCATCTCTTGATATCTGTCAAGCTGTGATTCAGCAGAGGTCCACGCCCACTCCATTGTGTCAGCATAATAGTTCCATAGATTGTCGTAGCCATCGCGTGACAACTCAAGGATAGCATCTGCGTTTATTTCATTAGCCCTATTGACTGCTGCAGTGTTTGCCGTCGCAATCTGACGACGCCACTGTGCATTGTTCTGTGCAATCACAAGTTGATTCTGCGCATTAAACTGGTCACGCTGATTGTTAATTTCTGCGTTAAATCTTTCCTGCGCGTTTATCTGCCCAGCATTGAACTGCGCTTGTGCGTTAACTTGTGATGCATTATACTGTGAAGTTTGTGTGTTAAGATTTGCAAAGAACTGGTCAACTTGATTTTGACTAGATGCATTAAATTGACGTGCAGCATTTTCTGCGGCTTGGTCTGTGAACAAAGATTGTACACGTTGTTGTGCGCGGAACAATTCTGTTTGTTGCCTGTTGGTAAGATTAGCCATGTCCGTCTGCAAGAAGTTCTGTGCATTTTGCACTGAAGCCTGTTGACGATTGCTAAGATTTGACAGGTCCATGTTAGCAAGTGCTGACGCCTCTGCCAACACGATTGCCTGACGATTTGACAAATTGTTAAGGTTTATCGTGTTTGCTGCACGACTATTCTCAAGCGCAATCTGCTGTTCAGCAGTGAAGTTCTGATTGGCTATGTCAGCAATCTGACTTGCGTTTTGTACCCGTGCTTGAAACCCTTGGTCAAACTCAAGGTCAAGGAACGCGGCACGTTGTTCTGCGGCAAGCATGGCGCGTTGCTGTCTGTTAGACAGGTTTAATTGTTCAAACGATGCCAGCGTTGCTGCGTCAGCTTGTGCAATAGGCAGTGCGGCCTCAATGGTTGCCTGTACAATAGCCTGACCAGCAAGGCTAGAAGCACCTAGTCCGCGCTGTGCCATAACTGCTGTAGCATTACGCATGGCACCAGCAGCCCATGCCGGTGGGTTAGTCGCATCAAAGTTTGCAGTAAGTGACGCGAGTTGACCTTGCACAGTTGCCTGTTGAGACGGGGTGGCTTCTGCTGCTTGTACTTGCTCTGTAAATTGTGCGGCGGTTTGTGCGTTTGCTACGCCACTAATAAGTTCTCCTGCTTGAACCTGACGCTGCACAGGGTTACTTAGGAGGATAGCATTACCCTGCGCAGCTTCCAGATTACCAACAGAGGATGCCACCTGCTGTGCGGCAACAACTTGTGCGCGGGGGTCAAGCGTTGTTTGTGCCGCTTGTGTTGCTTCAACAGCAGCATCTACTGCTGGCGCAGATTGAGTTGCCTGAATAATGTTCGCATCAGTTTCAGCAGCAGCTACGGCAGTTTGTGCTGGTGCTTGCATAGTTGGTATAGCAACTGTACCTGTTACAAGTCCACCATCTGGCGATACAAGTTGTCCTTCTGTTTCTTGTATTTGTGCTGCCATTGTGGTAGCGCCAGTTGGTAATCCTGGCTGTTGCATCATTTGCGCAGAAACATCTTTTATGTTAGGTGCTACCGATTCTGTTTCACCTGTTGGATTGCCACTATCATCAAGCAATGGCCTTTCAACATTTTGGAATTGTTGCTGTGGGACTGCAGCTTGTGGGTACACTTGTTGTACTGTTTGGCCCAGCGCATTTATGTTATTGGCCTGTGCTATAGGCTGATTCCTAGCAGCTAGAAACTGTTCATAGGCTCTGTCGATTGCTTTACCAGTTGTACCAGAACCAAATGTGCCTAGACCATACTTACTTTGATACATGTCCATAGTTCGGACTTGCGGGTCTGGTATATTTTTATAAAAGTCAGAGTTTAAAAACTCATCATAGCCTTCTGGTTTATTGCCAGTAATGGTGGGCATTTTAAAAAATTTACTGTCAGCCAACTTAGGCATAGCGTCTAGTGTTCTTTGCCGTTGTTCTTGTTGCTGCTGATTGCGAAACGTAAACGGCATGGAGCCTTGTCGCTCCCGATTAAACTGGTCACGTTGCTGCGCCAACCGTTTCTGAAAATCTTGCATTGCTTTAATACGAGGGTCAGCATCAAATTTAGTTTGCTGCTCATTTTTAAAATCTTGAAAAGCAGTAAACCGTGGGTCAGCCCGCAATTGTTCGTCATATTCTTTTTGTGCTGCTTGTCCCTGTTGCAGAATATTCAACTGCTCCTGATTAAATTGTGGTGCCATTGTTTGACTGGCAAAATTAGCAAGACCAAGTGGCATTCCTGCAGGTTGTTGTACCATACCACCGTTAGCCATCTGCATGGCCTTCTGCTGGTACTGCTGCATCTGCTGTTGACGCATAGGGTCTTGTGACAGGAAACTCTGGAAGCCCTGCATGTTACCTTGATAACCCATAGCACGGGCAATTTTTTCCATGCCGCTTGGCTTAAACGCCTTAAACATTGCCATTAGTTAAGTCCCATAAATACTGATACCACCATTGCTACCACAAGAATGGTGCTACCCATAATCATTGCTTCTAGTCGCCACATGCGCTTGTCCAAGCTGTCAAGACGTTCTTGCACATTGGCATACCGGATGGCGCACTCCTTCTCGTGTGCCTCAAGTTCCATCTGGGTTTTGAGTGTCGGTTCCATCGCCAGCTTCATCAGTCGGCGTCAGCGATTGTTAGTGTACCGGCTGCGACCTGTCGCATGATTTCGTCATAGTGGCGGTTGCTGGGGGCTAAAGGCACGAACATTTTCACACCGTCAATGGTTGCTATGATTGCATGTTGTGCATCTACAACTACATCGTCTGTTTTTAAACTTTGGTATTGTGCATTTGTTATGTTCATTTACAACTCCGCATCCGCAGTCCCTATGGCTTTCCAACTTTCATTTCCACCTGAAGAAGTTGCTGTAACACGGCAACTAAATCCGCTTACATCAATGAACAAAGAACCGAAATTACTAGAAGGGTATCTTGTAGAAGATGTTCCATCGGTTCTCGTTATAGCTGGAGTGCTTCTCATATGGGCAGGGAAAGAAACTTGACATGATTGGTGGTAGCTTGACCCCTCTGAAACACCCGTCCACCCAGCTTCCCATGTGGTGAAATACCTCTGGCACTGAAGCAACTCATCCGCAGACGACCGATGCTCAAACGCTGTGGCTACGTCGCCAACTTCAAGTTGAACGCCCGTTATGGCAAAGTCATTTGCATTGCTGTCATAGATGTTTACGGCATGACCAAACGCAAATCCGGCGTTAGAGTAGTTACTCCACGAGGTAGTGTCTGAACTTGTATAGTCTGACCCAGCCGCTAGATGCCAATAGATATACAGGCCAGCCCCATTATCATCGGCAATACCTCCACCAGCGGTATCGCCAGCAAAAGTGATTGTTTTATATTCCCAAGTATTGGCACTACTAATTGCATAGGTGGCTGTAATCTGCCTTGCAGTGCTATCAGGTTTGTAAAGATTCAAACCGTATGTGCCTGTTTTGTTACTCTTAACATAGAAAGACAATGTTAAGGATTTTGCACCAGAACTTCCGTTTTGTATTTGCTGTAAATCCTGCGCCTCAACAACATAGGTGATGTTAGAATACTCTGCCGCTGCTAAAGCACTTTCAGCAGTTGTGCAATCCACCCTAAAAGCATTATAAAAACCAGAAGGGGCGTCGGATGATTGCGCTTGAGTAACCGCTGCTTCGTCAAACCCATCTAAATGTAATTTAAAGCGGTCTAGAGTTGAGTAGCCTGTTGTNNCGGTGGTACTCGTACTACGTTGCGCTACGTTCATCGCACCGTTGATAATCAGGTTCCTGTTCGACAACGCCGTCTGCGAACCAATCAGTGCGGCGAGTTCTGCTGCCTTACTCATGCGAGGTCTCCGTGTAAAGAAAGAATGGCGTAAGTCGCATCCGTTAGAGAGCCACTTGTGTTAAACAAATAAATACCCGCTGTGGTGGTCGCATATTTTCCGTCATTTTGTGCGCCAAACACCACGGTAGAACCTCTGCCTGTTACATTGTGTGCATAATCGTCGTTGTTCATTGCAGACGTAAAAGTCACATGATAATTGCCTGTTCCGTTGTCTGTCGTAGAAGCAACATTGAATGAATCACGAGCCGTAGCACCAGAAGCTGTGCCATCTAAGTTAACCCATGACTTCGCACTACCCTCTGCGACATACGACATGCCCACGCTGTTGTTCCCGCTGGCATCCTTCAGGGTGTTTACTCTCAGTTCACTTGCCATTATGCGAGGTCTCCAAAAGCTGAAAGCATATGTATGGTATCTTGTTTTCCGCCAGCTTCAGCGGTTTCAGTGGCAAGTGTGCTTGTACCATCTGCGTCAGCATCTCTTGTTGCATTTCTATCAGCAGATGACGCCTCTGCTGTAGAATGTTGACAGTAAAAAAGATTATTAAAGGGGTTGGTTATCGTATGGCTGTACTTGCCTGTGCCGCCGTCTGTTGAACCAGAAACATTAAAGGTATCGTTCTGCACGGCAGCAACACTTGCATGTACCCACGCCTTGCACAGCCCCTGCTGCAAGTTCGTTGTGGTCGAGTTGCCCTCGCCAGTAACCGCAATAGAGCCAGCCGTGGCTACTCCTGTGAGTGTATCTACTTTAAGTACGCTTGCCATTATGCGAGGTCTCCGTGTGTTGCGGCGGTCATGTAATCATTGTCGTTGTAACTACCTGCGCTAGTAGATGTGGTGTAAAACAAATATGTGTTTGAAT
>FUFK010043691.1_pt1 | contig 20690 bp, 23 predicted proteins | sample 1021851 | NCBI WGS metagenome assembly FUFK01 (sample SAMEA51879418, study PRJEB19060) | metagenome
TTGCTTTGCTGTCACGCATCCAATCGTCAATCCACTGATCCAAATCTTCTGTTTTTTCTTCAGCCGCTTCTTGTAGTCTTTCTTGGATACTAGGCACATGAATATTTTTCTTTTTCTTATCATCTGCTTTTTTCTCTTCAACTATATTTTTTCCTTTTTCAATAAGCTCTGCAATTTTAGGCTTGATGTAATCTGTCATAGGGTGTATATCACCACTAGTTCCAGGACATGATTGCCAATATTCTTGTTCTTTAGGATTGTAGTCAGGACAACCATCTAATAGCATACGACAATAAATTCCAACTAATCCTTCAAATTTTGCCGCCTTTTTAGCACTGGATATTTCTGTTTTTGTATACCCATTTTCTTTCATCCAAGTAAACATATGTTCTATGTTTTCAGTATGTTTGTAATTCATATAGTAAAAGTCGTTGTTATGACGTTTTAGACTATGGAATTTTGCGCCTTCTAATTTTTCCCATCCTTCAAAACCAGGTGCTTGTAGTCCTTTTACTTTACGCCTTGCAAGTTTTACTTTACGTTTTTTAGTACTTTTCGGAATTGCCATAGTTGCCTCTCTGTTTGTGCCTTTACACACTAATTTAGCATCTTTTGTAAATTTGTCAACCTTAAAGGTATCGATAAATAAGTGTATGCCACGATTGAGCTTATACAAACCGACGAAAACGAATGATTATCACTACATGGATCGTAGTATCCGTGAGCAGTTCAGTGTTGGTGGAACAGGCGTACATGTTCACAAATATGTTGGTCCTGCAGTGACAAAGGATCAAAATGACCCTGCACAGCCTAATTATATAGACGGCAGAGAAGTAGATCCTCTAAGTGGTGAATTCATAAACATAGAAGGTATAATAAACGAAACAAAAGTACAAGACTTGTTGTTTATGGAAAATAGAGATAGAAAATACGACAAGGACATTTATGAATTACGTGGTGTTTATAATGTTCAAGATACAGATTTTGACCTTACACAATTTGGATTATTTCTAAGCAACGATATGTTGTACATGACATTCCACATGAATGAAATGGTAGAGGTAATGGGCAGAAGACTGATGCCAGGAGATGTATTAGAACTTCCACACCTACGTGATGCACTTTTACTAAATGCAGATAAAAAAGCAATAAACAAATACTATGTTGTAAATGATGCTAACCGAGGTGCAGAAGGTTTTAGTCAAACTTGGTATCCTCATATTTGGAGAGTAAAACTAAGTCCGCTAACAGACAGCCAGGAATACTACGATATACTTGGCGATGGTAAAGAAGCTGATAGCCTTAAAAATGATCTTAGTACTTACAAAGCTGAGTATAATATTAGTAATGCTATTGTAGAAGCCGCAGATGCTGAAGATCCAACCGGAACAGCAATGACGGAACATTTATTTGGTTATGATTATGCTACAAGTGGTGGATTAGTAAACCAACAAAACAACTATCAACATGGTGAAACTATTGTAAGTGGTGATCAATTTCCTAGTAGTCCTACTGAAGGTGAATATTTCATAAGAACCGATTTCAATCCTAATAGATTATTTGTTAGAAGAGGCAGTAGATGGCATAGACTATATGATAATATTACTGGTCAAACATGGACTGATAAAACTTACAATGCTAGTGATTACATATTCAATGAAAGAACTACAGTGGTTGATGACCAAGAAACAAATGAACAAACTGCACTCAGCGAAATAATCAAACCTCAGGCGGATAACAAATAATGGCTAGTTCGACTTCAAAACTAACAGCGGTTCCGTACTTTTATGACAAACAGCTACGCAGATACATTCAGCAGTTTATAAGGATATTTGCTGGCTTTCAAGTTGCAATGCACAGTGATGGTGAAGGAAACGTAGTATATCAGACTGCACCAGTGCGTTATGGTGATGTTAGCAGAATGGCGGCTCATATTGTAAGAGAAAACAGTGAAAATATGATTCAAACGACTCCTTTTATCAGTTGTCATGTTACAGGTTTAGAAACATCTCCAGACAGAAGAACACTTGCTTCGTATGAAGAAACTGTACCAGTTTATGAAAAAAAGTTTAATGAAGAAACAGGTGCATATGAAAACGAACAAGGCAGAGCGTATAGTATTAAAAGACATCAACCTGTGCCATATAATCTTACTATGCAAGTGGATGTATGGACAAGTAATACAGAACAAAAATTACAATTACTAGAACAAATACTAGTATTGTTCAACCCAACTCTTAATATACACACCAGTAATAATCCTTTAGATTGGAGTACACTAAGTTATGTAGAATTGATATCAAGTACTTGGAGCATGAGAGCAATACCAAGTGGTGTAGATGATATAATTGATATCAGTACAATGACTTTTACAATGCCTGTGCTTATTAACCCTCCAGCAAAAGTAACAAAACAAACAATTATTCATACAATTATTGATAATATCAATGATACTGACGAGCAAGGACTAGATGCTATAAGATCCGGAAATAGTTATGTCCCATTATTCACAAGTTATAAAGTTGTAACCTTGGATAATTATAAAATGCGTTTTACTATGAACGCTAGTGGTGATGGCACTGCCCAACTATTGAGTGAGAGTGGCACCAACACAGATGCAAACGGAATATTAAATTGGGCAGAAGTGTTTAAACCTTTTGGTGCATTTAGAGACGATATAAGTCAACTTAGATTAAAACAAACAGATAATCCAGGTGTCACTGCTGGTGACATAATTGGTACAATAAAAGTAAACAGTGGTGATCCAAATATATTAGATATTACAATGGATACAAATACATTTCCTACTATGACACAAACGGCGGTAGATGCTGTAATCAATCCCCAAAATAATTTTCCAGGAGATGGGACAATAGCGGCGGCTTCAGATGGTGATAGATATCTACTAATAGAGGATGTGGCAGGAGGCACTGGGTGGTTAGGCAGTAATGCTTTAAAAAATGATATTATACAATACAGTGTAGGTACCAATCAATGGAATATTTCATTTGATGCTAGTGCAAATGGATCTACAGAACAATTTGTAACTAATACAACAACATTGGATAGATTAAAATATAACGGTACAACCTGGGTTAATGCTTTCGAAGGAACTTATAATCCAGGATTTTGGAGAGTATACTTATGAGTAGGGCAAAAGATTTAAGAAACATCACAGCTACAGGTACAGCTGGTGAAGACAACTATGTGTTAACTTATGATGATGCTACCAAAAAAGTCAGTTTAGAAGTTGCCGCAGGCGGTGATGTAGTAGATGATACATCACCTCAGCTAGGTGGTAATTTGGATCTAAACAGTAGGGATATAACAGGCACTGGCAATATCGACATCACAGGAACTTTAGACGTTAGTGGTGATGCACAGTTTAGTTTGCTTAAAGTTTCTAATGCCGGCGGTAATCAAATTGTTATCAATAATGTATATAGTGCAGGAATACAAATTAGAGGTAATTGGCTTAGATTTCAAGACGCCTCTGGTGCCACTGATATGATTATAGCAAAACCTGGCAACGAAGTTGAACTCTATTACAACGGAAATCGAAAATTAGAAACTACAAATACTGGTATTAGTGTTACAGGCACAATAGAAGGTGCCAGTGACGCTGAAATAAAAACCAGCCCGATTAGAATACACAGCAATACAATAAGTACAAATACAACTGTAGCATCAAGTGAAAATGCAGTATCTGGTGGACCAGTAACTATTGCAAATGGTGTAACAGTTACAGTAAGCGGTGATTGGACGGTGGTTTAATGGCAAGTGTATTAAAAGTAGATCAACTACAAGGTGTATCAAATGCAAACAATGTAATTGTGCCAGGAGGTATTATTCAAGTTGTAGAACAAAAACTCAGTGGTAGAACAGTGATAAGTGTTACAGGATCATATGGTACAACTTGGGCAAGTGGATTGAAATGCAGTATCACACCTAAGTCAACAAATCCCACCTATTATGTTGTTTGTCAACTACAATACACAACCACAAACTTTAATGCTGGTTATATACTGTTTGACAATACCAACGCTCAATATGTTTTGTATAACGATCAAAGTACAGATGCATGGGGTAGTACTACTGGAAGAAAGTATCTTTCTAGTGGCGGGATAGGATCAGGTGGATTTAATAATAACGGCTCTGGTGCAGATAATTTCGGTAATAGCAGTAGAACTGCCAGCGGATTGTATACACCTCCCAACAACAACACACTAGAAATAGAAGTATACATGGGCTCATTAAACAGTACAGGATCTATTATCATAGGTGGTAACGAATCCAATCTAAACTATGCGTATGACAGTTACAGTCATTGTTCACTTACAATTATGGAGATTGCAGGATGAGTACACTCAGCGTAGACAACATTATTGAAAAAATTGCAAGTGGTGCTGGTGTAAAGATTGCAGGACATGTAGTGCAAGTAATTCAAGGAACTGCTGGTGAACAAACTCAAAATGCCAGTAATGTTGTTCTTATCAATAATCAATTTACTCCAAAATTTTCTGGTAGTAAGTTTTATGTATCATTTACAATTCCTAATTTAACTGGTNGTACTTCTGGTTATTTCCAAGCAAAAGCATATATTGGAACAAGTGCTACACCAACAAGTAATCAAGAAATCATTTACTGTAGAACACATGGTCAAGGAACTGGTGCAAGTGATACTGTGACATTAAATGGTAGTGACTTTGGCAGTTATACATCTTCAAATACAAATACACATTATGTTGCATTATTGTGTACAACTGGTGGTTCATGGACTATTGCTAGACATAGTGCTACTATCAAGCTACAATGTATGGAGATTGCACAATGAGTACATTAAAAGTAGAAAACATTGCACACACTAATAACACTGCATCTGCAACTATAACATCAGATGGTTATTTTTTACCAAAAGCCTATGCATTTAGAGCCACAAAACATGTGAACACTAATTGGACTAGCGGTGGTGGCACTGGTACCGCAATCACATTCGACAACACAAGTGTATACAGTGCTTTTAATTCAGGTTTTGATTTAAGTGAAATTGGAACAACTGGAAAAATTTTCATACCAGTAAACGGTATCTATAGAATAAGTGCTTCGTTTTTAACTGCCAACAACAACAATCAAAATCAGTCATATGTTACGATTGCTTTTAACAATACTACTGGATCAGGTGGAGCGCCTGGCACAACGTTGCAGAATTGTTATGATACTTGTGTACTCAACAGTCATACTTTCATTACGTTAAATACTATTTTTAAATAAAACTTCTAGCGATTTTGTTTGTGTGTGTAAAGAAGATGGTTTGAATTATTGGTCAAATGGTACAAATCAAGCTAATTCAACTTGGGGTTACAACCAAGTTACTTGCGAATTGATAGGAACAGATTAGGAGATAATAAATGGCAGATATAGCANNAGCANTAACAGAACTAGGCATAGAGGGTTGGGTACTCAGAGGTAATCCCACAACCAAAGAAGAATTTGCCAGTATGTATGCCAAAGTAACAGGTGCAGACGCCAATGGTATGGCAATAGAAAGCACAAAGGAAAGCGATTGGGGTTGTACCTGGGAAGATGTTAAAGCAAAAGCAGATGAACTTGAAGCTGGTGAGCCTATGCGTTTACTTAGAGAAGAACGTAATAGAAAAATTGCTACTAGTGATTGGATGGCTAACAGTGATGTTACAATGTCAGATGAATGGCGTACATACAGACAAGCCCTAAGAGATATAACCAAGTCAGCTACGTCACTTGATGATGTAACTTGGCCAACAGAACCTTCATAATATGATACAAGCAAGCGGTTGTTGTTTTCTTGCTTTAGATACTGGCAGGATTATGCTACAACAAAGAAGTAAAAAAAGCAGTCACCCATTAACTTGGAGTTTTTGGGGAGGCAAAGCTGATAAAAAAGAACGTCCTATTGAAACGCTATTGAGAGAATGCAAAGAGGAAATGGGTCCACTTCCTGATATTGCAAAAGTTCATCCACTACATACTTTCTTAAGTGATGATAAAAAATTTACATACAATACATTTTGTGTTACAGTTTTTGAAGAATTTATTCCTAGTTGTAATCATGAAAGTAGTGGATATTCGTGGGTAGGAATAAACTGCTGGCCCAAGCCCCTACATAGAGGTGCAAGAGTAGTGTTAACAAATAAAAAACTAGTTGATAAACTAGTTACCATCTATGAACGTGAAAAGAATCAAACCGACTTGCCAAATTGGTTAGATACTTTTTAATCTTCTGGAAATAAACATTCATGTATAAATTTTTCAACCTCAATAGGATCTAATCCTAAACTAGCCATTACTTTAGGTGTATGTGGATTTTGTTTTTGATAATGACAATATCTATTTTGTTGGTCTTTTATCAAATCTTTGTTAAATTTTGAGTCTGTATATTTTGGTAGTTCTTCAAAATACATATCTAAATTATCCAGTGCAGTTTGAACTACTTGATCCATTTCTTCTACCGTGTTAACGTTTCCTACTGCAATCATATTACCTGAAAAAATTGCTTTAGCCCAGTCTGGCAATTCTCTTTCTTTACGCCATTCTAAATTTTGCACACAGTCTCTGAACAAAGTACACATAGGATGATTCCAATCTGTAGTAGGAGAATAATCATGGAATGCACCTGTAACCTTTTTCTTACCTGCAATGATATCAAATCCATATATAGGAGCATCATTATCATAATTAGGAAAAACACAAATATGAGTCATATACAATCCTTTAGTATCTCTAGCATCAACACTGTCTATATGAGCTCTCCTAAAATGTTCTCCTTTGAATACTCTGTTTAACCAATCAAACTCTGGATCATCAAACTGTTCTTCTCCTAAACTGGCACACTTTTCAATTATCTTTTGTTCACATTCTATAAGTTTATCCCATATTTCGCTCATAATACTTCCTCTAATCTTTCTGCAAGATCTGAAATCATTGCGTTGCTGTGCATTGGTGTTGGTGCAAATCTTAAACGTTCAGTACCTTGGGCTACTGTTGGATAGTTTATAGGCTGTACATAAATGTTGTGATCATTGAGCAGTGTGTCGCTTATTTGTTTACAACGTACTGGATCACCAACTAGCACTGGAACAATATGTGTTTCATTTTCGATTATGTTTATATTTTTATGTCTAAGTATTTTTTTCAATCTCATTGCACGATTTTGATGTTGTTCTCGCAGTTCAACACCATGTTCACTTTTTAAATATTTTATACTGCTTAATGCTCCTGCACATATTACTGGGCTCATGCTCGTGGTAAAAATAAAGCCACTTGCTACACTTCTAATTGCATCTATGGCAACATCATCTCCTGCAACATAACCACCCTGACAACCAAATGCTTTACCTAATGTACCGTTAACAAAATCAACTTCATTTTGTAAACCTAGTTTTTCTAAATAACCTGCACCTGTATCTCCGTATAGTCCAACAGCATGTACCTCATCGCAATAGGTTATAGCATAATATTCTTTTGCTAGATCTATAATCTCTTTTGCTTTGCTAGTATATCCATCCATACTGTATACGCTTTCAAAAACAATACAAGCTGTGCCTTCTACTTGTGCCAGTGCTTGTTCTAAACTTTTCATATTATTGTGTTCAAAAATATGTTTTGGTCTACCACTATGGTTCATACCTTGAATAAGACTGGCATGATTTTTGCTGTCACTCACAAACTCAATATCTGGCAGTATTTTGCTAAGTGCAATTAGTGTCCATTCATTTGCCACGTATGCACTTGTGAATAACAAAGATGATGGCTTGGCATGTAATTTTGACAGTTCGTATTCTAAAGCTACATGATAATGACTGGTGCCACCTATGTTTCTTGTACCACCACTGCCTGCTCCTGTTTGATCCAATGCAGTATGCATTGCGTCTAACACAACTTTGTGTTGACCCATACCCAAGTAATCATTGCTACACCAATTTACAATATTTTTAATATTGTAAGGTCCATAGTAAATTGCTTGCGGATATTCTCCACGTTCTCTGAGTATGTCATTGAATACTCTATAATTACCACTACCTTTCAGATTGGTTATTACGCTCTGGAATCTGTCTTTGTCTATCATGATATTCGTTGTACATCTCTTTGTCTAAATATGTATATGAACCAAACCATGTGCCTAATGTAAAAAATCCCATTTTATGAAATTCTTTTGTAGCTTCATTGTAATCTTTTATCCATTCTTTAATGTACTTCAGCATAATTATATTTATAGTTAATCTTGACATGATAAAATTTTTACTATATAATAATACAAAATAGGAGTCAACAATGCATATCGTCACAGGTGCGGCTGGATTTATTGGCAGTAATCTAGTAGCACATTTAAACAAACAAGGACATAATGATGTGTTATTGGTAGATAATCTGTCAATGAACAAGACAACAAACCTAGCAGGATTACACTTTGAAGATTTAATTAGTCCAAATGAACTATTAGATATTAACATTGACAGAAGTGATATAGTATGGCATATGGGTGCTAACAGTAGTACAAAAGAAACTGATTGGTCAAAAATTTATACAAGCAATGTTCTTTACACAAGACAATTACTAAACAAATGCAACACAATGGTATTTGCCAGCAGTGCAAGTGTTTATGGTGATAATACTGATACACAAGAAGACCCAGTAAACGAAGCTCCAAAAAATTTATATGCTAGTAGTAAACTTATTTGTGATAACATTATTAGAAATAGCATTGTAAACAAAATACAAAGTTGGAGATTTTTTAATGTGTACGGAAACAGAGAAAGTCATAAACAAGCTATAGGCATGGGAAGCCCATATACAAATTTTGTAAAACAAGCAAAAGATACAGGAGTGATTAAGATATTTGAAGGTAGTGACAAAGTACAACGTGACTTTGTTTGTGTCGAAGATGTTGTACAAATTATGTATGATTGTCTGCAACATGATGAAAGTTTTATTTGTAACCTCGGAACAGGAACAACATATACATTTGAGTATTGGGCAAAACTTATTGCAAGTCATTACAATGCAGTCATAGAATACATACCAGTGCCTGATGATTTGAAAGGCATTTATCAAATGTATACATGTAGTAATAACGATAAACTTAACACATTTATCAACTATGATTTTACATCTCCAGATGAATTTGTTGAGGCTAATTTGTGATTGTAGTAATTGGTGATATAATCATAGATGAATATGTTTATGGTACAAGTACAAGGCTGAGTCCGGAAGCACCAGTTCCAGTTGTCAAGCACGAAAAAACAGAACGTAAATTAGGTGGAGCAGGAAATGTATACAATAACATAAAAAGCCTTACAGATGATGTGACCCTAATTGGTTATAGAAATGACACTACTGATTGGCCCGTAGAACTTTTTTGTACACATATGCCACTGAAACAGAGAATATATGCTGACAAACACTATATTACTAGAATTGATAGAGAACAAACGATAGATAATAGAACATTGTTTGATTATGTAAAGAAACGTGTTCATAATTGTACAGTAGTTATTAGTGATTATAACAAAGGCACTATACAAAATCCGCAACGTTTGATAAAGATATTAAAAGACAATGGCTGTTATGTAATTGTTGATCCTAAACAACATTTAGATTTGTATGCAGGTGCTGATGTAATTAAACCCAACAAACAAGAATATGAAGAATACAACAATGGTGTTGATACAGATATGGTTGTGACAATGGGTGCAGATGGCTACATGATAAATGGCACACACTATCCAACACAACAACAAGATGTATATGATGTTACTGGAGCAGGTGATACATTTTTAGCAGTAATGTCGTACTTCTTAGACTTTGGCGAAAGTTTAGAGTTTGCTTGTAAAATGGCTAACAAGGGTGCCGGCGTAAGTGTACAACATAATGGTGTATATGTAGTTCATTGGAAAGACTTAGATCCTCGTCCTACAGTTGTGTTTACAAATGGTTGTTTTGATTTGTTACACAGAGGACATGTTGAAATGCTCAAAGCTAGTAAAGAACTTGGACAACATCTTATAGTAGGATTAAATACTGATGCTAGTGTAAAAAGATTAAAAGGCGATACTAGACCAATCAACAATGAAAATGATAGAAAAGTAGTTCTTGAAAGTTTAGACTTTGTAGACGAAGTTATTTTATTTGATGAAGACACACCTAAAAATTTAATAGAAAGAATACGACCTGACATAATAACAAAAGGTGGAGACTATACCGTTGATACTGTAGTCGGACACGAACTAGCAAAAGTTGTAATTATACCAACTGTAGAAAATCAAAGCACTACAAATACAATCAAAAGGATAGTATTATGACACGATTAAAAGGTGAACAAAAGAAAGGCTGGGGTAAAGAACTTATATTTGCAACCACAGACAAGTATTGTGGTAAACTTATGTTCTTCGACCGTAAAGGTTCTAAATTTAGTATGCACTTTCATAAGGACAAGGATGAAAGTTGGTATGTACTCAACGGAAGTTTTACGTTACACACACTTGATACAAAAACAGCAGACATGGATACAACAATTTTAACAAAAGGCGAAACATGGCGTAATGAACCTTTGTTACCCCATCAACTTATAGCAATGGAAGATAATAGCATAATCATTGAAGTAAGTACACCTGACAGTGTAGAAGACAATTATAGAATTTTCAAAGGCGATAGTCAAAATGAGTAATCTTTGGGTATTTGGTGATAGCTTTGTAAGTGATAAAAATCATTGGTATTCCTATAACAAAAAAGGCAGTGAATGGGTATGCCCTAATTGGCATTGGCCCAGACAACTGTGTGTAAAACTAGGCACTCATTGTGTAACCGGTGCTAGTTTACCAGGAGTAAGCAATGAATGGATTGGATACCAGATAAGCGAATATCTTAACAACAAAAAATTTGCAAAAGATGATTATATTGTAGTTGTAAGTACAAGTATTCATAGAAGATGGTTATTAAAAGAACCTAGTCTTGCAAATATATATGTAAACAATTTAGATAAGTTATTACCTAAAAGAACTTACAAAGCAATAGAATTATATCAACAAGAATTTACAGAACAGCATGAAAAGTTAAGTGAAATTTACTATCAATGGTTTTTAACTTGGGTACGAGAAGTGTTAAANCCTTACAAATACTGTTTACTTCCTGGATTTGATAGTACAAGATTACATCATGTACCCAACGACTGGGCTATGGTTCAGGCTGAAGAAGCAGAATTTAAAAACCGTGCAAACGATAAATGGATGCAGGAAAAAATATGGGATGGATCCGATAAAAGACTAGGACACTTTAGTAGATGTAATCATGACATTCTATCAGATAAAATAGCAAAATTTTTTAAAACAGGTGAACTTGTAGATTTCAAAACAGATTTTAAAAGAGCATTGTTTACTTGTGAACAGGATTTAATAGACTACAAAATTGATGTATAAGGAAACTTTCCTTCATATTTGCTACATCTAGGCTGTGCAGTACACTCTCTGCAATGAGGTACTCTAACTGTTACATCATCTTTTGTTGTGTTGTTTCCGTCATATTTGTAACCATTTGCGTTCCATTGCATGTTGTCAACTTTGTGCATATCACCTACAGTTTTGACACTATCAATGACTTTTTGATCTATTTCAGGATGAACATACTTGTGCCAATAACTAATTACACTTGGTATTTTTTTACTATCATATTTGCCTTCTGGTGTTGTTCCAAAAAATATAAAATTTTCACAAGCACCTCCATCTAACCATGCTTTTCCATTCTTTTCGTTATAGTGTATTGCACGAGCTGGACAGGCATTGATACAATCATAACAATCGGTACATTTTTTCCACATGTTGTGTTGAATTTTTTTACTTTTATCAGGTATGTTGATAATGTCTGTTTTAAATCCTACCATTGCAAAATGACAGTCAAAACCAAATTTGTAACTGTATACTAGTGTATTTCTAGCTCTTACTCCTAGTCCACTTAGTATTGCCGCTTCTTTATAATTGGTGTACATAGGATACCAACCAAATATTTTACTTTGTTTTATTGTATTAACTATTTCATTGTAAAAACTATAGTCCCAACTTTCTCCAAATTTACACATAACAATTCCATGTGTTATATCAGGAAAATGAATACCATTTGTGAAATCTTTACCAAATATATGGTACTTGTTTTTAACAGGACAGTTACTGGCTTGTAAAGTATCTTCACGTGAAAGATAAGCCATATCCCATGTATCATCAAACAAACTTTGGAATTCTTGAAAGTCAACCTGCATTTTTCTTTGATATTTCTAAGTAATATATAATGTCTTTATGTATTGCACTTGGACTAAAATTGGTTATTTCTAAACTATTACTTTCAAGCATGTGTTTAAAAGTATCAGGAGTGCTACCATTCATATTTTCCATTAGCATTATTTTTCCTGTATCCGTAAGATAATTATTTACATTGTTAAAAAAATCTTCATGCACTTTCCAATCTAAGTCTTGCATTTTTCTACTTTCATTTTTTTGCAAAACAAGATCTGTCCTATGATTAGGAATTTCCAAATTGAAATGTGGTGGATTTGCAATTATTAAATCAAACTGTTGTTTGGGTATGGATTTAAAATTATCAGATAGATAGGTTTTGCATTGTAGATTATTAGTTGTGATTGTTTTTTTGACTAAACTTATTGCAAGTTTACTTACATCACTGAAACTTATTTTAGAAGCAAGATTCGTGTGCAAACTTGCAAATCCAAAATAACCTGGTCCACAACACCATTCTAATGCATTTTCAAAACATCTATTTTGTGCAAAATATTTGAAACAACTGATTGCATCTTTTACTGTTACTGCTCCATAACCATCGGCATCACTGTTCGTATAAACTACATAGTTTCCTATTTTATAATTAGTCGATGAAATTGCCAAAATATAATAACTTTCCAAATTCAGGTAGATATAGATACTCTATATCACTTTGTTGCAAAGTATTAAATGCATCTTCCAAAGTTTCAACTAAAGGCTCACCGCCCAAATTAAAACTTGTATTAAAAACAATAGGGACACCAGTTTGTTTCTTGAATTCGCTTATCAAACTATGATAGATAGAATTTTCATCTTTAGTAACAGTTTGGATTCTACATGTTCCGTCAACATGTATAATGCAAGGAATCTTTTCTGCAACACCTTCTTGACAATTTACTGCATACATCATATGAGGTGTATCATCCATACCTCGTAGGTCAAACCAATCATGCACATCTTCTGCTAAAATAGTACCTGCAAAAGGTCTGAAGTATTCTCGTTTTTTCACTGTATTCACAAAGTCTTTTCCATCAGGATCTCTTGGATCGTAAAGTATACTTCTGTTACCCAATGCTCTAGGACCACTTTCACTACGTCCTTGGAACATAGCAATAATATTTTTCTCTGTGATTAATTTTACTACATCACTGTGGTTTGCATCTGAGATTTGACAATCGTACTTTGTAACCAACTCGTCAATATCTTTTTGCTGATAATTGTATGAAGGTCCTAAATAAATGTCACGACCTCTACGCATCTCATCTCTGCTCTCTTCATGGTATCCCCAAAGTGCCGCCCCAATGGCAGTACCAGCATCACTGCTTATTGGTTCAACATAAAGATTAATGTCTTCCTCTTTTAACTTTTCTAAGAAACTATAATTTGCTACACAGTTTAATGCATAACCACCTGTAAGAACGACATTTTTCTTATCAGTTAGTTTACTTGCAGTAAGAATATAATCTAATGCTTTTTCCTGGGTTGCTTTTTGAACTGCATAAGCCATATCTCTTCTGCTCTGTTCTTTAGTTAAATCATGCTCTGGACTTTGCCAAGGAACATTTATTTCTGGATATGGATGAAAGTTTACTTGAGCACTATTCGGATATGTTGGAATAATTAAATTTGCGTTGCTTAATCCAAAAGGAGTATGTAAATCTAAGATTGGAGGAATAGATAGATTTTCTTTTCCATAAGGAAATAATCCCATTGTTTTACCTGCCTCGATAGCCTGAAAACCACAGTATTGTGTTACTGCTTCATAACACTTTACGAGACCTGCTCTATTCGAAATCAAACATGTATATTCGTTATCTAGTTCTCCAAACTCTTCTCCACTTCTATTAAACATAATTTGGGAAGTTGCTGGATCACGTGTACCAAAATGTTTAAACCTTGTATTGAATTCTGCTGGATATTCACAATCTATAATAGATTCAACTTCCCAAATTGCATGACCTAGTTCTTCTGAATAAGGGTCATTTTTCCAACTTGCATTATGCACTGATCCTGCACCGTCAATCACAACTGCAACTGCACTATCAAATCCACTTCTATAAAAACCACAAGCGGCATGTACTTTGTGATGTTGTCTCGACATATCAGTAAACTGTGGATGATCCCATAAGTTTACTTTTCTATCAATCAATCCTAGCTTTCTACATACACCAGAATAGATATTGTCACCAGTATAATCAACAATTAGATCAGGTTCAGTTTCTAATGTTCTTGTATGTGAAACGTAGACATGATCTACTTTGTCTGTATATTCTAATACTTTGTAAATGCCTGCCATTGGCATTCCGTCATATTTTGTTCTGGTAAGTCTTTCTTCTTCTATATTAAAAACTATCTTTCCGTCTTTTAGTAGACATACACTTCCATTATGTCCTCTACTGATACCTAAAATATATCCAGATTCATATCGTTTTTTATACATATTTTCTCCGTTACTTTCTACGTCTTTTAGATCTCTTAGAATCGTTATTTTGCATATTCAAATAATTTTGAAAATTTTGTGTNATTGGTCTTTGTGGCATCACTCCAGTAGGCGGACAACAACCGTCACCTTGATTAGGATTTGCTAAAGGTAATTGTTGTGGTGCTTTATTTTTTGGCTTTCCCAACTTTTTAATAACACTACTGATTATTTCATCGAACACATCATCTTCAAAAATCATCAAGTCTTCATTATCACGTTCTAGTGCCCAATCCATTGTTACTCTAAAAGGCATGTATTGTCTTTTTTCTTTACCTGCATCAATTACTGTAAAATCTTTGTTGCCAGGATATGTAATGTTTTCTGGAAAAGTGCTTCCAATAACTACAGTAGCAGGTTTGTTAAGAGCATGAGCATAATGTTGTCCCATACTATCACATCCAACAAAGTAATCACAAGCATTTACAATACCCATCCACTGCAACAAGTTTGTTTCGTTTGGAATGACTACACTAGAATTTGGCTTTTCTGGCGGCGGAAGTTGTATACTACTCATAATAACCACTGCATAATGTTCTGTTAGTTTATCAATAATCCTATAAACATCTCTTAATTCAAAACTTCTACCACTGCTATCAAATATAAATCTACCATCTTGTTTTGCTCCAGAACCAAAAGGTTGAAACACAACAATCTTTTCTTTGCCAGTCTGCATTTTAATTTTATCACACATGGAATGACCATGTATTTGGTCTACCTTGTTTATATCTAAATTAATATCTTTGCTTTCAGGTACTTCTGTTAAGTCATTCACTAGCATATCAAATGCTTGTATCATATTACATCGTTGATTGAAGTATGCGTTCAATCTATATGGTTCAGGACTTATAAGTTCAGTATCTCTTATTTTGTCCCACAAACCTTTTGCACCTAAGGGCCATACGTTGTGTCTAAGATTTTTGTTTACAAGAAACAATTCGTTCCATGCTTCAGCAATAATAACAACATCTTTATCTACATTCTGTTGATACCATTCAAGTCCAGGTAATGAGCACAATACTCTGCCTGCACCGCCATTAATAAAAAAGGATTTTCTCATATGATTCTTTCATCGCGTTTATATAAATGCTCGTACATATAGTACTATATATCTATAATAAACTACGCACTTTATAATGTCAATGATTTTTTTGAAAAATTAGCAACAACACCAGCTAACACAAACCATGCCCATTCTTCCACTGTCGCCGCCACATGCTTGACAACCGCCAAACACACTTCCAGCCGCTCCACCGGCACCTGGTATTTGTCTATGGTTACATCCTGTGTAGTTACATCCAAAACAACTGCTTCCGTTCCATTTAAACTGACAACTACAATCTTCATATCCTGGAACAGGTGCTGGACAACTTCTTGTATCTGAGTTTAGATCTGTTCCAATATGCATATAAGGATACATACTAGGAACACCAAAACAACAAGCATTTCTATTGGTACCAATACAATCAACTTTCCATGTTCTTATATTTGAATATACATAGTCAATTTCTACATTATCGTTACTGCTATCCCAACAAAAATTCCATCCACTACATTGATATGCACCACATAGGTTGGTTGGTGAGCCTGATGGTATTTCAGCTGATTGGTTTTGGTTTCCTACAAATTTAGTTCCTGAATGGCTTCTTGTTGCAGTCATCCAATCTGTAAAACATGATAGTCCACTTAATGTACACAAGAATAATCCTGGTCCACAAATACAACTGTTTCCTCCACAATATCCATTTGTGGTTTGATATGCATAACAACAATAGGCACAACCTGCACAAAGCAAATAGCTATCACCTGCTGTTACATCCATTTCAATAATAGTATATGCTCCGCTTGGTCCATGAGGTGCGCCACCGCAACAACAATTTGATCCTGTTCCGCCGCCGCTTGCCCAACTCTGGAATGTTGCTCTTGTAACTCCACTTGGAACTGTCCAAGTACAGGAAGAACCGCATCTAAAGTAGCCACTTGTGTCACATACTTTAAGACCATTTGGTCTTGGCGCCGCCAGCGTACCAAATACAGCGGCCCATTCTGCTTTCAATCTAGTATTACTATTTTCGCCGCCACTGCCACCTTCAGGATATGCACAACCTACGATTACCTGTAATAATGTCGGCGGCACCTAATGCTCCATTTTCGGCTGTATAAACGTTAGCACCTCCGGATCCAGCAATCAATGAATCTCTCCACATGTCACGGAGTCTTTGGTTTTCTTTCATTGCCGCATATAAAAGAACATCACTCATTATCAGATACCTTTTCAGGTAATGATTCAAATAATGCACCTAAATCTGCTGGAATTTGAGGCATTGATCCTTCTGAGATTGTATCAAATTTCCATGGATAACAATCGGCGTATAGAGCAATATATGTATCTATATCACTAATGAACTTGTCAATGGCAGTTTGTTGATCTGTGGTAAAAGCATATTGATTGTTATATTTTTCTACATACGCTTTTCTAGCCTTTGCCTTGATTTCAGGAGCAGTATCTGTGGTCTTGTAAATAGGTGTCAATTTGATTTTTGTTCTATCTTCTGGATCAATAATACAATCCATCCAATCATTTATGCTAGGATTGGTAATTTTTTTGTATTTGCTACCATCAAATGCTTGTGTTTCATCTTCAAATGTATGTACAAAGTCATCAGCTATAGGTTGTGACCACATGCCAATTTCTGGTTGTGCATCACAATCAATTTCTATTACAGTAATACCCATATCTTCTAATTCTTTAAGTCTTTGAGAATCAGGTTCTTCCCAGGAAGTATAGTTTATTTGTTCTTCGTTGTTTGATCCTAACCATACTTTTTCAGGTCCAGTATATGTGTATGTGGCTGTATTTGAGTCATCATGTTTATCAATCCACAGCTCGTCCGGAACATCAATTGTAAATTCTTTTGTAATATCTGCCATATTTTTTACCTTCGTAATTATTTATCTTTTCTACTAAGCTGTCCACCAAGTTACTCGTACCAGCCCTGGTCTACCAGAATCTCCACAGTTACTATTGCCTCCACCCATAACGTGAGTAAAGGTTCCTCCTGCTCCGTATACACATCTATATCCTGCTTGAGCACTACAACAACTGCCTCCACAACAAGTACCACTTGTATAAGTTGCACAACAACTACATGTATTTGCGGCTACTGTATGATCTGGTGCTATAACTGGAGCATGAATTTTGTATCCATAATGGTTTGTATCAAAACATGCTTTACTGTAAAAGCTAGGAAGTCCACAGGTACAATCACCCATACCAAGATGATTCCAAGATATATCAGTATCTTTATGAAAATCTATTTCTCCACAGGTTGCACAACTGTTAGTGAAACAATAATCATGTCCACCATTACAAATACATGCACCAGAATCTCTATTTCCTTTTGGTGATCTATATCTACAATATACTTCACCATGTAACATTTCAGCAGATCTACCCATTCCACTACAGGCACCCTCTGCATTCATGCATTGTGAGCCGTTTGTGTTACACACATAACTAGCACTCATTGTAGCAGGGCCTGTTCCTCTACTTGACCAACAACAATATGTACATGCCGCACACATAATCCAACTCTCACCTGCTGTGACTGGTAAAATACTTACTGCATAAGCACCAGTTGGTCCATAGTGACTACCTCCACAGCAACAACCTGTGGCTGTGTAAGCGCCTGCACCCCATACTTGGAACATAGCTGTATTAGTACCATCATTAGGAACTGTCCAGGTACAAGAGGCTCCGCAATTATTCTGTGTATTTGTACCCCATGACATACAAGTATAAATTTCTCTACTTGCATCATAGTTACTATTATCATATGGAAGCAAATACCACTGAGCTGGATCCCACGGTGTGGCTTCGAATAGGGCTGTTATTTTTTTAAACTCTTTTTCATCAATGAGAGTCCTCAGAGCTTCATTTTCTTTCATTAGTGCGTTGTATAATAGTGCATTTGCCATCGTTGTTCCTGTTTCTTAGTTATATTTATGTCACTGTAAGATTGTCTATCTCACCATTTGTTTTGTATGTAATCGCTACTGTAGAAGTAGTGGCACCTTTTGTTTGAGTAAATCCAGTAATTCTTTTGTATCTACCAAAATCTATATCACCAACAGGAGCTCTACCTTGGTATTCATATGTCACTGAACTTACTGCAACACCATTACTAGTTGCGGCTGTTACATAACCATCTGAATCTTCAGTAGTTCCTGAACTAGCATAAGCTATAGCTTCTCCGCCACCGCCAGCATCTCCCCATTCAACTGCATTAGCACTTGCATTTACTTTGAGTACTTGTCCAGCATTACCAACTCCTAATCTCTGTGGGCCTGAGCTATCTCTGTATAGCACATCACCTGCTGTAGTTAACAATGAAGTTGGTATCGCGTTGTTATCAACATAACCTTTTACAGCTTGTTCTGTTGGAACAGCATTATTGCTGTTTCCACTTAGAGTATTATCACTACTGAATTCGTTAATACTTTCACCTAGCTGAGCACCGATACTACCCAATCTCAAACTTGTCAAACCACTAAGATCAAATGCACTAGCATCTAATGTAGCTCTACCAGTTGATTGGTCTACTCTAAAATAGTTACCAACTCTAAAGTTACCATCTTGGTCTGTACTTACATAGTAAACACGACCTGGATATGTCTCTGTAACTTCGTTTCCTTGCGAAGCCGCTTGAGTTGGTTCACCTGGATAGTTTGTTGTTGCTCTACCACCAGTACCAATACTTAAGAAATCATGTCCTGTAAGTCTAACTTGACTGTACTTGTATCTCAATCTAAACATTTGTCCATAATAAGTATCGCTTGTGTTTGGCTTTTCTGTTGCAAGTGTAACTGTAGCTGTACCAAGTATAGTTGGATCAGTACTTGCAGTATATCCAGATACTGTGGTAACAATGTAACTCACTGCATCATTGCCTATATTAGGTGTTCTAGTTATATCTACGTTATCTACTGGATTATATACTGGACCGTCTACAAATTCAATACTTGCACCTGGTCTAGGTTCTTCACTCAATCCAGCTAATACTAAGCTGAATCCAAATTGACCTCTTGCACTATCAGTTGCAATGGTTGTAGCACTTTGACCGTCTTGTGCGGTAATTGTTGCTCCATCGGCTACACTATCTGTTCGATAAATGCCTGTAAATCTTTCCCAATGTGAATCTGCTGTGCTATGTTGTGTAGTTGTGTTATAAACAATAGTTGGTTTATCACTGTAAGCTGTTTGAATATTATTACTGATTGGTGTGCTTACATAACTATGGTTTGTTGTGTTACTGCTTANTCCAACATTGACTGTAATTGTAGTGGATGTTGTGTTAATCACTTTAACAAACACACTTGTCTTAGCTGGGTCTGTATTTCTTGGATAATCATGATTTGTTGCATTTCCATCCTGATCACAAGTGAATCTCATACTATCTTGGACAATTTCTACGTTATCACCTGGATTAAGAGTATGTGATCCGATGGTAATTTCTAATACACCTGTTGTTGGTATGTAGCTTGCACCACTACTTGTGTATCCACTTCCACCACCCATTCCTGGATGATTGACACAAACTGCATATAGTTTTGCGGCTGTGGCACCTACTACCCACACTTCTCTGCTAGTTGCGGCATTGAATCCTGAGTTATATGCGGCTAGATTTGCCTGCTTAACCCCATCTAAATAGTATTCAACAGCATTACCTGTTAATCCTGTTGCGGCATCTTTGGTTGGACTATATTCTGTTCCGCCGTTGTGTGTACCGTCTTGTGTTTCACTAAAGTATAGTGGGTGATTATTGTTAGATAAATCATTTTGTTCAAAGATATACAGTCTATGTTTTGTATCCATTTTGTGAGTGCCTAGTTCTTCACCATCAAATACATAT
>FUFK010014452.1_pt1 | contig 20688 bp, 12 predicted proteins | sample 1021851 | NCBI WGS metagenome assembly FUFK01 (sample SAMEA51879418, study PRJEB19060) | metagenome
CCAGATTAATTGTAACATTAGTATCTTTAATCATAAAATTTGCTTTTCCATCTCTTTCTAAATCTTCAATTTGCTCTTGAGAGAAGCCTTTGATGGTATTAGAAATATCATTAATTATTGAGCCATATCTTGGTCCTAAAAGTTTGAAATTAGGCTTTAGTTCCTTTATAAGCAATGAATCTTTACTATTTAAAAATTCAATAGATTTTACATTAATTTCAGATAATATTTGAACTTTAGCATTTTCAATGTCATTTCTTTCATTTTTATCCTTAACAGGGATAATGATCTTATTAAGTGGCTGTCTTACCTTTAGCTTTTCTTTTTTTCTAATTGATAAAGCAAGTGAACAAATATTTCTTACCTGATTTATTTTCTTTTCTAATTCTAATTTAATTAAATCTTCATCTGATGAAGGAAATTCAGATAAATGAACTGATTCAAAGTCTTCTTTTTTAGTTACGGAGTTGATACATTGATAAATATATTCTGAGTAAAAAGGAGCAATTGGTGAAATAAGTTTACTTATGGAGGATAAGCACTCATACAGAGTCTGATAAGCTGAAATTTTATCATTATTATATTCACCCTTCCAAAATCTTCTTCTTGATAATCTAACATACCAATTACTTAATTTCTCTTGAACAAAATCACTAATTTCTCTGGAGGCAGGTGTCAAATCATACTCATTGTAATAATTATCTACTCTTTTTATTAAAGAGTTCAATTCTGATAGTATCCATTGATCTAATTCTGATCTTTTTTCAAAAGCTATTTTATCTTCTNNATATGAAAAATTATCGATATTGGCATAAAGACTAAAAAAACTGTATACATTATGAAATGTTCCAAAAAACTTTCTTTTAACTTCAGCCACACCCTCCTGATCAAATTTTAAATTATCCCATGGATTTGAGTTTGAAATCATATACCATCTAACTGCATCAGCACCATATTCATCAATCATTTTAAATGGATCTACTGCATTACCAAGTCTCTTAGACATTTTCTGTCCATTTTTATCAAGAACTAAACCATTTGACACTACGTTTTTATATGAAATTGAGTCAAACACTAAAGTTGAAATAGCATGAAGAGTATAAAACCATCCTCTTGTCTGATCAACACCCTCAGCAATGAAATCAGCTGGAAAATTAATTTTATTATCAATTAAATCTTTGTTCTCAAAAGGATAATGAAATTGGGCATAAGGCATTGATCCTGAATCAAACCAAACATCGATAATATCTTTTTCCCTTTTCATTGGCTTACCTTTACTTGATGTAAGAGTTATTTCATCAACAATATCCTTATGTAGATCTATATTCAAATAATTCTCATCTGACATATTGCCAATATCAAAATCAGGGTATGGATTAGATGACATATTGCCATTTTTAACTGAAACTTCAACTTCATTAATAAGCTCTTCTGCCGAACCAATCACTTTGATCTCTTCATTTTCTTCATCAGTCCAAATTGGTATAGGAATTCCCCAGAATCTTGATCTTGAAAGATTCCAATCATTAGCAGTCTTTAACCAATTTCCAAATCTACCATCACCAGTTGACTTGGGTTTCCAATTAATTTCCTGATTTAATTCAAACATTCTGTTTGATAAACTATCCATTTTTATAAACCAAGATTCCATTGGATAATATAGAACTGGCTTATCAGTTCTCCAACAATGAGGGTAAGAATGTGAATATTTCTCTACTTTAAATGCGCGATTTAATTCTTTAAGTCTAATGGATATTTCAACATCAACAGATTTTTCTGGAATACAATCTGATTCATAATATTCATTTTTTACATATTTGCCACTTATTAAACCAATTCCGTCAATAAATTTTCCTTTAAGATCAACAAGTGGAACTTTAATGCCATTTTTATCTAAAACTTGTAATGGTGGAACTTCAGGTTTTGCTGATTTTGCAGCCTTATAGTCATCTGCTCCGAATGTTGGAGCTGTATGAACAATTCCAGTTCCTTCATCAGTAGTAACAAAATCTCCACTTATTACTCTAAATGCATTTTCTGGATTATCCAATGGCAGAGGAGATTCTTCCCAAATTCTTTCATATCTGATATTTTCTAAACTTTTACCAGACACTTCATGGCATATTAAATAAGGGATATCTCGCTTTTCAGTGTTATATGAGTTTAATTCTTTTTCAGTTTTTACCTCATAAAAAATCTTAGAAAAAATTTTATCAGTTAGTTTAGAGGCTACTACAACAGTTACTAACTCTTTAGTGTATTGATTATATGTTTTAACAAAAGAATATTTGATCTTCTTACCAATAGTTAATGCTGTGTTTGAAGGTAGTGTCCATGGTGTAGTTGTCCAAGCAAGAAAATAAAATGGGTATAGATTAATAAATCCATTAGGGAGTCCTTCTTTTATAGATTTAAACTGAGCCACAACAGANGTATCACTAATATCTCTATATGCNCCAGGCTGATTAAGNTCATGTGANCTTAAACCAGATCCAGCAGCAGGGGAATAGGGTTGAACAGTATAGCCTTTGTATATCAAATTCTTATTGTAAATTTCTTTTATAATCCACCATACGGATTCCATATATTTAGAATCGAATGTTACATANGGATCAGACATATCAATCCAATAACCCATCTCTTTAGTTAGAGATTCCCAGTTAGAAGTATATTTCATAACCGCTTCTTTACATGCTCTATTATATTCCGATACACTAATCTTATTTCCAATATCATCTTTTGAAATCCCCAGTTCTTTTTCTACACCTAATTCAACAGGAAGTCCATGAGTGTCCCATCCAGCNTTTCTTTTAACNTTAAATCCTTTGATAGTTTTATATCTACAAAAAGCATCTTTTATCGTTCTTGCCATTACATGGTGAATTCCAGGCTTACCGTTTGCAGAAGGAGGACCTTCAAAAAAAACAAAGCTTTCTCTGTTATCTCTGTTGGATGATTTGATAAAGACATCATTTTTAGCCCAAAAATCTTCAATCTCTTTTGCAATTGAATTAAGTGAAAAATTTTTTGATTCTTTAAACCCCATTAGACCTAGAATTAATGGCGAAATTAATGATTTTGATCAAAATAAAGTTAATTAGGTACTTTATAATTTAAGATTTAAACCTGCTTGGAAAGATCTTCCAGGTGCAGAAATTCCAGAAGCAAATGTTCTATAATGAATATCAAAAATATTCGAAATCCCAAGTCTTAATGTGGAGTTTGATGATATTTTTTTACTTGCAAAAATTGAAAAATCTGACCAACTTGGGGTTCCTAAGAAATTTTTTAACCCATCTTGACCAATAATATATGGGGTTTCATCAAGACCATCTTCTCCTCCTATACTATATTCTGAAGGATCTTTTGAATCACTAAACTTATATACAGCCCTAATTGATATATCATTATTAATATAGTTCAACGAAAGTGATCCAAATAAAGGTGATATTGAAGGAAGTGGACCATACGATTCATTATTATCCCCTTTAGTGTACGTTAGGCTGTAATTAATTTTTAAACCTCTACTTAGATTATTAAAACCATCAATTGAAAATCCATGAATGAACCTATTGCCAAGATTCTTATTAGCAATTGTAGTTACTTCCTCATTATTATATATAATTGTAGATGTATCAGGAGTAGTAATATCAGAGTACACTGTATATTCTGCTCTCCCAATATGTCTAGAAATTATTGTACTAAAACCTCTAATTGAGAAATAACTTTTACCATTAAGAGACCTATAATCAACTCCTAAATCAAGATTATATGCATATTCAGGTTTTAAAAATGTATTAGGAACAACTAACAATCCATTATTTTCTCTAATCTTACCTATATCATCAATATTAGGATTTCTAAAACCACTTGATAAAACTGTATTTATTTGAATTTTATTACTTGGCCTTAATTTCATTGACACAGTAGTTGTTAATGCTTCGGAATTTAAATTAACTTTTGATAATTGAGGATTTACTGATATAACATCATTCCAACTTGCTTTTAATTTTGTAAATGTTAGTCTTGTTCCAACATTGAAGGTAAAAAACTCACTCATGTTCCATGACCAGTTTACATAAGATGCAAAGCTTGCGTATGAACTTCCATCACTAGGATATCTGGTGGGTATTGCAGTTTTTGTACCTAACCCTACGACATTATTACCATCGACACTTAAAATTCTGTCATACGCTTTAGAATAATTATGATTATATGTTGTCTCTAATCCATATGAAAGAGTATGTCCATTATTAAAAGATTTGTCAAAGTCACCATTTAAGCTTAAAACTGTTAAATCCTCTATCTGATGTGATCTATTTAATGAGTTAAACTTTCTTTTAATTCTACTCTCATTAACCTTCTGGAATCCAAAAGTTATAACACCTTTATCCATGAATTTCTTTTTTGGAAAAATTCTTAGACTTGGAGAAATCAATAATCTTTTTTGAGGTCCATAATACCACTCGCTAAATTTTAATGAATCATCCATTGGAATGCTCAGTTGATCAAATCTATCAATATCACTTGATTCAGAGAATTGAATATTTAAATTAAGAAGATTATTATCACCAATTCTAAATAGAAACTTTTGAAATAAATCAACTTGACTATAACCTGTATTCTTTTGAATATTTTTATCTGAGTTAATAGATGGCTCAGTATAAAACTTATATCTTGAATTTTGAGAAAATATTGGATTTAGGCCCCAGTTTGAATAACCATGATTTCTTTTTTTTCCCATTTTAATGTCACCATATTTGGAAATAGAAATTGAAGTGATGCTACCCCAATTATCAGAACTGTAATTAGTGTTGAAATTATTTGTCACACTGTTGTTGGCTGAATTAAAGTTTGAAGTAAAACTTGATGAAATCTTTTTAGAATCTTTTAGTATTGGATTCTTTGTATAGTAATGAATGACACCACCCATTGCATCTGAACCATAACCTACAGATGAAGATCCAAATATTACTTCTGCTCTTTCAATATTGCTAGGATCTATTGTTATGGAATTTTGTAAATGACCAGATCTATAAATTGCATTATTCATTCTTACACCATCAACAACTATTAGGACTCTATTAGCTTCAAATCCTCTTATAATTGGGCTCCCACCTCCGCCTTGACTTTTTTGAATTCTAACTCCAGGGCTTAGTTCTAGCATTTCTGCACCTGAGCTTGGCGATGAAATGAATAAATCCTCGGACTTAATAACTGAAACTTTTTCTGCAATTTGATTTACACTAGATGCAGATCTTGCAACTGATAAAATTACTTCGTCAAGATTTTGGCTTTCTGGATATAAAAAAACTGTACTTCCATCTTCAATATCATCTAGATATAATTCTAATAAAGAATATCCAAGCAATTGGAAAAATATTTTTCTTTCATTAGAAAATAATTCAAGATCAACATTTCCATTTAGATCACTTATTATTGATTTGTCTTTACTTTCATTAAATACTGCAACATCCGACAAGACTTCCATAGTCTCACTATCCTTCAAGCTGATTTGCTGTGCAAAAGAAACACTAGTAAATAAAAGAAGCAGAATTGTCTTCTTGCAAATTTGTATTGACTTATTTGAAAATTTCACTTAAAATATCAATTGATTTGGGGGATTTGAACATTTGTAAATGTAAAGAATAATAGTCAATTATATGATTAAGCAATCTCAGTCTAGAATTTTTGTTTATCCCCATATAGTTTAAATCCTCAAATTTCATGCCTAATAACTGCTTAAATAAATTATAATCCTCAAATTCAATAGATTTAGATATAGGTTTTATACTTGAGCTAGATCCAGATTCAAGATTAAAGAACTTGTCTTCTTCACTGCTAATGTTTGGATAGAATCCAATGTATCTTGTTAATTCAATTAAGAATTTAATATGAAAATTATTGCAACTTTCTTGGCTGTCATACCAATTTAAAGATCTGTCTAAAAAATTAAACAAATTTTTATTTTCTTCACCTTCTTCTTTAAATATACTGTTTAAAATTTCTGATAAAAAAATTATGACAGTACTTTTCTCTACATTAGAATGTAAACTCTTATAAAGTTTTAAGGGCTTTACTTCTTTGATATAACCTAGTCTACCGGTCTTACTTACACTATAATCTATACTAATGAAATTAAGTGGAAAAAAATGTGCCTTTGTAAACTTATTTTTTTTAGTCCCATAGACTCCTTTTACTATGAAGCTCTCTAAACCAATATCCTCAAGATAGCACGATACAATCATGCTAGTTTCCCCATTTTTAATTGATTTTACAACAAAACCTTTTGAATTGGACATTCTAAACTACTCCTTGTGCAAGCATTGCATCAGCTACTTTAACAAAACCAGCAATATTTGCTCCCTTTACGTAATTTATTTCGCTTTTTGATGAACCATACTTGACACATGATGTATGAATATCAGATATTATCTCCTTTAATTTACCATCTACAGCATCTCGAGTCCAAGTATACCTTAGGGAATTTTGTGCCATTTCTAATCCAGAAACAGCTACCCCACCTGCATTTGAAGCTTTGCCAGGTGCATATAAAATTTTGTTGTTTATAAATAATTCGACTGCATCAGGTGTACATGGCATATTAGCCCCTTCACCAACAGTAGAACACCCATTCTTTATCAAAGAATTTGCATCTTTTAAATCTAGCTCATTTTGAGTAGCACATGGGATGGCAATATCACATTTAATAATCCAAGGTGATTTTTTTGGGTAGTATTCTGCTTTAGAATATTTCTTTAAATACTCTGAAATTCTGGCTCTTTTACCATTTTTAATCTCCATAATATATTGGAGTTTTTCGGAGTCTATACCATCTTTGTCATAGATGAATCCAGAGGAATCAGAAAGAGTTAAAACCTTAGCCCCCATGTCTATGCACTTTTCAGTAGCATATTGAGCTACATTTCCAGATCCAGATATAGTAACTTTCTTATCTTTTAAAGTATCTCCCTTATGCTTCAACATTTCATCTATAAAATATACAACCCCATATCCTGTTGCTTCAGGCCTAATTAATGATCCTCCCCATGACATTCCTTTACCTGTTAAAACACCCGAGAATTCATTTTTGAGTCTTTTGTACTGGCCAAAAAGATAACCAATTTCTCTCCCGCCAACCCCAATATCACCAGCTGGAATATCTTTATTAGGACCTATATGTCTAAAAAGTTCCGTCATAAAGCTCTGACAAAATCTCATAACTTCTGTATCGGATTTACCTTTTGGATCAAAATCAGAACCTCCTTTTCCGCCTCCCATTGGAAGTGTTGTTAAAGCATTTTTAAAAACTTGTTCAAATGCTAAAAATTTTAGAATGCTTAGGTTGACAGATGGATGAAATCTAAGTCCGCCCTTATAAGGACCAATTGCAGAGTTCATTTCAATTCTGTAGCCTCTGTTTACCTGAATTTCTTCATTATCATCAATCCAAGCAACTCGAAAAGAGACTACTCTTTCAGGTTCAACCATTCTTAATAAAATATTTTGACCATAGTATATGTCTTGACTTACTATGTATGGAATAACAGTCTCTGCAACCTCAGTAACAGCCTGCATAAATTCAGGCTCATTTTGGTTTTTTTGACTTACTTGTGATAAAAAATCTTTTATTATTTTTTTCATTTCAATCACTTGTATAAAGCAAAGGTAGCACAAAAAAGGATAGAGCTCCAAAAATCAAAGTTATAATTGCTTGACAAGACCAAGCCAACCATCCATATGTTAATCCTATTTCAGCGTTAATTCCAAAATTTGCAAGAAATAATGATATTGCTAAAGGATAAACACCAAGTCCATGATTAGAAAGAGATATACTATAAACTCCAACAACAAATGCAGGAAAAATCAAATTAGAATCTATATAACTAAGTTCAAAAACTGAAAATTTAATCATATAAAATGCTAAAATGTAGCATGACCAAATCATTAATGAAAATAGAATAAAAAAAATCAAATTTGAATTTAGCTTTGTTATTGATAATAAACCTTCTAAAATGCTTTTAAAAAAAGTTCTTATCCCTCTACTTTTTTTTAGAAAAAAAATAAATATCAATGAAACTATAATTATAAAAAGACCAATTAGAGCAATATTATCATTTATAAAATATAATATTTTTGTGTTAAAAAAAGATTCAACTATAACTTGGTACTGAAGGGCCCAAACAGTTATTAAAATAATAAATGAAATAATTATATCTACTACTCTTTCTGCTGCAATAGTTCCAAATGTTTTACCAATGGGAATTTTATTGTAATTACTTAAAACGGAAGCTCTTAAAAATTCACCTGACCTCGCAATTGCCATATTGGACGTATAGCACATAAAAACACTAGCAACACTGATTAAAGGATTCGTTTTGTATCCAATTGACCTAGATAATAGTTGCCATCTTAATCCTCTTATTATATCTGCAAATGCACCAAAAAACATTGCTGCTAGTATATATTCAATTTTAGCAGACTTAATATATTTTATGATTAAATCTCTTTCTTCTTGACTTGTCAATTCATATGTGATGAATAAGAAGAAAATACCAAGTATAATTGGAACTACTATTTTAAGTTTTTTTTTCAAATTATTAAATGGGTATGTTGTCTATAAGTCTTGTTTTCCCAATCCAGCAAGCTATAAAAATCCTTTTCCCATCTTCCACTAAAAATTTTGAGTACCTGCCAAGATCATCTATTTCAAAATACTCTAATTTGCAACACTTTAGGCTATTCAATTTCTCTTTAACCTTCTCTCTAATCTCTTCAACAGAATAACTTGTGTACATTTTTTTTGCTTTAAACAATAATTTATTTATTTCTCTAGCATCACCGTTCTCTTCTTTACTCATCAAATTATTTCTTGAACTTAAAGCTAAACCAAATTTATCTCTAATTGTCTCGCATCCGATTATTTTTACCCTTAATTTAAGTTTTTTAACAAGAGCTTTAATAATTTGTAATTGTTGAAAATCTTTCTCTCCAAAATAAGCATTATTTGGTTTAAACATTTTAAATAGCTTTTCAACTATAGTTGCAACACCATTAAAATGACCAGGCCTATATTTACCTTCCATAACTTTACCTAATTCATCAAAATCGTAATCTTTTGAAGTCATTTTGTTATAAACATCATCGTCAGAAGGGGTGTAGACAATAATGTCCTTAAAATCTCTAAGCTTTTCAAGATCCTCATCAATATTTCTTGGATATGCTGTTAAATCTTCTTTATTATTAAACTGAGTAGGGTTTATGTATATTGAAACTATTACCTGATCATTATCATTTAATGCTTTTTTTACTAATGATAAGTGGCCATCATGAAGCGATCCCATTGTAGGCACTATACCAATTAAACTTTGATTATTTATTGATTTTAAAAGTTCTCTATTAGAAGAAAAAACTCTCAATTTTGAGAAATTAATTTAAAGATAGGGTTTTTATATACTTACTCTTATAATTTTCGTAATTTTGCCTTGCTTAAGCCAATATTTAGATTTTGAAGTTACTTAAAGATAAAAAGGTACTTGTCATATCCTCTGAGGTAGTTCCTTATTTACCTCAGACAGAAAAAGCAGTTAATTCATTTACAATTTCAAAGAAAATAAATGATAGTGGGGGAATGACTAGAATCTTTATGCCTAAATATGGAATTATCAACGAAAGAAGACATCAGCTTCATGAAGTTATTAGGCTGTCAGGGATGAACATGATTATAGATGATCAATATATGCCACTTATTATTAAGGTTGCATCAATACCGAAAGAGAGAATGCAAGTCTATTTTATAGATAATGAGGAATATTTTAAAAGGAAAGATCTTTTACTAGATAAAAATGACAAACTATTAAAAGATAATGATGAGAGAATGATTTTTTTTACAAAAGGAGTAATAGAAACAGTGAAAAGGCTTAATTGGTCTCCAGACATTATCTATCTTCATGGCTGGTTTACTTCTCTTTTCCCTTTGTATTTGAAAAAGCTATATGCGGATGAACCAATATTTGAAAATAGCAAGATAGTTTCATCACTATACTCTAATGCATTTAGTGGATCTTTATCAAAAAAGCTTGCTGAAAAAATTCATTTTGACGGAATTGACATGAATCTAGACTCAATTTCAGAGCCTGATTTTATTGCCCTAAGTAATTTGATGGTTAAGCTCTCTGATTCGGTAGTTTTATCATCAGAAAATATTGACAAGGAGATTCTGACCTCAATAAAAGATAACTCTAAAGATTGTCTTTCATTTAAAGAATATTCAAAAGATGATAAATTAATAGATTTTTTATTAAAAAATACTGGTTAATGAACTTGAAAGTTACTAAGGCAATCCCTTTTATTATTATATTTTTTTTATTTGGATCATGTAACAAAGATTATTATTCTGTTGGAATTGAAATATTTGATGATCAATTTGAAGATTTAAACGTAGAGACTTTTCCAATTTTTTCATATCAAGAGTCGATGGATAAAGTTCAGACTAATAACTTAACAAATGTTCATTTAGGTTCTTATAATGACAGCTTTTTTGGTAAGATAAATTCAAGTTTTATATCACAACTAGATACTTCTTCTTTTCAGTTTTTTGGAGATTTAACTCAAGATCAAGAAAACAATGGCGGCCAACTTAATTTTATTAATGAAAATGAACAATTAACAGCAGTTTATCTTGATTTGCCGTTCTTTAATAATACTAATGATAAAGATAATGATGGAGTGATTGATTTATATGATGTTGATCCAAACAATAGTTCAAGTGACTCGGATAATGATGGTTTATCTGATATTCTTGAGACACAAGCTGGAACAAATCCTTTAAGTGCAGATACAGATAACGACGGAATTTTAGATTCAGATGACCCTGAAATTAATGGATATAACGCTGACAGACAAGTATATGAGATTGACTCTATATTTGGGAACAGAAACGCTGACTTTAATCTTGAGGTTTATGAGTTAACTTATCATTTAAGCTCTTTAGACCCGGCAAATAATTTTGAATCTTTTAAAGAATATTATTCTGATGACGATTTCTATGAAAAAGGATTCTCTGGAAGAAAATTTTATGATGGTAAGGTGTCTCTTGACTTAAATGAGATCCCAGTCTTTTTTAAAGAAGATGATCCATCTACCGAAGATATTGATGAGTTAAATGAGATAGATTATTTTGAAACGCCAAGAATAAGAGTTTCTCTTGATAAAGATTACTTCCAAAGAGCAATTGTTAACAAGGAGGGAACAGAAGATTTACAGAATCCATCTAATTTTAATAATAATTTCAGGGGGCTAATAGTAAAAGCTAGCAATTTCTCTGACGACCTTTATATGCTACTAGATATTCTTAATGCAAGACTTGTGTTTGAATATGAGTATGATACTTATAATAATAATGGAACAAGCAGCGATCTAACTGATGATTTTACTGAGATAAAAGAAAAGACAAGTATTATTCCTCTTGGAGGTGTAACAATCAATCTTTTTGATCATAAAGATTTTAATCAACAGATAACAAATGAAATTAACTTATCAAAGGATAACATTCCTTCAAAAAAGTTGTATGTGAATGGTTCTAAATTTATATCAAAATTAAAATTATTTACTTCAGATAATTCTATCTCTGATGATCTCATAGAGCTTAAGTCAAAAAATATTTTAATTAATGAAGCAAACATTGTATTGCATTTAGACCAAAATATTCACCGAGAAAATTATCAATACCTTCCGAACAGATTGTATTTATATTCTTATAATAACGGAGAACCAATCGAGGATTATAATAAAGACTTTACTATAGATTATGAAATTGGAGCAGTAAATACGAATAAGTATTTATTTGGTGGCTTTTTGCAATATGACACAAATAATAATCCAACTAGTTATAAGTTTAATGTTACTAATCATGTTTCTAATATTATTAGACACGACTCATTAAACATAGACTTAGGGCTAACACTTACATCTAACATCGACAACTCATTTATTCGAAAAGCATATACTTCAGATCTTAATAGGGTCAACATACCTGATGCTTCTATTTCAGTTCCATTTCCTGTAGCTTTATATGGTTCTAATGTTGATGAAAACAGTTTATCCAATAAGCTTAAATTAGAAGTTATTTATTCTGAATATTAGAAAAATCTATTATTTTATAAATAACAATAGAATATATCTATATATGTGTTAATTTAAAAACAATTTTTTGAATTAAACTTAAAAATATTATTGATATTATAATAAAAAATTATAATAAAAAATATTTTATAGTAATAAACTATACTTTAGCTTTAAGTTCTTCTATAAGCTTTGGTATAACCTCAAAAGCATCTCCTACAACACCATAGTCAGCGGCTTTAAAAAATGGAGCTTCAGGATCATTATTTATTACTACTTTAATTTTAGATGAATTTATTCCTGCTAAGTGTTGAATTGCACCAGAGATTCCTATTGCTATATATAAATTAGACGATACAGGTTTTCCGGTTTGCCCTACATGTTCACTGTGAGGTCTCCATCCCATATCTGATACTGGTTTTGAGCAGGCAGTAGCCGCTCCAAGTAAATCAGCTAGTTCCTCTATCATTTTCCAATTTTCAGGACCTTTTAAACCCCTTCCAGCAGAGACAACTATATCAGCATCTGCAATTGTCACACTCCCAGATTGCTTTTCAATATTTGTTACTTTATGATTAGTTTCAATTTCATCAACTTTAAATTCTTCTTGCGAACCCTTACCTTCCTTTTCAAAAATCCCATACGAATTTGATGAAATACTTATAATTTTTACATCACCTTTAAGTTCAGTAGAAGAAAATGCTTTGTTAGTAAAACAACTTCTTTTTACAATAAATGGATTTATACTTTCNGGAAGCTCTACAACATTAGAAATGTATGAACCACCAGTATATCCAGCTAAATATGCACCCAAATATTTTGAGTCAGGAGATGATGATAATATTATAGTTGATGCATTCTGAGTTTCTATAATTTTTGATAATAAAGTTGAATACACTTTACATGTAAACTCTTGAGAGTTCTGACTTTCAATATTAAAAATTTTATCAGCACCAAAATTTTTTAATTTTTGGGAATTTGAACAATTAAATGTCACGCAAATTAATTCAACTCCAATTTTATCTGCAAGAGACTTTCCATATGAGACAGCTTCATATGAAGATTTTTTAAAACTGTCTTTCTCTGATTCTGAATATACTAATACTGACATATCTATAATACTTTGGCTTCGTTCTCTAATAAGTCAATAAGCTTATCAATCTCATCTGCATTTATTAGTTTTACTTCACCTTTTTCTTCAGGTTTAAAAAACTTATTATCAACTGATTGAGCACTAAAATTTTTTGGTTCTATTACTTCTAATGGCTTTTGACGTGCCATCATAATACCTCTCATGTTGGGAATAATTAAATCACTTTCCTCGACCAGACCTTTTTGGGCACCTATTACAATTGGTAATTTACATTCACTAGTTTCTATTCCACCAGAGATCTCTCTTGAACATTTTACACTATCAGAATTTATATCAAGACTAACACAATTTGTAATAAAATTATAATCTAAATAACCAGCAAGAAGACCAGGGACTAGACCTCCATTGTAGTCAATTGACTCTCTTCCACAAATAATTACATCATAATTGATTTCATTACAGTGAGTTTCAATTTCCTTTGCAACAGAGTATGCATCTAAAGCTTCACAGTCAATTCTAATAGCTTTGTCAGCTCCAATTGCAAGACATTTTCTAAGTATAGCCTCTGAAGAAGGATCGCCAACAGTAAGAGCTGTAACAGAAGCATTATTTGATTCTTTCATCCACACAGCTTTAGTCAGTCCAAATTCATCGTTTGGATTAATTATAAATTGAACACCATTTTTATCAAACTTTGAATCAGAGTCTGTAAAATTGATTTTTGAAGTTGTGTCGGGGACATTACTTATACAAACTAATATATTCATACAGTTTAATATTTAAAATAATTTCTAAGACCCTCGGTAAATTCACCCTCGTCAATATTCTTCAACTTGATAATCCCTTGATTATTGTTAATATTGGATGAAACCCTTCTTTTATGAAGTTGCTCATAGATATCTATGCTAATTTTTTTTCTAGAATCTAGATTTTGAAAAAGATTTATTTTTCTAATTTTATCTTTCCAATTATTTTGGACAGTGCCTTCAAAAATCTTTGCTTTAGAACCACTACCATAACTAACAAATCCAATCTTTTTATTAGCAAATTCATTACCATTTGATGATGCCTCAACTAGTGAACTAATTAATGACATAAAAATTGAAGCGGTATACATATTTCCAATCTCTGAAGATGCCTTTTCGCCAGGAGCAATCTTTTGCTCAACAAAATTTTTATAGACACTAGATCTTGAAACTTTTTTTATCCATTCTTTATCTATCTCAGACTTTGGATTACCTACTTCTGCGTATATATTCTCAGAATCTCCATTTTTTTTCATCCATTCTATCCATTTATCAGTAATCATTCTTCTACCGTGGTATGCATATGGAAGATGAAAAATTATATTTTCCCATTCTTTTAAAATATTTCTTTCATTTTGATTATTGAAATCTTCAATTGCTTCATAAACTCTTGCCTTATAACTTTCATTAGAAAATTGACCTTCAAAAATAGGCTCCTCCTTGTATACTTCAATAATATCATTTGTATCAGACCAGAATTTTGATTGAGTATTTTCTAATAAGGTTTCCGCTTCCTCTTGGGATACTTCTTTATTAAGAATTTTTGCTGCCTCTATTAAAATATTAGCTTTTTTATATTGTCTTCTTGGCTTAAAAAAATCACCAATACCTTTTGTTGATACTCCCCAAGAGCCATTAAATGAAATAATAGATGGATTTTCGCAGATAAGCATAGATACAGAACCAGCACCTTGTGTATATTCTCCAGTAGAGTTAAGCTCGTACTTCGCTATATCTGATGCTATAACAACTGCTTTTCTATTATCACCATTTCTAACCCAATCACAGCAGTTTTGGAGTGCATCTACAGCACCTGCACAGGCAAATGTTAGATCAACAATATCACAATTCATAAAACATCTTTCCCCATATTTATCCTTGAATATTTCTTCAAGTATTTCAACAACATAAGATGATGTTGGTTTTGAGGAGTCAACACCACTCTCAGTTCCTAAATAAACTCTTCCAATTTCTTTAGGATTAATGTTGTTTTCAGAGATTAGTCTAAAAAGTGAATTTGCAGCAATTGATGCAGCATCTTCATCAAAATCAGGAGTTGCCATTTTTTTTAACCCTAATCCATGCACTAGTTTTTCAGCTGGGATACTTCTTTTCTCAGCCAATTCCTCAATATCTACATAAAGAGATGGGACATAATATGATATAGAGTCAATACCTACTTTTTTCATTGATGCTGGTATGCTTCAAATATAGTTACATAAAAGTTTATCCAAAAAAAAAGAGCAACCAAAGTTGCTCTTTTTATGATAAAATTGTGATTATTTAGAAGTTGAATGTAATCTTTCCAAGAACTCTTCTACCAATCTCTGGTAAATTAGGGAAAGTAGAATACTTATTATCTGTTATATTAGTTCCTGAAATGTCAAATCTAAAATTATTACTAAACTTATAGCCGACACTCATATCAATTAAATTTTTAGTTTCAACCATTCCACTCCATGCAGATTGTACTGATCTAAACTTATTATCATGTTGATATGATATTGAAAAACCAAGCCCAGATAATGGAGTATAATCTACACCTAATCTGTACTTCCACTTAGGAGCATTTAAGTAAGATGTCGATAATAGACCATCGTCGTTGTCTTCACCAGGAATCCATTCATTTTGACTTAACCAAGACGCATTAGCCCATAATCTAACATCAGGGTTTGCAAAATAATCCATAGAGAAATCTGCACCCCAGTGTGATCTTTTAGCATCACCATTAGTAATATATCCGGCAGTAATATGAGTTACACCGTCACCTTGAGGAACCATATTGGACTCCACGGCACCAAATGCAGGGAATAAAGCTCCGGCTTGAGCAACATATCCTTGCCCACCGGCCTGCATAGCACCATTAATACCAGCTAATGTTTGAGCAACTGCTCCTGCGATTGAAGCCTGTAATGAAGGCACACCAAATGCAGCAGCAGCTCCTGATGCAAGAACCTCGTAAGGAAGTCCAAGTTGAGCAGCAAGGCCTTGGTATGTTTGTTGAGTAACAGCAGTAAGAGCTCCTGTAACATATGCTGTAGCATCTGCAGCAACAGCAGCACCTAAATCACCTGGAACATTAGATCCAACTAGACCATAAGTATCACCTACAGCAGTAAAGTTTGTAAATCCAGTGTTAACATAAGAGTATAGGTCTGCACTAATTTTCAGTTTATCACCTATCACACTTGTGACTCCTATTTCAAAGTTTTCAACAGACTGGAATCTAGCTTTACGAGTTGTTCGGTTACCAGTTGTTTGAGATGGTTCAAATAAATCATATGGAACTAGTGTACCCGTTCCACCCGAAGGACCAGCATATTGAGCTACCCAAGGAGCAAGTAATGGCTGTAATGAAGGAGCCTGAGCATATAAACCATTCCATGCTAAACTACTTACAGCAGCATAAGGAATAGACAGTGGTAAACCATTTGCAGCAGCACTAATTGGTATGTCAAATGGAACAGCAGCTAGGTCAATTGTGTTTCCAAAACTTTGACTGTTATTTTGACCATGTAGCCAAACATCTAAGACTCCTGGAGCAATTACTTGCACAGGGAAGTCTATATATTGTTGTAAAGCAGTTGGAGCTGTCAGAGCTTTGTTGTATGCAAGCCTCCATGTAGTTTTTTCAGACGGCTTATAAACAAGAGCAGCTCTAGGAGCAAACTCACCAACACTAATAAAGTTAAGTTGATCATACCTTCCGGCAACAACAAGATCCATTTTTTCAGCTAACTTAAGGGTTCCTTGAGCATAGACACCATTTTGAGTATACTGATCGTCATCATCATTTATTCCATAAAGTGTGTACTCTGAATCAGAGAAATGATCTCTATAATCATAACCAACTGTCCATTCAGAATCAAATAAAAATGGTATATCAAAGTTATATTGAAGTTGTGCCTCAATAGATCTTCTTTCAGCAACTTGTCTTAATCCACTTCCATATAAAAAGTTTGGATTATCTTCTCCACCACCATCATTATAATCAACAGATACTTGAGCAAACCAGTTTCCTATTGTTGCATTAGCCTGACCCCAAAGAGCAGTTCCTTCAGCGTAACCAATACCTAGATCTTGAAAAAACAAACCACTACCGCTAGAAACTCCAGCGCTTAGATTATAGTTTGATTTGTCATCTGGTCTCCATTCAAGAGTTGTATTTACTGCAATATTTTCATATTTATCAATAATTGCATTTTCTTCTCCTGTAAAGTCTAGTAATATAGGACCACTAGCAGACAAGAGAGGATCAACTCTTTTGTTTGTTATAACAGGCTGTCGAATAATTCTATTAACAGTAACTCCTTCAGCAGCAAGTTTAGATTCATCATCATATGTAAAATCAGTACCAGAATTAACCCTGGCGTTAATTTTCCATCCAAAAGTTTTATCATCATTTGCACGAGCGATTCTGAATTCTGAACCAATAGTATTCATTTCACCACCCCAAATTGATCCAGAGTTCCCCGGATAGTCAATCGGACTTTTAGTTCTAAAATGAACAACACCAGAAGTAACACCTGGTCCATATAAAACACCAGCTGCTCCTCTTACAACCTCAATTGAGGCAAGATCAAGGTTTGATAAACTTTGTTGGAAACTAAAAAATGTTCCAGCAGATGGAGTAATTAAGAATCTATTATCCTGCATAATGAAAGTAGAAGTCCCAAATACTCCAGAACCAGCTCTCATTTCAAAGTTTATAGTATTAGCAGTCTGCTGTTGTACTTGAACACCAGCAACAGATGACAACAACATTGATGGCTCCGCAGCTTGTGGGGAATTTTCAATTTGTCTAGTAGAAATAACACTAACTGATGCAGGAGCGTCAGTAATTTTCTGTGCTCTCCTTGAAGCTGACACAATTACCTCTTCAAGATTTTGTCCCGCTGTTAACATAACATTGATATCTTGATTAGAAGAAGTTATTTCAACACGTTGGGCACTATAACCTACATAGCTGACAACAATTGTTAGAGGTAGATCCTGACTTGTACTAAAGGAAAAATTTCCATCAAAATCAGTTACAGTCCCCAAATTGGTTCCATCAATAATAACGTTTACACCAGGAATCCCAACCATATCCTCTGCATCATTTACAGATCCAGATATTTGAGTTTGAGAGTAAGCGCCACTAAACAGAATCACAGCCATAAAGGCTAAATAATACTTATTTAAAATATTTTTCATATTAATTAGGTTTTGTTATACNAAAGTTAANNCTTTNAGTCTAACTAGTTTATTTGTTTTTAAGACAAGNAAANNNGNNGGAANTANNTGATTTTTATACTATCCNACCTANNATACTTTATCTGATTTGAAGATGAAGTTAATATAATTTTTTCCATCTCACAAATTGAAAACGTTTAAGTGAGCTTTTTTTGAGAGGTTAAATTTGTATATAATTGGCCTATTCAAAGATGATTTTTTCATCAGATTCATGCCATTTTAGATAATAATTTGAGTATTTATCTTGTATTTTACCCCTTTTTAGTTTTTGAGTCGGACCAACTATTCCATTCTCTTGAGTCCACTGTTCCTTTACAACAATTAGGGTAGATATTTTTTTGTAATTAACAACTTCACTATTTACCTCATTTAACCTATCCAACAATAAATTAGAAATTTCTTCATTTGAACATTTTTTACCAATTTCAGAAAGTTGAATAAGACATATTGGCTGAGCAATGCCTAGTCCGACAACACACACTTCTTCTATCTCATTTATATTAACGAAATATTGTTCTAAAGTTAATGGTTCAATATACTCCCCTTTTGAGGTTTTAAAGCTATCTGCAACTCTTCCTGTTATATGAAGATAATTATCTTCGTCCAAAAATCCTTTATCACCAGTATGAAGCCATCCCCCTCTTAATGTTTGCTCTGTCAATTCTTCATTTTTATAATAACCAATCATAACAAAAGGTCCTTTCATTAATATCTCGCCGGTTTCTTCATCAATCTTTAAATCTACACCTTTTTGTGGTTTTCCAACAGTATTTAATTTTCCAAAGTCTTTACCATCAACTGAGCTACAAATTGCACAATTTTCTGTCATTCCATATCCATTAGTTATAAATATTCCAACTTTTCTAAACCACTCAATTAACTCAACAGGCATAGGCGCAGATCCAGAGACTGCAATCCTAGTTCTAGTAAATCCAAGTCCTTTTTTAATAAGTTTTTTTAATAATCCTGATATTAAAGGAATATTTAGTAAGATATCCAGTGTTTTTTGTGAAAACTTAGATAAAATACCTACTTGTAGCTTTGTCCATACTCTTGGTGCGGCAGCAAAAACATGAGGTTGAACAGCTTTTAAATTTTTGCCAAAAGTATCAATNGTCTCAACAAATGATATTGTTCCTCCATATCTGAACGAACACCATTCAATTACAACTCTCTCAAAAATGTGATTTAATGGTAGGTACGATATAAAGTCATTATTTCCATCATGTTTGATTCCTAAAGGATTATTTGGATCATCTAAAACAACTTTAATTCCATCAATTGCTTGGTATGTTAACATTACTCCCTTGGCATTCCCAGTTGTACCAGATGTAAATATTATGGTCCATAAATCTGATAATTTAGGTTTGTTAGGATTTTGAATTGGNTCATAGCTATTGATAAAATCATGCCACTTGAATCCTCTTGTTACCTCAGAACATCCTTTATAGTGAGGAAATGTAATCATAGGCATATCATTTGGTAAATCATTTTTAATATCCTCCCATGTTTCAATTTTACCTAAAAAAAGTGCATCGACGTCACCATACTCCATTATGTAAGACAGCTCCTTACCGTTTAAAGAAGGAAAAAAAGGAACTGATACATATCCTGCCATAACAATTGCAAGATCTGAGATTATCCATTCTCTACAGTTCTTTGAATAAATTCCGATATGAGCACCGTCCCGCAGGCCTAAAGATTTTAGTCCTGTAGCAAGCCTTCTTGCCATATCACCAACTTTCCCCCATGTATATTCCTCCCATTCATCACCAAAGGGTTGTCTTAAATATGGGTTGTCTCTAAATTTTTTTTCCCATTCGTAAAATTTGAATTCAAATAGTTCTTGATTTGCACTCATAATAAGTTGGTTTTTTAATTATTAATCTAAGTTAAATTAACAATCAGTTTAAATAAATATATGAGAATATTTTCATCTTTAAAAAAATACTACCTCAATTAAAATATTAGTAAAATATCTTTTTCTTTCTTTTGTATACTATTTAGTATAGAAAATTAAATCAATTAGTATATTACAGAGTTATATAAATATTGGAGATGAGTATAAATTATAAAAACCTTTTTGATTTGAATGATAAAGTTGCTATTGTAACTGGATCTAGTAGAGGTATCGGTGCATCAATAGCTGAGGCTTTTGCTGAATTTGGAGCAAGTGTAGTTTTAAGCAGTAGGACTAAAGAAAGTGTAGAT
>FUFK010039230.1_pt1 | contig 20684 bp, 15 predicted proteins | sample 1021851 | NCBI WGS metagenome assembly FUFK01 (sample SAMEA51879418, study PRJEB19060) | metagenome
TAAAGCCACTGATGGTAAAGTCAGCTCTATCGTCTTTGAAGATCGCAATACAGGCGATACTCATGAGCGCGACTTGGCAGGAGTGTTTGTACAAATTGGTCTGGTGCCAAACACGGACTTTATCAAAGGCTTTGTCGATCTAAACCGCTTTGGCGAGATTGAAATCGATGAAAAGTGTCGTACTGNCCGCAAAGGTATCTTCGCTTGTGGTGANGTNACNACTGTACCGTTTAAGCAGATCAATATTGCTATGGGCGAAGGTAGTAAAGCCGCCTTAAGTGCATTTGAATANTTGGTNATGCAGTAAGTTTACGCTTAATATCAAAGAGCCCACTCTCAAGCATAGCTTGAGTGGCTCAGCCCTAAAAACCGTCTCCCAGACGGTTTTTTTAACGGTCTTCGGGGCGAGGGTAGTAAAGCCGCCTTAAGTGCATTTGAATATTTGGTAATGCAATAAACGTGCATTTAATCAACTAAGCAAATCAGCAAAAAGACCATCTCATACACTGAGGTGGTCTTTTTTTTATGGAAGCTCGCTTTAGTCCGGTGTAAGCTAGTTTTTATTGCGAATCACTGCAATGACTGGAAGAGCAACTAAGTACATCAGCACACCGTAGACAGCAGCAGGTAGAGCGATAGCAGGTAGACCTGCCGCCGTTCCCATAATGATAGGTGCAAGCGTAATGGCTGTGGTACTGTTTTGGGTGCTGGTTTCTATCATGATGGTCTTGGTATCGAACCAATTGAGCTTGAGCGCTCTGCCTATGACCATACTCAGCGTAAATAAGATGACGATAATAGCGATAAGCTCAAAGCCGATTGCCGTCGCTTGTGATTTGAGTAAGTCCCAGTTAGAGGCCACTGCTGCTAAGACCACTAGCACAAATAATAGACTAGCAAGACCGTTTAGGATATTGCCTCTGCGCTCCATAAAGTTTGTGAACTTACGGCGTGCAAGCATACCTAAAGTCACAGGCAAAGTGGTCAACAAGAACATCACCAGCCCAATCTTTAGCGCGCTAATAGAGCCGGCTTGATCTTGCATGAAGTAATCAAACGCTAAGGTAATCAGAATGGGGAGCGTCACGACGGATAATAAACTGACAACCCCTGTCAGCGCGATAGAGAGCGCTACATTTCCTTTGGCATAATAGGTCAGCATATTGCTAGTCACACCGCCCGGACAAAAGCTAATGAGCATAATACCGAAGGCGATAGCTGGCGGCGGCGACATAATCAGCACGATAATCAAAGCCACAATCGGAACTAAAATAACTGGTGGTGTTCTAAAAAGTATGCTGGCGATAGAAGTTAATAAGAAATCTATGCTAAGTTCTCTGATTCTATAGGGCTTTCAAGGCTTTAAAAATTGTTCAAGTTTTAATCAGCATACTTTTTGACACACCACCAAATGATTCAAAACTTTCAGTTAAACATGCAGTTTATGGTGCAAGGAAGTATAGTCCCAGCATTAAACCAAATACTTATGGATTTTAGAGTAACGAGGAGTTACTTAATACAGCTGTGTGAACTTTCACCCATAGTTCCTAAGGGTCGAGAGTACCTTTTAGCTAGTGCTCTGTGGAGCGGTTTTGAGCACGACTTTAGAAACAGTATTCATTTACTTGCTCCTCAAGTCGAGCATATAGTGAGAGTTTTTTTAAAAAATAATGGCGTTCATACCACTACTATCGATAAAAGTGGTATTGAAAACGAAAATGGTTTATCAACACTGCTCAAGCATGAGCAAGCTGAGGAGATACTAGGTGAAGATCTACTGTTCGAATTAAAAGCTGTCTTCACCGAATCTATTGGCGCTAACTTACGCAATGATGTTGCTCACGGTTTACTGGATGATCAAAGCTCTGGCTCTCAAGTATCGGTTTATGCGTGGTGGATGATTTTGAGATTGGTTATTAGGTCGCTATTCGCCCCTAACAAATCTAATGTTGAATAAGTTGTTTCAGTCTAAAGTCTAAGTGCTCCATTTACGGAGTAATTCGGCACACCCAAAAAGCATCCCTTCATCGTCATCCGATCAAAACTATATACATGAGCATGGGGCGCTTCCTTGCAGCGCCCTACCAGCGGTAGCTTTTGATCAGGCTTACCTTGCGCCAGCATGATCGTTCCTGAACAGATAGGACAAGTGGCATTAAATTCAGTCACTCTAGCAACGTTTAGCCTGTCTTTGTCTCTGTACATCTCAATATCAGCGTTATCAACATTTACATTGGCAAAAAACATAGGCGCTTTAATCACACGATGATAAGGCAGCAAGTATAACGGCATGAAAAAGTAGCGCCAGCTGATATAAGCAAAAGGTATCATTGCACTAAACAAAATAGCTTGCCATAAGCTGACAGTAGGCAGATCATCCAGTAGTAAAAGTACTAAAAAGGCGTATATCCCAATTAAAATGTCTGAGACGAATATCGCCGTCAACAATAGCATGAGAGATACTCCTCTCACGCTCAGCATTTTAAGCTCACCTTGGCTAAAAAACAGCTTGGTAAATAATGACGGCTTAATATCGGATGTGGCTTTACGCTCGTAAGTAATACTGCTTATATCATCAACGCTTTCGATGTCATCGTCAGTATCAATATTAACTAAAGCCGCCTCATCTATATGCTCTACTACCTCGTTCTCGATGGCTTGAATATCCATCCATAGCAAAGTCTTATTTTTCGAACCACCCCCTGATGCCGATGTGACAATTATTGGCTTATACCCTAGATTGATAAACGCCTTTTTACAGTCCGGCTGATCATTAATAAATGCTTTTAAAGTCGACTTTAACTTTGTCGTTTTAACCGCATTTTTGGCGGTTTGACTGTCTACACTTTTTTCATCGATGTTTTTCGCTTTAGCATAAATTTGCTGTCTTGATAACTTTTCAGGCTCAAACGCTTCGTCCGAATACTCAATTTTTCTTAGCTGCTCGCTGACGATAATCTTTAAATACGTATCCCAAAGCGTATCACGGGGATAATTCATCAGCTGATCATGCAGTTCATTGAATACTACTAAGTGATTGTTTTCCATATAATTGCACCGATTAAACCCCTATTAACATCCCTATAGCAGCCTATTTCAAGATCAAATTTTATCGCATAGTTACCTCACTCCTAACCAACTAACAAAAGGATGGTAACTATGTCTATGTCAATTGCTGTTAATGAGCAGAAGCAAATCGTCAATGTTAAGCAAGTCGAGCGAGGGCTGGCTTGTATGTGTTTTTGCTTTGAATGCGCGGAACCTGTGGTGGCTCGTAAAGGTGAGAAAAATGAGCATCACTTCTCGCATCTAAGTAATAAAGAAAGCTGCACGATTCACCCTGAAAGTATCCTACACAAGTTTGCTAAGCAAGTCATTATGGAAGAGAAATATTTAACACTACCATCACTACCTGATGACGAAAATAGTGAAGATAAAACTTGGGAGTTTGATCAACTAATCGAAGAGCAAGCTGTTGGCTGTATTCGACCTGATATAGTCGCAACGGTTGACGGAGAAATGATGTTTATTGAAGTTGCTGTGACTTCTTTCATCGATACTGATAAAGCAGATTTTATTAAGCAATTAGGTATTAAGACCGTTGAGATCGATTTGAGAGAAATCCTCACACAAGGTATTGAGTTGCCAAGTGAGGAAGCCAAAGATTATATTCTAGACTGTGTCAGTAATAAGCAGTGGATATTTCCAGCACCGAAATCATTAACAATAGCCCCTACACCATCACCTGAGCCTCTTTATAATTGCCAGAGCAGTACTGATGAGAATAGCAACGGAAGCTTTGATAAAGGCTATACCATCTATCGCTTTACCGTCAACCATGCTTGGGTAGATGTCAGGGTCTTTAATTCAGGCATGATGTCTATCAAGTGTGTGACCTACAACCATGATGTCATTGAGATACTAAAGCAATGGCGTAACGAAGGCGGTGGTCAGTACAATCAAAAATATAAGTCATGGAATTACTTCAAACCATTTTCAGACACCGTCTTTCAACGACTACAAGAAATGGATAGTTCACCCAAGCAATGAGATAATAAAATATATATAACTATTAAGGCCTTGCTGTTAGCAAGGCCTTAATAGTTATAGTCGAAAACAAGCTGCCTTACTCATCTGGCAACACTATACCAAATGAAGAATTAGGCTTCTCAAACAATCTAAAGAAGCCTATCAAGCCAAGTGGATTACCGTCAACCTTAGACTCTTTAGATAACAACATACCTTTAAAATCTGTTTCACCTACTAATAAATCGACAAACATAGCATGAGGTAAATTCAACGTAGCATTAACCTTCTCTTCTACTGGCTTAGAATCATCAACTAAACGATGATGGAGCACTGAGTTCTCAATCCATAAGAGATGGCTTTCATTTAGATCCGTAAAATTAATCACTATCTTAGTGTCTTTATTAGCTGCATCTTCTGATTTTAAACGCACAGCTAAAGTATCGAAAAAGTTAGAGACTGGCGTTTGTAATAATAGGTCTTTAGTAGCGGCAAGATTCACGCTGGTGTTGGATGTTCCTTGACGTAACTCTAAAGCACCGGTCAAATAAACATCACGCCACGGTCCTGATTCCGCTTGATAGCCTAATTGATCATAGCTACGCGCTAGCAGCTCGCGCGCTACTATGTTTTTGGGTTCAACCGATACCAAATGATTCAATAGCTCAGCGGCCCAGCGATAGTTATCCTCATCAAAGGCTTTTTGCGCTTTTAATAATACATTATTACTACCACCAGCTAGATCGACGTAAGCGGTAGCACGTTGTGGATCAGGTAACGGATCTAAATGGGCAGGATTACCATCGTACCATCCTAAATAACCTTGGTAGACAGCACGTGCATTATGTTTTACTGTGCCATAATACTCGCGATTATAGAATTCCTGCGACAAACTAGTAGGCAAAGTAATATCTTCAGCGATCTCGCCTGGTGTCATACCTTTATTCATACGGCGCACGCTCTGATCGTGAATAAATTTATAAGTATCGCGCTGTTGCTTTAAGAATTTCTGAATATTGTCTTGCCCCCACATAGGCCAATGATGACTACCGAAATAGATATCGGCATCACCAAATATATTACGCGCCTCTTCTATATAACCGCTCCATTTCAAAGCATCACGTACCTTTGCACCGCGTAGCGTATACAGATTATGCATATTTCGTGACACCAATTCTGCACCGCCAAAAGCCTTGTATTCTGGTAGATAGAAGGTTAGTTCTGCTGGAGCTTCTGACTCAGGCGTGTACTGAAACTCGAACTTGACGCCATCTATATTTAGTTTAGTAGGAGTGCGATCAATTAATACCGTAGGCTTGGTAATACTGACCTCTCCAAAAGCTGGGCTCTTTCCTAAGCCAGTATCGATATGACCGAATTCATCACGCGCCAAGTCTTTGCCGTACATGTAAACGGCGCGGCGTAGCATAGCATTACCAGCAATGATATTTTCGCTGGTCGCTTCTTCTATAAACCCAGCAGGTGCAATAATTGGAATTTTCTTACGCTCAATATCTTGCTGACTAACAATGCCTAATACTCCGCCGAAGTGATCAACATGACTATGCGTAAATAAAATAGCACTGACGTTGGTTGTATTCGGATAGCGCTTAGCTAGATGCTGCATAGCGAAGTCATAAGCATAGCGCGCGGTTTCTTTTGAGGTCATCGTATCAATAATAATCCAGCCACTATCGCCTTTGATTAACGTCATGTTAGATAAATCAAAACCGCGAACTTGATAAATACCTGGTGTTACCTCGAATAGTCCTTGAATATTATTGAGCTGAGCTTGTCGCCACAGGCTAGGATTGACTGTAGCAGGAGCCTCACCTTCTATAAAATCATAAGCACTCATATTCCAGACGTTCTTCGAGGCGTCTTTAGAGGATGGGATTTTCAAATCTTTAGGACTGGCGATAAGTCCGCGACGCGCGTCTGTGAAATCTTGCTGATCGTTAAGGTTTAATTGTTTGGCGACCTGACTATTAGCTTTGATGGTAGCGGTCGTAGGGGCGCGATTATCACCGCTTACACTAGTCACTGTTCCTGTACGCGCAGGTGCTGAGCTACAAGCTATTAGTAGCATACTGCTACAAAGTAATAACAACTCTTTTGAATGACGAAGATTATTAACTGTGTTTTTTTTATGGCTGATTATTACCATAATAAATTCCTTTTATGAATGGCAGGTTAAAATTAATTACGATCATTGGTGGTGTATCAAAAAGTATGCTGGAGTAATAAAAGAAGGGTGACAGCCGAAGCAAGATGATATATTTGAGGTTATGAAGACACAAATACAGATCAATTGCCCCGACTGTCACAGCTCCAGTTTAAAGAAAAATGGTATAAAAAGCTATGGCAAGCAGAACTACCAGTGTAAGAACTGCAAACGTCAATTCATTGGCGACCATGCCTTAACTTATCATGGCTGTCACTCTAAAATAGAAGACATCATACGGCTAATGACGGTTAGAGGTTGCGGCGTCAGAGACATAGCCGTTATAGCCTCTATTAGTATTGGTAAAGTCCTTAGCACCATAGGCTCATCGGTCTATAAGATTACACCTAAAAAGCGCTATTATGAACGCTTAGAGGTTGATGAGTTTTGGACTTACGTGTATCGCAAAAAGCGTAAAGTTTGGCTTATTTATGCTTATGACCGCGCTACCAATGAGATTGTTGCTTATGTTTGGGGCAAACGTGACTTGAAAACAGCTAAGAAGCTAAGAGCCCGTCTTAAACAACTGAAAGTCAGCTATGGTTCTATTAGCATGGATAACTGGGATAGCTTTATAACCGCATTCAAGCCTGACAAGAAACAAATCGGCAAGCAGCATACGGTAGGCATAGAAGGTAATAACTGTCGCCTTAGACACCGATTGCGACGAGCCGTTCGAAAGACCTGCTGCTTCTCAAAGAAGTTTGATAACCACTTTAAGGTGTTTGATTTGGTATTCTTCTATGTCAATTATGGCTATGTCTGATGCCAGCATACTTTTTTGAACACTACCGCTTAAAGATCCATTAGGTAAGATTGGCATATTGGCACGTATCAAACGAGCGCAAGGTGGCAATTTTGGTGACCATAAGCCCCTAGCCAATACAGGCGGTATCTATGAGATGCGAATATTTAAGGGCAACGGTTACCGTATCTATTATGCCCAAGAGGGCGATACGGATTTACTTGTTACTGTTAGGAGGCAGCAAAGACAGCCAGCAAAGTGATATTGCTAAGGCTTGCACTCTATGGCAACAAGTAAAGAATGACCCAAAGGAGTACCATCATGACCGATAGTAAAATCAGCCGCTTTGATGTGGCCGAGTACCTAACCGATGAAACGCTTATCAATGCTTACCTAAATGAAGCACTGAGCGATGGTATACCTAGCGACTTTATTGAAGCGCTCAACGATGTGGCACGCGCAAAGGGCATGAATGAACTAGCACAAAAGACAGGTATAAGACGCGAGAGTCTTTATAAGACCTTGCAGTCCGAAAAACCACGCTTTGACACTATGCTAAAAATTATTGATGGTATGGGGCTACAAGTGACATTGACTCCAAAAAGTCCAGCTTAATTCATAGATATAGCTCAATATTTATCAGCCTATATGCATAAGAGCATACCCTTTTTTCCTGAGGTAAAACAGGTCTTTTATTTATTATCGTTAACTTTAACTAATATATACAATAAGTAGCCCAAATACTTCAAAACCCCTGACGAGCTGTAATATTCATCTGTCATTGCTAGATTCTTATTAGACCCTCTTCGCTTTTTCTGTACTACCCTTACTTCATAACCATGAAAATCCTCACGAGCACCGACACGTATTGCGCTATCAAGACCTAGTTCTTTTTTAACATTACGTACTGCTTGTGCGCTATGCGCTCTAATTTGCCAATGGCTGGCATCAATCAGTTGACAACCTACTGTCACGAAATGCTGTAGCATCTCAAGCTGGGCCTCTTTAATCCCAAAATGGATCGATGAAGTACTTAAGTTCTGCTTATCTTTAAATACTTCTACAAACGACTTCAGTCTAGCAGTCTCATCAATTGACATCTGATACGCACGATCAAGTGCCTTAACTAGAACCTCTTGGTTTTTATGTCCCGTCGGCGTACTCAAAAGCAACCTGTCATCAGTAAAAATCTGACTGGTTCTATCGTAAATCTGTCTACCTTCATGGACAGGAATACCATGCCGAAGTGATACCTCTACCAACCGCTCCGCTCTTTTATCAACGCTTATTTTTTGCAGCTCTTCTAACAGTCCAATCACATCATAAATTTTAGGATGGATAAATATAGACGGTCGAGTATTCGCTGCTTCATTTTGTGTGATTTGCTCATAACCTGTATTAGCTGGTGTGCTGTTATAAGAGAGAAGAAACTCTTTTCTCGCAACCTTATTAATTAAGTAGCCGCGCATCTTATCAAGATGAACCTGTTTAGTGCTAGCATTATAAGCTCTGCCATCTTGTCTATTTACTGTCTGGTAACCAATACCTGTAACCATCTCAAGTATGGTTACAGGCATACTAATTTTAGCTTGACTCATCTGCCAACCTGCCAGCANATGNGCGGTATGNATNTAATNNTCAAANGTAGTATCTGGCGTTAGATGNCCNGCAANNCTAGCCAGCCCAAACCAAATGCCCTGCTCTTTATTATTANCAAGNACAGCGCTAACGATAGCGTCGCTATGGGCTGTGTCATAATCTGTCATTACTTGTGCAAGTGGTGACCCGCTCAACACCAATGCCAGCTGACTAAGTGCTGTATGCCGTAAACTATGAAAAGTAAAGTCGTGCGTGGTAAGCAGCCTGTCCCATATGATTTTCATCATATTACTAAAAAACACTGCTGGCAGTGGCTGATCGCCTGAGCCTTGTGAGAATAAATAACGCCGCTTTAACCTTTTTTGTTGATGATAGAATGTTATGAACAGTTGTAACTCGTCATCTTTAAAAAGACTATCTATCGGTACCACTCTTTTGGCGCTGGAGCTTTTTAGTCTGCGATAGCGGTTAGGTTTGAGAACTATTTTGGGTGATTTAATCATCTGACAATTCAGATTACCGATATCAGCAATATCATCGACTTTGATACCTATTATTTCGTTAATTCGCATACCAGTGCGATAAGCAAGTGCTAGCATCATTAGGCAAAGCTTTTTTTGCTCAGCTTCCAACTTTGATGATTGAATATAGCTTGTCATCGCATGATAGATACGTGGCGATATCATTTCAGCTTTAACGACTTGTCGATTACTGCCCCATGGAAAATACACATAAGGTGCATCGAAACGCGCCCGCTGATAGTCATGAAATGCTCGCAGACGGCCATAAGTAAATTTTTGGCTATCTTTTAAGCGATCAAAATGAGAGAGCGATTGGCTAGCAATATTGTTATCATTATCCACGCCAGCAGAAGTATTATCATCCAACTCTAATGACTTGTTCAATACAGACAACTTACGACCATCTTTTACCTTACTTTGAATAATCTGCTCGTACACTTCCTCAAAGTCATCACTCTCCCACTGATCAATATCCTCATCCATTGTTAGCATCAACCAATCGCGACCAATGCAGCCGATATATTTACTGACCGTATTAAGCCTAATACTATGATCACCCACCAATGACAACGCCCAGCCAAGCAAACGTCGTGCGTTAGGCTGGCTAGCATCTGTCTTTAAGGTTGTGAGAGTAGAAGTAGCAGTACTTCTGGTGAGTTTGAGTGCATCTTGTACTTCTTTAATTAAGTTTTTGCTAAAGCTAGGATAGTTGATGGTATTACTCTGATTAGATGTCTTATCTGATACTTTGTAGCTGGCATCAAACAGCTCAGACCACGCAAATGGCTCGGGATTTCGATTGATGAATTCTCGGTTATAATGAATGAGCTTGTCAGTCGGCAGCCCAGTGGTTTTAAGATCGCCTTGTTTAACAATAGAAAGTGCCCCATCAATTAAGCTACCTTCCATCTGCCGCCAGTGATAATCGGCATGTTTAATAAGCAGTGAGTGCTGCGGGCGATCGCTGTCTTTATTAGTAAGTTTAAGTGTTTTTGAGATATCGTTGATGATGGTATTAAATGGCTTTATTTTTGCCTTACTCAAATCTTTGTCTTTTAGCGCATATAAAAAACACAAACTCATATCATCGGGTACGTAGTCGATAAAACGCTGTAAGTCGTCACTACCATCTAATGCGCAGCCATAGTTGTCATCAGACACTCTAAGCGCTATCACAGCTACCTGTTCTGCCCGATCCTCTTCATCAGTCGCCGGCAAGCCAATCTTATAAATCTGACGTTCTCCAAGCAGCCAGTCATAAAGTGCTTTTAGTACGTCAATATCATTAACACCACCATACATAATACTGCAATACAGTAGTCCCTCAACCAGATCATTGACTGAGAATCGCCGTTTTCGTTGCCAGATATCTATCATGGTTGCACTGCTATCTGCTACAGCACGGCCACACACAAACCAGTCGTAATTAATAGTCAGGCGCTCACGAGTTGCCACTATTGGCACTACAGGCTCATTCAGGTATATCTGGTGCGCTTTATTATAATCACGAACAAATTCTAAAAACCCGCGCCGTGCTAATTGAAAGTTTTGCGCCGTATCAAACTCGTCTTCTAACAGCTCGTTAATCGCCTCATAATGATGCTGCAATTCATAAGGCCTCTGCATGGGGTTTTGATCAACGTAGTCCACAATCAGCGCTTTAGCTGCGCGTTTGACACTTTTTTTAGCGTCATCTCTATTGATCTGCCGTAATTTGTGCGCACTGATATTATCCATACAAGTGAACCTCAATTTGTTTTAAGTGAATCTCGTCGGCAATTGCTTCTAGATGAGGACTGAGCGTATGCAATTGGTTGATAAAGCTTGATGACATGGGATGCACGAATTCTTGATCCGGATGTTCATGGCCATAAAGCGCACAAATCAGGTAATCTGGCACGCGCCCTGTGAGCATAGACCTCAGCTGATGACGCAGCCAATTATCCTGATGACTAAAAAAGTCTTGCAGCTGGTAGCGAATGCGGCTTGGCGTGATACCGATAAAGCCTTTTGGATTTTTTTGGTAAATTTGAATGAGCGGTTGTTGTGACTGTAAAATATCATCGATGGGATAAGGCGCTGCTTTGCATAACGGATTATAAATGGCAGCGAATCGCTTAATATAATCAATGTAGTTTCGTATAGCGGTGATTAAAAACTGACTTAACGGAATAAGTCTGCCATCAGACTGACCGTGACGTTCTTCTTTATCAGACACCCATAATATGCGTCGCTTAAAATCAAGCTGGTTAAGCAGCCCGGGCACGTGTTTAATCGGACGGATACCGGTTTGAATCATAATGATGTGCCACAGCCAAACGCTATAGCTATTAAACTGCGCAATATAGCGCTCGATACTATGATTAAGCCGTCCATTATAGCTCTCAGCGCTCATAGCCAACTGTTTAAAGAACTGCTGGCACGTGGACGTTTCAAGCACCATATCGCTACCCATGTGGCTTTTATGGCCATTCGTGGACACGCTGCACTCATCTATCAATAACGCTCTTTGCTCGTTATCGCAGTATTTTGTTATCAAATCTATCGCTTTTATATAGGTTTGCTCTAACTCAGCTGTTTTAATGCTGGTGTAATACAGCGGTGAGCTGTGCCTTACATCAACGCCTGTGAGGATATCAGCATGTAGCGGCTCACTAAGGCCATTTTTAATCACTACGAATAATCCGGAATCGATATGTTGAGCACTCAGAGCTGGCAGGTTGAGCTGATTCTTAACTTTATTAATGGCGAGTTTAATATCATCAAGTGAAACAGTAACTTTATCCTCTAACATGATCTGCAACGCTTCAGGTAATGCTCGCTTGAATACGCTACCATAGCTTTGCCTGTGAGCAAGCAGATGACTTCGGGTATTGGTAGTTACATCAATCGTGATAGCCATGCTACTGGTTTTACGGGTACGGTCATAAACAAAATACTGACGCTGACTACGGTTGCATTGCCAATCAGTAATCACGCTATTGATACTAATACCGCTTAATAGTGATAATAGTAGTACGGCATAACCCGTTCTATTGTCTGTACATTCGCTAATGAAGCGCTGCCATAGCATCGCAAACAGCATCTGATAGCCAGTGATACTCAGCTGGCGATGGTTGGTTGGGAAATAAAATTGATTGCGGCTTGCATGCTGATGGCTGCTTTTGAGCTTCCATTGCTGTAGCTCAGAGGATTTAGCGATTTGCTTGGTAGGTTTGAAATTATTATCTAACAGTGGTGGCTCGTTATCATCGGCAATATTCTCAGCAGTTGCTACGTTAGTTAACTTGCGCGATTGTTTCGTACCAAACAATTTCTTCTGTAGCGGTTCACCATCTATAACCGTCGTAGTATTAACAACCTTTCGAGCTTTCTTTAAATGATTGGTACTCTTATCATAGGTTTTACCGATAAAAATCTTATTATTAATCACTACCTCATAAGCCAACCTGATTTGACCAATTTTGCTAGCAAGATGCTGGTTAGCGATTTTACCCGTAGCCTCGCCTTTTTTGATAAGCGCTTCATATGTTCTAATATCATTCAAACAATCAGATAACCCATCATATTTTGCATGAATACAAATTAGCTGATTGAGAATATCACGCTGCGGATCGGTAGGTTTTAGCGCCATGCGAATACGAACGCCCAATTTGTCGACTTTAGCAAAATGTTTATCATGACGAGCAGCAATCATAAACATAATTTTGAGATAACCGCTCATAAACCGCCACGCGTCACTACCGTTATCGACCGTACCATACGCTTGATAAAATGCGATCAGCATGTATGTAACCGCCCATTCTCCAGTTTTACCCTTCCCTACGATCTGTTGGGTTATTTCAGTGCAATCGATGCCCCTAAAACTAGCATTAGCGCATGATGTCGAACACAGTAGATCAAGCTCAGCATCTGGCACCAAACTTACAATATCAATAACCAATGCTTGCATTTGCCTATAATACGGCGAACCCACAGGAACGATCTCATCTAATACCCGACTATCAGTCACGTCATGAAATGCTCTAATATCAGCCATGTTCGCCATCCATCCAGCTCATGTTTTTAGGCAAACCTAATAAAGTCTCATCACGAGCGACTTTGCACTGTTGATACTCGTAGCGACTTTGACTAATACCTGCAAAATTACAGTAACTAGCGATGATTAACTGACGGACGCCCATCAGCTCACAGATAAGCTGCTTAGGCGCATTTTGATAAATGGCTTGAAATAGAGCTGGATGGTTCACGCCAGCAAACCTAGATAGATTAATAACCTCACACCACGCCAGCCGCTTGATATCATGACGACTTTCAGGCGCAATCAGACAGGGCTGCCGGCGACTATCTTCAAACCTCATTACCTCATCGATTCGTGCAAAGTTATTGAAGAACTGATAACTGTCTTTATCAAGCATACATAACCGCAGTGCTGGTCGATAATAATCATCTAAGCCTGCTAGCTGTGGTCGATGCAGATGCAACCTATGCTGCTGCCAAATCATAAAAGCAGTGCTGGCATCAGGATGAACGGTTAATTTTTTTGAGTTCAGTACTAACAGCTTTTGAGTTGATCGTAGGCTTTTATTTTTCACAACTGATTGCCTTAAAAGTCATTATTTCCTAATGATACGTTATAACATAATGATATACAAGTACATGATTTAATTATATTTATTAAAAAATATGTTGGCTGTAAATAAATAGCAAGGCATAAAAAATGCTCTCAAAAATAATAGCTGTGCCATTACTTTGTGAGAGCTATGAATATTTCTTATCAGATAATAATTTCGTTATTTTTTAGATTCTAGAGTAAATATACAGATTCAGTTACTCTACTTATAAAACCTAATTTTTACTGCATTCATCTGGTACGTATTTTAATATCTCGCATGGTGTTACCTCTAGTACTTCACACAACTTGCTTAGCGTATCGAACTCTATACGAGTTGTCTCATCGTTATAAATCCTATGAAGCGTGGATTTGCTAATATCTGTCATTCTTACTAGATCGGCAACCCGTAGTCGTCTTTCTGCTAAAAGCACAGGGAGGTTACAAGAAATCACAATAAAATCCTTATTGGTAAGTAAAAAATACTTGCCAGTGACTACTTTTCTGCTAGAATAGTACTTGTTGGCAATAACTAAGTTTCCGTCAAAAACTATTTTATGCTGACTAACGCTTTATTATGTCATATACCTATCTTACTGCTCAATAGCTAGCTAATTACAATAGGTATGACTTATTCGATAGATAGGGTTACTACAAAAAAGTGGTGCTAATCGTAGGTATCAGGTCATTAAAAAGGAGTACGTTGTGGGCATCAGCATCGAGTGGAGCATGACACAAAATGACTGGGAAAAGCGAGTCTGTGAGGATTATTGGTCTTATGATCACAAAATTAACTATATGGATTATGTCCATCTGCTTTGTCAAAAATATAGCATTAATGCTCATACGTTATTTGACACCGTAAGCCAATGCTACGCATGCCTAGATGATGTGCGCTGTGAGTACTGTGGAAACGCCTGCCCTATTGAAGTGCCTGCAGATATCGCTTATATGCGNGCAAAAGAGAGNTGGTTTTGNGCAGTATGTGAGCATGCNATGTGGCGNGGNGATTCTATTAGCAAATANAANTANCTTNANTTNATAGTAGCAGCCAAAGCCATACGTTTATTACGTATGGCTTTATTTTTCCTCAGCATATATCGCCTTCAACCCAAAAGTATTAAACTCATCAGTACTACTTGAACTATAGTATATAGATGCTTCATCACCAGACAATAATTCTTCAACAGCTTCTGCTACGTAAGCAAAATCTTCCAGCGGTAAGCTTTGAATGCTCTCAATTCCAATAAACAACCCTTTAGTATCATGAGCTTTTGCAAGTTGACTAACAATCTTGTGTGTAGCTACTTTTATCAAATCTGATTCTGGCTCACCTGCGGCACTTACTTGAATGAATTGAAATAAGTTGCCACACTCAAACAGACTTTCGACATCTACAACATCTATACCGATAATAGTACTTACGGAATTTACATCAAGTAGTTTAATTACATCGTTTACTTCATCTGGCTGACATTTAATAACCCCATCTATGATATTCGAGACCTCAAACTGGCTGTCTACCGTTTGTAACCCAACTAAAAGGTAAGCGCCCGTTTTTTCTTTTAGCTCACGCAGCATCTGCTCGTTCCAATCATCGTTCATAATAAAGCAGACGATAATAGAAGGCGAGAAACAGTCCTTATTTGGCTTGTATAGGGCTGTACAGGGTATGTCATTTTCGTGCGACTCATCGATCTGATATTTCATGACTGTATTCACCATTAATTGAGGATTCAGCACGCTCTATTAATCGTACTCTAAGCACATCATACTACGAATATTCTCATGCTGGCTCTAGACTATACTTAGTGCATCCCTAACCTGCCACATATATCGCCTCCAACCTATAGTAGTTAGGCTTATCAGTGATTCTTGAGCCGTAAAACACTTCTGAATCATCAGAAATCCGACTTTCAACAGCAGTTGTGATACTAAAAAACTCATCAAGGGATAGCTTATGATCGCTTTCAATATCAAGCATCATATAATCGATACTAAGACCTTCAGGAATTTGATTGAGCAGATGATTAACGGTACTCTTCATTTGCTCTGAATCTGGCTTACCGGTTACCCTAGCTTGTATAAATTTAGCAGTCTTCTCAGCCCCGCAGGATCTTTTGATATCATTAACATCTATACCAACCTTATCCCGGTTAGATAGTACTGATTCAAATACGGTTATTACCTGCTCGACTTCATCCGCTTTGCAAATAATGATCCCGTCTATAACCTCGAACCTATCAATGTGCTTATCCGTGGTTTTTAGAGCAAACAATGTGCAACCGACTTGTTGTTGTAGATTTAGCAATGACTGTTCATCCCAACCATCTTCAATAACAATAAACCCAACCTCAGACAAGAGGTAGCTATCTGATTGTGGCGTATATAAAGTAGCTAAAGGTATGGGCTCTATTTGAATCTCATCATTATGTTTTTCGTTGATGTCGTTTTTTAGAGTCTGTTTATCTTTAAAGATACTATCTACTGTCATACTCGGCTCCTTTTTAAAGTAAAAACATTAATTACGGTTATAAAGCGCCATCCCACTTTCTAGGCGCTCTAAAATAACCTCTTTTAACTGAGCAGGTTCAATCACTACTGCCAACTGCGACATACTGACCAGCCAATCTTGCAAGCGCTGCGTATTGGCAACTGTTGCACGCACCTCGTTCCAAGTATTATCGATAACCGTAATCTGCTGATCATTTGATAATGGACGTTCATAGAGGTGCTGACAGGCATATCTTTGTATCTTTAGAACTAGTCTAATTTCTAAACCATCATTCAATTCTAGCTTTCCTAGCTTACTTAGATTTTTAAGAGTAAAAGCCTTGCGCTCTACCCAGTCTGGTATTGGCTCATCCATGATAGCCGCTTTAGTGATACGGTTAACCGCAAAATTACGGTGCGCCTTCAGTAATACATTGTCATCAATATGATCCTCTACAGGATAAAAGCCTGTCAGGTACATCATATTATCGATAAAGACTAAACCCTTAGGATAAATCAGCTTTTCGTTAGCGCTTTCATCCCATTTTTTGCGGTAAGTAATTTTTAGCTGATGGCTATGAAGCAAAGCTTGGTGAATACTGGCGAGCACGTCACTATCAAGTTTCGGTGCTTGTACGATGCTCGGCAGGGTAATGAGATGATTTTGCCACTGCCCTAGTCTGCTTTGATTGAAGCTGGTCTTATCTTGACGATCTAACTGGTTCAGCTTGTCACTAATGCTTTGCTTGAAAGACGTTGGCAAATAATTTGCCGTATAGTTAGCGAGCATTTGCCAAAAGAACACCGTGTGCTCATTAATGACATCGATACTAAAGCTTGGCTCAATATAAAACCTTGCCGTCTGTCCGCTAATATTCTGCCCCCAAACTGGCTCTCTAACCAAGGCCTCACTATAAAAAATATCGTTAAATATTTGATTAAGACTACTCAAATCGTTTTCTAAGTTTTTACGCTCATTTGCGTAGCGGTCAGGATTAGCACCATAGACACTCATTAGCTCTGTCAGGGACATTGCGTTAACTTTATCACGCGGTAGAAATTGATAGAGCGCAAACAAACGGGTAGATTTGTTGTAACTTGCGATTGGGTGTGTAGTCATATTGGCTGCTCTATAGGTTATTAAATATATCAAATTGTCATTTTAAAAATGAACTGTCATAAGACAATTATTCAAACCGCACCACAATAGCGGTGCCATTATCATAAGCCTTACCACTCGAATCATAAACTTGCTGTCTGAGCGCTTGTAGCCACTCTTGTAAATCCGTTTGGTTATCGATAAGCGCCCACTGATCGCTCGGTACTAAGTCATGAATCCCGTCAGTACAGATAACGAGGCTATCACCTGATTGCACCGTGATGTTATGTCTTGTGCTCTTTGGTAGCTCGCTGCTCAGATCATCACTTTCTACGGCTAACGCAAAACACTCGGTAATGCTATATAAGCTGCCTGCCATACCTTTTCGATTGTACTCATCAAACTCTGCTTGGCGACCTTCTGTACGGGCTTGCTCATCGACTAGCTCATTTAATAAGTTATGATCACGAGTTAAGCACTGCCACTCTTTTGCCTCTTTGCCCAGCTTGTATACACGACTATCACCGACATGGGTGATGTCTATATTGATTGATTTATTGTCGTTTAGTGTTCCAACGATCATGGCGAGGGTTGTCGCAGCGCCGTAGCGTTTTTTTGCATGCTTTGTTTGACTCAGTTGTTGATAGATACGATCTGAGGTCATGTTTTGGACGTTTGCTTGTTTGTCATCCCATAGCGCTTTAATTGCTTTGACCACTGCCTTTGAGCAATGCTGTGACTGGTTAGAGCTGGCAACGCCATCCGATACAGGAAGACAAAATGGAGCAACGACTGGGGTCACTGGCATTATTCCTAAGTCCTCTTGATACCAGTGGTCTAAAAAGAAAAATGCGTCTTGTTGGAGGTTATTTCTAGCATTGCCCTTAAAGGTAATAGCGCAGGCGTGAGCTATCGTTCTAATGTAAGGGGCACATTCATCACTTAAAGTCGCTGTCATATTCATTCGCTCATTCATGATTATCGTTAAGACAAGTATAGTAGATTGCCTAGTAATTAGTTTTCTAGGTTATACGATATATTGAGTCGATAGTAATTACGAGTGACTGAAATCTTCTAAAGGTTCACCAATACAAGTTTAAAGAGATTAGCGCTATTTATTGCTTACAGATCACAAAGGCAATATTTAAACCATATGAATCGTTATATATTTTATGAGAAATATGAATACATATTAATTTTTACTTACTTATCAGGTGACTATTCTGTCCTTTTTTAGGGTATCGCATTATCAGTATTCATAGGATAGAGTGATATGTACCTAGCACGATATAGTACAAAAAAAACCTGCTAGGTCTTAACATTAAACGTTCAGTAGGGTTTTGTCAGTTTTACAAAATTCTTAGGTGGCATGAGTGATATCGGGGTTTGCCTTTAATAAAGTAGTCAATTACATACCTAGCAATCTAAGCGATTAGCAGTATAATACCAGCCACTAAACAGCATTCTAAATATTCTACACTCAACAAAAAGATTGAACTATGGCACTTAAAAAGACCGAGATATATGCAACCCTTTGGGCAAGCTGTGATGAGCTGCGTGGCGGTATGGATGCTAGCCAATACAAAGACTATGTATTGACCATGCTATTTATGAAGTACGTATCGGACAAGTTTAAAGGCGATCCTTATGGGGATATTCATGTCCCCGAAGGCGGTAGCTTCGACGATATGGTGCTACTCAAAGGCGATAAAGAAATAGGCGAAAAAGTTGATAAAATCATCGGCAAGCTTGCCGAAGCCAATGGGCTAAAAGGCGTCATCGATGTCGCTGACTTCAATGATGAAGAAAAGCTAGGTAAAGGTAGAGAGCACGTTGATCGCTTATCTAAGCTTATTGGTATTTTCGAGGGTTTAGACTTATCGGGCAACCGCGCTGATGGTGATGATCTGCTTGGCGACGCTTATGAATACTTAATGCGCCACTTTGCAACGGAGTCAGGTAAGTCTAAGGGGCAGTTCTACACCCCATCTGAGGTCTCACGCATTCTATCTCAAATCATCGGTATCAGTGAAGATACACCGCAGGATGCCACTGTTTATGATCCAGCTTGCGGCTCAGGCTCGCTGTTGCTCAAAGCCAGTGATGAAGCGCCGCGTGGTCTGACTATCTTTGGTCAAGAGATGGACTCTGCCACAACCGCACTTGCAAAGATGAATATGATCTTGCACGGCGCAGTAGGCGCTGATATCTATAAAGGCAATACCCTTGCCTCGCCGCAGTTCGTAGAAGGTAGTCGGCTTAAGACCTTTGACTTTGCCGTTGCTAACCCGCCCTTTAGTAATAAAAACTGGACCAGTGGTCTAAATGCAGCAGCGGATGAGTTCGACCGTTTTACGTGGGGCATTCCCCCTGAAAAAAACGGTGATTACGCTTTTCTTTTACACATCATTAAGAGCTTAAAAAGCACGGGCATCGGTGCAGTCATCTTGCCACATGGTGTGCTATTTCGAGGCAATGCCGAAGCGCATATCCGCGCAAACCTAATTAAGCAAGGCTACATCAAGGGCATCATCGGCCTGCCCGCCAATTTGTTCTATGGTACGGGCATTCCTGCTTGTATTATCGTTATCGATAAGATGACGGCAGCTGAGCGAGCCACAGGCGCATCTGGGCTATTTATGATAGATGCCAGTCGCGGGTTTATGAAAGATGGCAATAAAAACCGCTTACGCAGTCAAGACATTCACAAAGTCGTGGACGTCTTTAATCATCAAATCGAGCTGGCAGGCTATAGCCGTATGGTCGGGATGGATGAGATTAGCGATAATGACTACAACTTAAATATTCCGCGCTATATCGATGCAAGCCTTGATGAAGACCAGCACGATCTAAGTGCTCACTTGCAAGGCGGTATTCCGATTAGCGATATTGATACCTTAGAGCCTTATTGGCAAGTATTTCCAAGCCTGCGCAAGGCGCTATTTGCCGATTTGCGAGAAGGCTATCGTCAGTGTCTCGTACCTGCTAGTGAAGTCAAAGCCACGGTCTTGGCGCATCCTGAGTTTATCGAGTTTGCCAGCCAAAGCCTAACGCCCTTTCATGACTGGTGGACAGCATCTAGTCTTACGGAAATTGCGCAAGGCGATAAGCCCAAAGCCATCATTCAGCGCATCAGTGAAGATCTGCTTCAGCGTTATGCCGATGCTGCCCTACTCGATAAATATGACATCTATCAGATTTTGATGGATTATTGGGCAGAGACGATGCAGGACGATGTGTATGCCCTCTCACAAGAAGGCTGGCAAGTGGGTAAGCAGTTGCGTCAGCTTATCGCTGCTAAGGGCGAAAAGCTTAAAGAAACCCCTGATCTCATTATCGATAAAGACAAATACAAAGCCGAGCTT
>FUFK010044875.1_pt1 | contig 20683 bp, 20 predicted proteins | sample 1021851 | NCBI WGS metagenome assembly FUFK01 (sample SAMEA51879418, study PRJEB19060) | metagenome
AAGTAAAAGTATAGGCGTCTTCTAAATTCATATCTTTTTGTTTGTAAAAAGCTTCTTTACCAATTTTAATAGTATTAGAAGATTTAGAAGATATTTTCTTAGCAATTTGAAATACATTTTCCTTTAAACTATTTTCTTCAAAGACATCATTTATTAAACCAATCCTTAATGCTTTATTTGCATCTATAAGATCTCCTGTGAGAAGCATTTCCATTGCTTGTTTTTTACCTACAGTCCTTGATAATGGAACCATTGGTGTAGAACAAAATAATCCTATGTTAACACCCGGGGTTGCATATTTTGCTCTACTACTTGAGTAAGCTAAATCACAGCTAGAAATTAACTGACAGCCTGCTGCAGTAGCAATACCATCAACCATAGCTATAACTGGTTTATTATTTTTATTAATTTTCAGCATAAGTTGAGAGCACATTTGAAATATTTTTTTAAAATAGCTTTCACCTTTGTCATTTTGCAATCTTTGTGAATTTAAATCTTTTAAATTATGTCCTGCACAAAAAATATTACCTTTTGATGATAAAATAATTACTTTTACTTCATTATCTTTATCAGCAATGTCTAGTGCTGATGTTAATTCATTGATCATCTTTTCGCTTAAAGTATTTTGGTTTTTCTGGTCATTAAGAATAATATTAAAAATATTATTATTTTTTTCAGTTAAAATTAGATTAAAATTCATTTAATTGATTTGAATTTCAACATCTTTAGATAGTGAATTAGCGATAAAACAATACTTATGTGATCTCTCTTTCATCTTTTTCATTTCTTCATCAGAAATAGTAAAATTATCTTCAAATACTATANCTGGATTTAGCTCTATTTTNTTGACGTACATTCTTCCCTCTGCATTTTTTCCTAAATACGAAATTGCTTTATCTTTGTAATTAATAACTGGCCATTTCATTTTTGCAGCTAAAGCTAAAAACGTCATCATAAAACAACTACTTACAGCTGCAGCTAGTTTTTGTTCTGGATTAATATTAGTTTCGCTTCCTCCATAATCTGGAGATGATCCCGCATCAATAGATACATTTTCGTTAAGCATTACTGTGTGATCAGTTAAGTATTTTCCAAATTCGAGTTTTTGATCTCCTAATTCCCACTTTAATTCGATTGAATGACTCATTTTAAGAATAATTAAAAGGNAGTGAGCACACTTTACCTTTTCTCTCAATATTGTCTGGTGTTAATACGATAACATCCTGCCCATCATTCCAATAATCTCTATCAACCATTGATAGTCCAATATTGGTTTTTAAAAATGGTGAATAAATACCAGAGGTGATATTACCAATTTGAAATCTATTTTTTGAGTATACAGGAAAAGGTATTGTNCANGNAGGAGTCGGGGACCCATCAAAAGTAATTCCTTTTATTTTTTTTTCTATTCCATTTTTTAATATTTTTTTTAGTGCATTTTTTCCAATGAAATCATGAGATAAATTGTTACAATAATTATCAAATCCACATTCAATTGGATTATTTTCTAAAGTAAATTCATTACCATAGGATAATAAACCACCTTCTATTCTATCAATTAAATTTGGACATCCAGGTGAAATATTAAAATCTTTTCCTGCTTCCCAAATAGTTTCCCAAAGTTTTTTTCCTAAACTAAAACCTTTAAGATAAATCTCAAAACCATCTTGTTTGCTATATCCTGATCTTGCAATTATCTGCTTTGTTCCTTCAAATTCAAAAAAAGAAAAATGAAAGAATTTTAATTTTTTAATTTTTTCTCCAAATATTGATGACATTAATTCTTCAGATTTTGGNCCNTGAATTGCTAGAGGGATAAATATCTGGCTCTATAATATCAACTTTAAAATTTCTTCCTACAGCCAANCCTTTTGCCCAAAGNAGAACNTCTGAGTCTGCAACTGATAGCCAATATTTATTTTCACTTAATTTTAAAAGTACAGGATCATTTATCATCCCTGCATTTTCATCAATCATTGGATAATAGTAACATTTACCAATAGGCATATCTTTTATTGATCTTGGAGACATGAGTTGTATTAATTTTGTAGCATCTTCTCCTATTATTTGAACCTGTCGTTGACATGAAACATCCCAAATTTGAGTATTTTTAGATAAGTGCCAATAATCTTCTTCTACTGTTGCTTTATATGATTTTGGAAGAAGCATATGATTAACTACAGTAAAACCACTTACACCAGCCTCAATTACTTTCTCGGTATAGGGAGTCCTCCTAATACGTCTAGACATGTTTAATCCTGAATTACTCATTTTATTTAGACCACCATATTGAGTATCCATTTGGAGAAACAATTAAAGGTATGTGATATTTTTTAAGAGGATCTTTCATTTTAAATTTAACACTTATTGAATTAATTATTTCACTAGTATTTCTAAAATATTTACCAGAATTAATTATCATTTCATAATCACTTTCACAATCTTCTTTCGTTAATTCAAATTCTTTAAGCATTCTTCCAGANCTATCTGTTTTATCTTCTAGAAATACAACTTTGTTATTATTATTTACTTTATAAATAACAATTTCTACATCACTTGCATGCGTACCATCTATTGAGTTTAGTAAATGTGTAGAAAAAATTGCCATAACCTACTCTATAGACGCTTTATCTCTTTTATCACTAACTGCAGCAACTATTGGACTTATAACACCTTTAGCCTTAACATTTACACATGCAGTTTTACCACTTTCTAANGCTCTTTTTAAAGCGGGGCCTAAATCTTCTCTTTTAGTAACTAATTCTCCATGTCCTCCAAAACCCTCAAAAATTGAATGAAATGGAATATCTCTAAAATCAGTTGCAAAGTGTTTCCCACTTTCAAACAACCTTTCTTGTTGTTGAGAAATACAGTCAAGACCTCCATTGTTATCGATAACTACAACAATAGGTTTTTTTTCTTGAAATGCAGCTTCAATTGATAATCCGCCAGATAAAAATGCACCATCTCCACTTATTAAAACAACATTAGATTTAGGATTAAGATTTTTCGCTGATACTGCAAAAGGAACTCCAACACCTAACATACTAAAAGTNCCTGGATGTAATATTCCTCCAAGTTTTTTACCTTTTGATCCAGCAATATTAATTGCAATCTCAGACCAGAAATGTGTGTTTCCACCATCAATAACTAACCAATCATTTTCAGTTAATACTTCTTGAACATCTAAAGCTAACTGAAGAGGATGAATTTTTCCACCTTCTTTTTTAGCCTCTTCAGTTTCTTTATTTAAATCATCTAATGTTTTATCAATCCAATTTTTTTTCTCTTTTTTATTCTTATCAAACCATTCATTATTTAATTTCCATTTACTATTTTTCTTTAATTCTAAGAGTTTATCCAAAAAGACTCCAGGGTCACAAAGTAAATTAATATCTGCAGCTCTATTTAATTCTATTTCTTCATGTGATCCATTAATACAAACAAGCTTTGTGCTTTTTGGAAAAAGTGGAGGATTACCAAAATTCATTTGATTATCAAGACGTGCACCAATCATAAGAACCAAATCTGATTCATTGAGAGCCATTTTTGATGGAGGGTATTGATGAATATCTGCAAGACCCATATATGTATCTGCCTCTTCACCTAAAAGTTTTTGGTGGTATGGTATATTAAATATTGGAATATTTAATTCAAACCCAGCTTGCTCTAATTTTTTTTCTGCACTAGACCACCAAACTCCATGCCCTCCAATAAAAATTGGTTTTTTAGCATTAATTGCAAGATCATATATTTGATTTAAAATTTCAGGATCGGGCCAAGCTTTTGCTAAAGGTTTTTTTTGTTGAGTAAATGGTCTTTCTTCTAAACCTGCATCATCTGCAAATGATGAAAACATTATATCTACTGGCACACTTAAATGTACTGCACCAGGATAGCCATTTGTTGCAATTCTATATGCTTTATCTACGAACTCTCTTATTCTNTTGCCATCTGTTATACTTGCACTGTATTTTGTTAACGGTGCTGCAATAGATACATCATCTATTTCCTTAAAACCGCCTGCTCCTTGTCTTTTTAANCTACTTGATCCAGTTATAAAAATAACAGGTGATCTTTCACCCCAAGCTTCCATCATTGAGGGTACTGCATTTGCAAAACCTTCNGGCCCNACAATACAAACGGATGGTTTTCTTGATATTCTNGTATGACCATCAGCTAAATGACCAGCAATTTGTTCATGAGGACAATTAATTACATTAATTTGACACTCCATAAATCCTTCAAGTGCNGGATTACAAAAACCTCCAGAAAGTGTAAAAACATTATCAATACCTTTGTCTCTAAGAGCTCTTGCAACTAATGCCCCACCTCTAATCTTTTTATCTCCCATCTTAATACTTTATATCCTTAAAAAATTTCTCTGCTATAATTTTTTTATCAACTTCATTTATATCGGTTAATCCCACTAAGCCAAGATTTGTACTTAACTCTTCTTTAATTAGGTTAATGATTCTTCTAAGACCTCTTGCACCATCNGCNCCAATNGCATACATTAAAGGTCTGCCAAACATAACAAAGTTAGCTCCCAGAGCTAATGCTCGTAAAATATCACTACCACTTCTAATGCCACTATCAAAAAGTATTGGAAAATCGTCTCCCAAAGCTTTTCGTATTAATGGTAAAGCATTAATAGAAGCAGTAGCACTATCTAATTGNCTTCCACCATGATTTGATACTTGAATTGCATCAGCACCAGCCTCTTTAATTTTCAAAGCATCTTCAGAGTTCATNACTCCTTTGATTATTAATTTTCCTTTCCAAGCTTCTCNAATTCTTTTTANAGTATNCCAATCAGTNGNNCCTCTACTTTCTTTTCNTCTAAAAATTTGATCNCCACTTTTAGAAGTAACATAATTCATTGGTTNTGGAGCACCNTTTAACAAAGTTNTTAANCTCCATTGAGGATGNAGTGCAAAATCTAAAAATTGTTTTGGACCNATTTTAAATGGATAACCAAAACCATTTCTNTCATCTCTTGCTCTTCTTGANAGAANAGGCACATCAACAGTAAGAATTAAAACTTTGTATCCAATATTTTCTGCNCTTTTTAATAATTCCATAATAAATTCTTCACTTTGAAAAATATATATTTGCATCCACGAATGACCTTCTGAAAAAGTAAACATATCTTCAAGNGTNGTACTAGANGCCATTGAAACACATGTTGGAATATTATTATACGCACTTTCTTTTGCTATCATTTTATCTGCTTCAGGCCATGAAAGATTTGTCATTCCCATTGGTGCAAATCCAAATGGATAATCAAAATGAAAATCAAATATTTTTTTACTTAAATTTCTATTCTCNACATTTCTNAAAACCTTAGGTTCAAGTCTAATTTGATCTAATGCTGTACTATTAATTTCAGCAAGTTTATCATCTCCTGATGCTCCATCAATAAAATCAAAGACTAATTTTGGTAATCTTTTTTTAGATAATCTTATTGCATCATCTATTGTNTGGATTTTAGTGCTAGGTTTAATGAGATCATTCATTTTAATATTTGTATTCTAATATAATTTATAATTCTATTACAAAATATATTAGTTTTTTGAAATACCCTTCCAAGGTATTGGACTAGATGGAATATCTTCTTTTAAACCTCTTTGTATTTCACCTTTCTCATCATACATTGGTAAAGTACAGATTTCACCTTTTTGCACACTACCATCATCACAACTAACATCTACTATTGTGTCTGGTCCAAATTCTGCATTATCCATATGAACTATAGCAACACCACAAACTTGAAATGGCGACCATGTACTTGAAGTTACAATTCCAACTTTTTTATTATTAATAGAAATTTCAGAATCAACCAATGCAAAACTATTTTCCACTCTCATACCCCATGTTAAACAATCTTTGCTTGCATTNAGTAAATAATCTCTTCCAATAAAATCACCTTTATTAAAATCTATAAATTTTCCTAATCCAACAGCAAATGGAGATCGATCTCTTGTAAAATCTCTCCCTGCAGATAAGAGACCTGCCTCAATTCTTCTACATCTAAATCCTGGAGAGGCTGTTAGGATCATTCCCATTTCTTCACCNTTACTGAGTATTAAGTCNCCAATTTTTTTTGAATCATTTTCTGGNCTTAAATAAATTTCCCAACCTAGTTCNTTCGTAAACCCTGTTCTACTTATAATTACTTTTTCTGANGCAATNGAAGTTTCAACCCAATCAAAATAATTAAAATTATTTTTTAATGGTTGATCAACTAGTTTTTCTAAAAGTTTTAGAGATTTAGGGCCTTGTATTTGACTGACCCANACGTTTGGATCTTTAATTTCAACATCTAAATTTTTCGAATGAGCTTTGTACCAACTNTATAAATGTCCATCACCTTGGGCAAACCAAAATTTATTTTTTTCTAATCTTAATAATAATCCATCTGAAATCATTCCTCCATCATGGTAACAAGCAAATTGATAAGAACATCGTCCTATTTTTACTTTTGAAATATCTCTAGGAAATATTTGTTGAAGTAAATTTTCAGCATCCGGACCAGATATTTCGTATGGATGCTCACCTGTATGACGTAAAATTATTTCTTGTCTAGCTTTCCAATACATTTCATCTGCTGTAGCATGAGATAATTTTTCAAGTGTAAATCTACCATCAGCGTAGTTAGTATATTCNGGGTTNAGTGGTAACTCTTGATAAGTAAGAGGATGTATTTTCATNGGTCTAGCCAAATCTAGAGATCTACCAGTTTCTTTAACAACTGGTTTTACAACAAATCTGTAATTACTAACTAAATCTCCCATAAAATTTATTCAACTTATCACAAAATAATGAAAAAAAAATTTTAAAATAAATTCTTAATAGCTTCAATATGTCGTGGCTTTACTTCACAGCATCCACCAACTAGAGTAACACCTTCATTTAAAGAATTTAAAACAAACTTTTTATATTTTTCTTCTCCAAATTCTTCATTTCGAGTTCCAAGTAACTCAACGGGATCAACATAATCATAATTTTCTTCAAAACCTTCTGAATTAAATTTTTCTTCATTACTAGTAGGCAGTTCTTTAAATAAATTCATTTTATAACCAAAAGGAAGCTTTTGTTTATTAAACATAGGAATACTCAAATTAATGATTTCAGGTGATACGCAGGCTGATACTATGCCACAACAATTAAATTTTTGAATAGTTTCAAAAAGTTCATCAAGACTTTCTCCAGATGGTAATTTTCCNTCATAACGTAANTGAACACCTACAAGAACTTGTTTATTAAATTCTTTTGAAGCTTCTAAAGCAATTTTTATTTCTTTGATGGAACACAAAACATCTAAGTAAAATATATCGACGTAATCTTTTAATATCTTTGCAATTTCATNAAAATAGTTAAACATGGTTTCATCAGTTTCAAAATGTATTGGGGAATATGTAACACCTTGATTTGGCAATGAGCCTGCAACAATAACTTTTTTATCACTTTCATTTTTTGCTTTTAATGCAAGTGCTCCAGCAGATCGTATTCCAAATTCAAATTTATCAAGTAAATTGTAATTTTTTAACAGTCTTCTTCTAACACTAAAATTTGAAGTAACGATTAATTGTGATCCTGCATTTATAAAATTCTTATGCATATCTACAACCATTTGGTGATTATTTTCATTTAATAAAGCTTGTGCAGACCAAAGATCACCTTTTGTTTCTAAACCCATTTCCATTAAAGTTTGACCTGAACCTCCATCAAAGAGATATTTCTTATTTTTTAAAAACATTTTTTTGGAAGATTAGAAGAAAAAGTGTGGCGCATTTAAATGCGCCACAAAGAAAATTAATATTTTATGCAAACCACCAACGTTCAGAAAGTTTGTTACCGTCACTTTCCCAGTTACCAGCAACATCTTCACCGTGAGCAAGTTTTTTAGAACCAGCACCAACGTATTGGTTAAATGCATAAACAATTGCACCACCATCGTAGTTACAAAGAGCTTGTGCTTCCCAGTACATTGATTTTCTTTTTTCTGCATCAAGTTCTGATCTAGCAGCTCTAACAAGTTCATTGAAACGAACAGTTGAATCAGTTTGAACTAGATTACCCCAAGCAGCTTCATTCCACTCAGTATCATCTGTGAATGCAGCAGACCACATCATATCTTCTGTAGGTCTTCCACCCCAAGAACTCATACTGAAACCTTTAGTGTTCCATACGTTACTCCAGTAACCATCTTCAGGTTCTTTTTTAACTCGAAGATCGATACCACATTCTTGAGCAGATGCTGCTATCAAGTTAGTTGCATCTGTACATCCTGCATAAGGAACCTCAGAAGTACTAATTTCAATTGGTCCACTTACTCCAGATTTTTTCCAGTGATAAGCAGCTTTATCAGCATCGAACTCTCTCTGCTCTAAAGCATTGTTGTGGTATGGGTGAGCAGTTGAGATCGGGTGATCATTACCAACTGTTCCATATCCTAGCATTATCTTATCAACAATTTCTTGTCTTTTGATTGCAAACTTCATTGCCATACGAACATCAAAATTATCAAATGGCGGCACATTTAATCTCATTGGAGCTGTATAATGTGCATATCCAGATGCTGCAGTAATTTCAACATTTGGATCTCTTGTTAGTAAATTTGCAGTTCTTAAGATCAACACCGTTCATCCAGTCTATTTCACCATTTAATAATGCCGCTTGTCTAGTAGCAGGATCATTAATTCCGATTACTTCAACTGAATCAAAGTGTGCAACACTATCACCTTTGAAATAATTTGGATTTCTTTTTCCAAATTTTGCTCCAACACCTGGATTAAATTCATCCATAATGTAAGGACCAGTTCCAACAGTAGATTGAGCATCAACAACTCCATCTTTTGTTGGTTTAATCATAATGTGATAGTCAGTAGTTATTGCAGGCCAGTCAGCGTTTGCACCTTTTAGCTTGAAAATAACCCTGTCATTTCCATCAGCAGAAATTGTTTCAATTTGAGATAACAACCCACCTGCTGCTGAAGCGGTGTCTGGATTCATGTGATACTGATAGTTAAGTACAACGTCTTCTGCAGTCATTGATTTTCCATTATGGAATTCAACTCCTTTACGAAGATTATATACCCAAGTTTGAGCATCATCAGATTCAATTGACTCAGCAAGCTCTCCAACAATAGTATGGTCTGAGTCAACAACCGTTAAACAGTTTTGATATGACCAAGCTGTAGCTTGCATGAATGAACTTTGATAAGTTGCAGGATCAAGTGTATCTGTAGTATCAGCCGCACCATTACCCCATCTTAAATGTCCGCCTTTTTTTGGAGTAGCAGCAACAGCTTTATCAGCGAGTGATAGTGCTATTGGTAAAGTTACACCAGTTGCAAGAACAGACATCATGAACTGTCTTCTGTCAATTAGCCCTTTAGTGAGCTTTGAAGACTGCTCTTTAATATATTTGTCTATTTTCTTATCTTTCATTTGTCCTCCCTTTTATTGAACAAAAACCTTTATTTTTGTTCATTATTTCTAGAAATTTAACAAAAAACAAACTTAAGTTAATTAACATACAAACATATAAATTATTTAAATTCAACGGATAATTTATGAAATTTAGGTTGCATAATGGTTTAATTAAGTAATAACAAAATTAAAATATTTAGGAGGACAATATTAGCCAAATTCACCCAATATTTAGAACAATTTTTTTAAGAATTGGCCTTGGATTAATTACTGTATTCGCTTTTTCAGTAATTATTTTTAGTTGTTTTTCTTTTTTGCCAGGAGATTTTGCAACTGAGATTCTAGGACAATCAGCTACAAAATCCTCAGTTGAGGCTCTTAGATCAGAATTAGGTTTAGATAAACATCCAATCCCAAGATATTTTGAATGGTTGTCCAATGTATTTCAGGGAGATTTTGGAAGTTCTTTCTCAGGTAGATCAAAAGTACAAGGTGATCAAGGTGATAGATCAAGACTTGTTGTGGAACTAATTATTCCCAGACTGAAAAATACACTTTTTTTAACCGGAGTAAGTGCTCTTGTAGCTATTCCACTGGCATTACTTCTAGGTATTTCAGCTGCCTTATACAGAAATAGTGTTTACGATAGATCGGCAACTGGTTTTAGTTTAGTTACTGTTTCTTCTCCCGAGTTTTTTACTGGATATATTTTTATTCTTTTATTAGCTACCTTGTTTCCAGTTTTTCCTACTATAGCAAATGTCAATGAAGACACATCCTTAATTGATAGGTTTTATTTAACTGCTTTACCTGTTTTTACTTTAACGCTTGTAACAATGGGTCACATGATGAGAATGACTCGATCTGCAATAATCAATATTTTATCAAGTGAATATATCGAAATGGCAAAATTATCTGGTGCTACCAGATATGAAGTAATTGTGAAACATGCTTTGCCTAATGCTTGGGCTCCAATTGCTCAAGTAATAACTATAAATCTTGCCTACATGTTAATTGGTTCAGTTGTTGTCGAGTTTGTATTTAATTATCAAGGCATAGGAAGATTAATGGTTGGATCCGTTTATAATAGAGATATTCCTGTTGTTCAGGCTTGCGCTTTAATATTTGCATCAACTTACGTTATATTAAATTTACTAGCTGATTTAATTGGCATAATTTCAAACCCTAGACTTTTGTATCCAAAATGAGTGAAAATACACAATCATATTCAGCAAAAGGTGAAGTTAGTAATATAACTAAAAGAAGAACTAGATTTGAAAGAATTAAAATAGCATTTTCTAAAGCTCCTTTATCTGCTTGGTTTGGAATGATTGTTCTTTCTATCTATCTTATTGCTGCATTCTTTGCTCCTTTTATTGCGCCACATGGTGAGGCTGAAGTTTTCCCGGTAGCATATGCGCCTTGGGGTGGAGAACACTTATTAGGAACAGATCAAATTGGAAGAGATATTCTTTCTAGATTAATATTTGCTTCAAGAAATACACTAGGAATTTGTTTTTTAGCCTGTACCATTGCTTTATTTATAGGAACAATATTTGGAATAATTGCTGCAATAGATAGAAGTTATATTGATCAAATTTTAAGTAGATCTATTGATACTTTAATGGCAATTCCCGTAATGATTTTTACTTTTATACTTTTATCTGTTTTTGGGCCAAGTAACTTAAACTTAATTTTAATTCTAGGGGTATTAGAATCAACGAGGTTTTTTAGAATTTCAAGATCTGTAGCTGTTGGTCAAGTTGTATTAGAATATGTTGAGGTAGCTAAATTAAGAGGAGAAAAACTTTCTTATATAATTTTTAGAGAAATTTTACCAAATATAGCATCTCCACTAATTGTAGAATTTGGAGTGAGATTCATTTTTATTATTTTCACAGTTTCAAGTTTAAGTTTTTTAGGCTTAGGAATTCAACCGCCAGCTGCTGATTGGGCTGCAATGGTGAGAGAAAATGCAATTTTAATTCAATATGCCCAATATGATATTACTGCTGGATTAACACCACTAATACCTGCTGCAATAATTGCTTTATTAGCTCTTGCAATTAATTTTGTGATTGATTGGTATTTATACATAACAAGCGGATTAAAAGATGACATCAAATAATAAAAAAGAACTTCTTTTAGAAATGAAGAATATTCATATTGATGGATTTTCAGATGAGAGATGGCATAAAATACTAAAAGGTGTTGATCTAAATTTATACAGAGGTGAGATTTTAGGATTAATTGGAGAAAGTGGTGCTGGAAAATCGACTATGGGAAAAGCAGCAATGGGTTACACTCAACCAGGTTGCAAAATTATTAAAGGTGAAATACTCTTTAATGGCACAGATCTTGCAAAATTNACGGAATTTGAAAAAAGAAAAATATGGGGTACGAAAATTTCATATGTTGCACAATCAGCTGCAGCATCTTTTAATCCTGCTCATAGATTGATGGATCAAACCATTAGTGCAGCTAATAGAGCAAAGATAAATCCTACTGAAGTTTTAAGAAAAGATGCAGTGCAACTTTATGAGTCACTGCAACTACCAGATGCGGAAAATATTGGTGAGAGATATCCCCATCAAGTCTCTGGGGGTCAACTACAAAGAATTATGACTGCTATGGCTATGTCACCAAGACCAGAACTAATAATTTTTGATGAACCAACAACTGCTCTTGATGTAACTACTCAAGTTGAAGTTTTGTCTGCTATGAGATCAATAGTAGATAAATTTAATACTGCAGCAATTTATATTACTCATGATTTAGCTGTAGTTGCTCAAATGGCTGATAGAATTAAAGTTCTTAGATATGGAGAAGAAGTTGAAGAGTCTGAAACGAGAGAGATGCTCTCAAACCCTAAAGAAGAATATACCAAATCACTATGGTCAGTAAGATCACTTATCAAGCCTGAAGAAACGAATGAAGATTATATGTTGTCCATTAAAAATATTGATGCAGCTTATGGCTCATCAAAAGTTCTGCATAATGTTTCTGTTAATATTCCTAGGGGTAAAACTGTAGCAATAGTTGGAGAAAGTGGATCAGGAAAATCAACAACTGCTAGAGTGATAACAGGCTTACTGCCTCAAACCAAAGGAGAAATTATATTTGATGGAAAAAAATTATCTCCAAAACTTGAGCAAAGATCAAAAGAAGAATTAAGAAGAATTCAAATAATTTTTCAAATGCCTGATACAGCAATGAATCCTAAACAAACTGTTGATGAAATAATTGGAAGACCAATTGAATTTTACCATGGAGTAAAAGGAAAAGAGCGTGAGGCTAAAGTAATTGAATTGTTAAAAATGATTGAATTAGATGAATCTTTTTTAGATAGACTGCCATCTGAATTATCAGGAGGTCAAAAACAAAGAATTTGTATTGCTAGAGCTCTAGCTGCTAATCCAGATCTAATTATTTGTGACGAGGTTACTTCAGCATTGGATCAAATTGTTCAAGAAGGAATTTTAAAACTCTTACAAAAACTTCAAAAAGATCTTGGAGTGACTTACATTTTTATTACTCACGATATTGCTACTGTTAAAGCTATTTCCGATGAAATAGTAGTTATGTATCAAGGTGAAGTAGTTGAACAAGGATTAAAAAGTAAAATCTTAAATCCCCCACACCCTGATTATACAGAACTGTTATTGTCTTCAGTCCCAGAAATGGATCCTGATTGGTTAACTAATCTTCTGAATAAAAGATCTTCCTAATAAATCTATATTTTAAATAATGAATATATTTAAATTTATACTTAATTTTTTTTCTAGCAAAGAAAATAGAATAGATAATCTAGAAGCAAAAAATATAATGATAAGTGAGAACAATTTTAATAAAGATAACCTGACACTAGGTTCTATTTACAAGGTAAATCAAAATATAAAACTAAAAAATTTTAAAAATAAAATTCTTGAAGACAACTTAACAATAGTAGTTACTGANAATAAAGGTAAAANTATTGGATATATTTCTAAAAAAGAGATANATAATATTCNATAAATGAAAATNAATCTNAGTAAAAAAAATTATNTNATTTCTGCTGGTGCAGATGGNTTAGGTTTTGCNATAGCAAATAAAATAATCANTTCAGGTGGNAAAGTATATTTATCTGATATAAATAAATCAAAAATTGATAAAATAAANTCAAATAAAAAATATNATAATAAAATATTTGCTNAACANTTAGACTGNACNAATCCAAAAGACATTAAAGAATATTTTAANTCNCTAAAAAACTTAAAAAAAATTGATGGACTAATAAATAATATAGGAATTGCAGGACCTACAAAGTATCTCCAGAATATTTCTATTGATGAATGGGATAACACAATTAAAACTAATCTAAGTTCACATTTTTATTATACTAAATTTGCTATTCCTTTTTTAAAAAAAACTAAAAGGGCATCAATAATTAATTTATCTTCAACTGCTGGTTTATTTGGTTATGCACAACGTTCACCATATACATCAAGTAAATGGGCAATAATTGGATTAACTAAAACACTAGCCGTTGAACTTGGAAAATTTAAAATACGAGTAAATGCAATTTGTCCAGGTGCAGTGAATGGTGATAGAATGGACAGAGTAATAAATGCAAAAGCTAAATTAATTAAATCAACAAGCAAAAAAGTAAGAAAAGAATTAGAATCAATGGTTTCATTGAATACATTTGTAGAAAAGGAAGATATTGCATCAATGGCTTTATTTTTATTGAGCGATGCCTCAGAAAATGTATCTGGTCAAATCATGACTGTTGATGGAAATACTGAAAGAATGAATTAGTGGATAACAACGCTGACTACATCATTGTTGGAGCAGGGTCAGCAGGTTGTGTTTTAGCTAACAGATTGTCTTCACAATCAAAGAATTCTGTAATTTTATTAGAAGCTGGCCCATCCAGTAAAACCTGGAAAGTTGATATGCCAAGTGCACTTCTATATGCAATGCATGACCCAAAATATAATTGGAAATATTATACTGAGCCTGAGCCATTTCTAAATAATAGATCTTTATATTGTCCAAGAGGTAAAATGATCGGGGGATGCTCTTCGCATAACGGAATGGTTTTCGCTAGAGGTCATAAAGAGGATTTTGATAGATGGTCTTCAAGTGGTTTAACTAATTGGTCATATGAAAAAGTTTTACCTTTTTTTAAAAAATTAGAAACTTGGTCTCATGATAGTAATGNAAGAGGTAAAGAGGGGCCATTAAAAGTAAATAAATCAAACATAGATAAAAAATATCCTCTATTTAAAAAAGTTTTAGAAGCTGCANAAGAAGCTGGATATAAAATATTTAATGACTCTAANANTATTGATAANGAAGGTTTTGGAACTTTTGATGTAACAATAAACAANGGTGTNAGACAAAGTGTTGCTAAGGCATATTTAGAGCCAATNCAAAATAGAAAAAATCTNAGAATAATNAATAATATTGATGTNAAAAAAATTCTTTTTAAAAATAAAACTGCAATTGGTGTTGAAACGATTAAAAAAAATATAACCAATAATTATTTAGCCAATAAAGAAGTTATACTTTGTGCAGGTTCAATTAATTCTCCCAAAATTCTTCAATTATCCGGAATAGGTAATGAAAAACATCTTAAAAGCTTGGGAATAGAGGTAATTAATAATTTAGTTGGGGTGGGAGAAAATTTACAAGATCATTTAGAGATGTATATTCAATATAAATCAAAAAAAAATGAAACATTACATTCTTTAGCAACAAATTTTCTCTATCAAGCAATTGAAGGATCAAAATGGTTTTTATTTAAAAAAGGTAGGTTAGCAAACTCACATTTAGAGTTAGGAGGTTTTGTTAAATCTGATAAATCATATAATCATCCAAACTTACAATTTCATTTTTTTCCATACTTAGTTATTAATCATGGTTTAGAAAATCCTAATTTTGAAGCTTTTCAATTTCATGTTTGTCCAAATAGACCAAAAAGTAGGGGGTTTGTTAAAATTAAAACAAATAACTATAAAGATGATCCTAAAATACAATTTAATTATCTTAAGCATGAAGACGATTTAAAACAAATGAGAGAAGGTGTAGGAATTGCTAAAAAAATTTTGTCTCAAAAAGCACTTAAAGAATATGTTGGCACAGAAATTAGNCCTGGGAAGAATGTATCTAATCAAAATGAATTAGATGAAGTTATTAAAAATACATCTGAATCTGCGTATCATCCGTCATGCACAAATAAAATGGGTGAGGACAAAACTTCAGTTGTAGACCAAGACCTAAGGGTTCATGGAATTCAAAATTTAAGAGTTATTGATGCTTCTGTAATGCCAGATATTGTTAGTGCTAATTTAAATGCAACAACTATTATGATTGCTGAAAAAGCTTACGACCAAATAAATAGTACCGTTAGTTAGAGAGATAAAATCTAATTTAATTAGATCGTTTTTCTTCTAAGAGTCCAACCGTATCTTTCGCTGTAGTATGCTTCGATACCATCAGCAAGATTAAGGTCATAATTTGAGTCTATAGATCCTTCAAGAACCTTATTCTCAATAGAACTCTGCTCTAGGCTTTCTTTTTGGTTATTAATATTTTCTGTTAATTTACTATTCATATTTACAGATTTTACAAATACATAATAAAATAAAAAAAAACTAGAGTTTTTCTTAGTTTTAATGTAAAGAAAATTACTTTGAATTTATTATTTTTGTAAATTTTGTAAATGAATATTGAATCTGACATAAATTTTGGCCCAAGGTTAAAAAAACAAAGGATAAGCAAAGGTTTTTCACAAGCTGAATTATCAAAAACTATTGGAATATCTCCTAGTTATTTAAATTTAATTGAAAGTGGAAAAAGAAAAATACCACTTTCCTTACTAATTAAAGCAGCTGATAAATTAGATTTATCAATTAAAGACTTCTCAACAGAATCTAGCAAACGACTTCTTTCAGACGTAATGGATGTTTTAAGCAATGAGATTTTTGATGATTTAAAGATAACCAATCACGACACAAGTGACTTTATTGGTTCAAATCCTAACATAGCTAAAGCATTACTGACAATAAATGATTCTTTTAAAAGTTTTAAAGAAGATATGCAAAATCGACTTGAAACGATGGATGTCAATGCAAATCAAATTGAAAAACCAACAAGACTACCTGTAGAAATCGTTTCAGATATTCTTCAAGAAAATAAAAATTACTTTCATGATTTAGAAGTAAGTTCTGAAAATCTAAGAAAAGAAATAGGTCTTGAAACTGGACCTAACATTGGTTCTGGATCTAAATTATCACTTTATCTTAAAGAAAAACATGGAATTGAAGTTAAAATAGTAACCATAAACGAAGATGAAAAAATAGTTAAAAGATTTGATGAAAATTCAAAGATTTTTTATCTTTCTGAAATGTTAACTTATACATCAAGAAACTTTCATTTAGCATCACAAGTTGCTTATTTAGAGGCTAATGATGTTATCAATAAAGTTATTAAAGATAATAACGTCGAATCAGAAGAAGTAGAACCTTTGCTTAAACTATCTTTACTAAATTATTATGCTGCTGCTTTTATGATGCCTTATAACGATTTTTTAAAGAGTGCTAAATTACATAAATATGATGTAGAAATTTTGATGCATCATTATGCTTGTAGTTTTGAACAAGTTACACATAGATTAACAAATCTTCAAAGACCTGGAAACGAAGGAGTGCCATTTCATTTTTTAAAAACAGATATTGCTGGAAATGTCTCAAAGCGATTTTCTTTATCTGGTATTCATATACCAAGACATGGAGGTTCTTGTCCTAGATGGAATGTTTATACTGCTTTTTTAAATCCTGGAAAAATTCATCCTCAAATATCTAAAATGCCAGATGGACGAGTATATTTTTGTATCGCAAGAGCTTTTGAGAAAGGAATTGAAAAACATGGAATGCCTAAAAGNTTTGTTTCGATTGGTTTAGGTTGTGATATGAAATANGCTAAAGATCTAATTTATTCTGAAGGAATTGATNTAAATAATAAAAAATTACAAATGCCAATTGGAGTTTCNTGTAGGATATGNCCTAGAGTGGAATGTCAGCAAAGAGCTTTTCCTCCAATTGATAAAGAACTTAAATTAGATATNAAATATNGAGGGACNTCNCCNTANGTTACAATTTAGNTAAATTTTNACTAACATTTTACCTAAATTTTTACCATTCAGTAGATCTATAAATGCTTTTGGAGCATTTTCTATATTTTCATAAATTGTTTCTTTAAACTTTATTTTTCCTTCAGACAGCCAATTTCGCATATCAGTTTCAAAAGGCTCATTATCATTTTCATGATCAAAAATTAAAAAACCTTTTATAGTTAATCTTTTTACTAATACGTGAGCCATATTTTTTAGTCCAGCAGGTGCAGAAGTTGAATTCATTTGAGATATTCTTCCACAAATAATAATTCTTCCAAAATTTTTCATTCGAAAAATTGCAGACTCTAAAAAATCACCTCCAACATTATCAAAGTATAAGTCAAATCCTTCAGGACAAATTTCTTTTAAGTGAAGAACAAGGTTATCAATTTTTTTATAATTAAATGCTACATCAACATTTAATTCATTTTTTAACCAATCAACTTTTTCATCTGATCCAGTACTAGCATATACTTTGCATCCTAAATTTTTTGCAATTTGACAAACTGTTGAACCAACACTTCCACCTGCTGAAGATACAAGAATACTTTGTCCTTTTTGTATATTCCCATGATTAAAAAGACCAATATATGCAGTTTGCCCTGTCATTCCTAAAGGCCCAAGATAAGTTTGCAATGGAAGATTGGAATTTTTTATTTTTTTTAAATCACCGCCTTTGCAAACGAAGTTATCTCTCATTCCAAAATTACTGAAAACAACATCTCCTTCTTTAAATTGTGAATCTTTTGATTTTTGGACTGACCCAATTGCATAACCTTCCATTTCCTCGCCTAGTAAAAAGGGTGGTTTATAATTTTTACGTTCTGTCATCCTTGCTCTCATATACGGATCAACAGATATCCATGAATTAAGAACATGAATATTATTTGTTTCATCTAATTCTAAAGTTTTAGATTTAATTTCAAAATCTTCTTCTTTAGGTAACCCAGTTGGTATATAATTTTTTAAAGCTACATATTTTGAGATTATTGTCATAATTATAATTTATATTTTTTCTTTAATTCTAGCAAATCTATTAAGAAATTATCTCTTATGTTACTTAAATCTTTTATAGAATGATTCTTTGATTGTTTTTTTGTGCCTTTAATGATTTTTTCTTTAAGTTTTTTTGTTAGTTTTGGAGATTTGAGTTTAGTCCATGGAAGCTTCAANGCTGGTCCAAACTGATCTAGCATATGTTTCATACCCATTTCTCCTCCCGCTAAGTGAAATGTCAAAAAAGTTCCCATTAGAGCCCATCTCATACCAGGACCATAAGTTATTGCTTCATCTAAATCTTTTGTTGAAGCATATCCATCATTTATAATATGTAAACCCTCTCTCCACAAAGCTTCTTGCAATCTATCAGATAAAAAGCCCGGTAATTCTTTTTCTACCAATAATGTTTTCATTTTAATTTTTTGATAAAATTTTTTTGCTTTATTAAGATATAAATTTGTAGTTTTTTTACCTTTTACAATTTCAACCAAAGGGAGAATATATACAGGGTTAAAGGGATGAGCTATGATTAATCTTTTTGGATTAATACATTTTGATTGTAAATCTGATGGAAGTAAACCAGATGAACTTGAAGCAATTATTGAATTTGAGGGTGAATATTTACTTATATTTTTTATAACATCTTTTTTTAAAGTTAAGTCGTTCNGGTACATTTTCCTGAATTAAATCTGCATTTTTTACTGCTTCTTCAATACTGTCTACGATTTCCAAATTTTTGAAATTGATTTTTGTATTATATAATTTCTTTATAATTAAGTTTGTTCTTGTTATTTCNTCTTTTAGAAAATNTAATTGCTGAGAATTTTTATCAAATGCTTTGACTTTTATACCATTAGCGAGAAATCTAAGTATCCAGCCGGTACCAATTACACCAGTTCCAATGACAGCAATATTTTTCAAATTAAAAATGTTTTTTTAGTTTTAATTTCTCTCTTGTCTGTTGTGGNGATAAAATAGAAGCCCCCATATCTTCAACAATACATCTTGCCTTTTCAACCAACTGTGCATTTGATGCAAAAACTCCTTTTTTTAAATAAAGATTGTCTTCAAGTCCCACACGAACATTTCCTCCCAAAATAACTGCCTGTGCAGCCATAGGCATTTGTGATCTTCCTATTCCAAANCCAGACCAAACACCTTCAGAAGGTACCATTTCAGCCATAGCTTTCATTGCGCTNGTTGTTGCAGGTGATCCCCAAGGTATGCCAAGGCATATTTGATAAAAAGGAGGNCCATCAATTAAACCTTCTTTATAAAGTTGGTTAGCAAACCATAAATGACCCATTTCAAAAGCTTCCATTTCTGGTTTCACTCCAAGCTCCTGCATTTTTTTTGCTGCAGTTCTTAGTTGTATCGGTGTATGAATAAAAGTCATGTTTGAGTCACCAAAATTTAGTGAGCCGCAGTCTAAAGTACAAATTTCAGGCAATAACTCTTCAACATGTTCTAATCTGCTTAATGCATCGATCATATCAGTATTTGCTCCCACTGGATTTAAAGGATCTTTACCTGTTCCCACTTCAAAATCACCACCCATACCTGTAGTAAAATTTAAAACTACATCAGTTTCAGAGGAGCGAATTCTATCTGCCACTTCTTTATAATAACTTAAATTCCTAGAAGGTTTGCCATCAGGTTCTCTTACATGTACATGAGCTATTGCTGCACCCGCTTTGGCAGCTTCAATTGAAGCATCAGCAATTTGTTTTGGTGTTATAGGTAATTCAGGATGTTTACCTGCTGTATCACCAGATCCTGTTACAGCACACGAAATTATTACTTCATTATTCATTATTTTAAACTACTATATTTTTTGAATTAATAAAGAAAAACAATGAAGATATATTTAAATTCAGGAAGAGTAAAAAAAGAATGGACCGATTACAATGGTCATATGAATTTGGCATTTTATATTCATCTTTTTGATGCTGGATGGGAAGTTCTTTTACAAAAATTTAATATGGGTGAAACTTCTGCAAAAACAGAGAAGAAAACTACTTTTGCCGTAGAGTCACACACAACTTATGACAAAGAAGTGAAAGAGGGTGATGAAGTAGATATTAATTT
>FUFK010040554.1_pt1 | contig 20679 bp, 22 predicted proteins | sample 1021851 | NCBI WGS metagenome assembly FUFK01 (sample SAMEA51879418, study PRJEB19060) | metagenome
ATTTTATTTGTATTTGTAAACATCTTTTTTAGGTCCTATTTATATAAAAAAATGAAGCACCCCTGAACGATTGAATTTTATATGATTTACAAACAATTGTTTGATGATAGTATGATTTTGCAACAAACAAGGAAGGCAAAATGAAAACAATCAAAGAAATACAACAATCATTAAATAATAATCCAGACTTTATACATTCAGACTTTTATTGTGTAATAAATCCTGGGCTATCTTTATTTAACCAAGACCAAATAATTACACACAACGAATTATTAACATTTTTACAACATAATAATCTCAATACAATTAATATATTACCTCATTTAACTTAATAAAATATATTAACCTACATATTACAATACATTACTAATTGTTACCTGTGCGCCTCTGGTGCGGCCGAATACGGACAGATAGTGCCAACCAACTGATATTTCTTACCATTCACAACCAGTTCATGTTTGTTTAACTCATCGTGATATTTAGTCTTGATCTCGATATCACATGTATTTGTTTTAAACCCATGTATTTCTATTGGTGTGCTCACGGTCCATGTTTGATCAAACGGCACCAACAACAATGCAAATATATATTGACTCATGATCGTTCTGTACGTGTTACTAAAAAAAAAACAGAAGGCCACACGATTGATGCGAGCGATTTTCTTAAAAAGAGAACAAAATGAGAACAAATATCGTTAGTTATAATCATTATAAACTACAATAGATGTCATATCTTTTGCAGATGGTTGGAAACATTAACTATTTATTTATTTCTGTCACATGGCTAGTGACAATGCTAGTGGCTGGCCGTCCAAATCGCGTATGGGTACATGCGGCCGAGACGCTACTACATAGGCCTCTTAGATTTTCTCCTGAAATATGGGCTAATGCTTATTGACAACCAGACCTTTAATCCCACGGACTGAGGCTCCGAGTTGCTCTAATATCCAGTCTTTTAGTTCAGACCTTACCAACAACTCAGTTATGTCATTAGCATATGTATTTACTAGTAACTCTTCACTCGTATTGTTGTCTAGTTCATGTATGTGGTGAGTATGATGAAGAAACTCATGGATAACTAAATTAAGTGCATCAGGTCCACCACGCTCTATGATGGTCCTATCTAGGTAGATTGTATATGGTACAGAGTTAATATAACTACCGTACTGCTCACCAATATCTTTACTAATATGTGTGTCTAATAACTTAATAGTCACTGTAGTAAATCCTAGTGTAACTTTGTTAGGTATAGTTGTTTTCTTCATAATGTTGTTAGTTGCATTACATAGCTGACCAGAGTCACTGAGTCTGGAGACCTTTTTGAGGTGTGTGTGAATATAACTCAATGGTCTGGTCGGCTATATAATCCATAGTAACTATAGGTACTCTAAGAGTACACTTATAGTTTGACTCACCCCTTACCTATACGGGTACCTAATTAAAGGACCGCATATGAGCGCGTCTGAGGACTGAATTACTTGGAGCATACAAATATACTCGTAGCCACTAAATGGCTAATCCTGGCTAGTCTATGAATGAATTATTGCTATAATTTGAGCGACCTATAGAGTGTTCCATAAATCTGTCTAATTCTTGGTTTAGTCTCTCTTCTTTAGCCTCTTGTTCCGCATCGTCTACATTTCGTCCAATTGTAGTTGTCCAGTAGTTCACTGCCATACCAAGAACGTCTATTAAGTCATCATGTCTTAGACAACCTTTAGTTCTTGTGAGTCTTGTCATTTGGTGAAATAGCTGATGTTGTTTATCTAATTTAAAATCGTCATAAATTAAATCTTGGTCAACTACTAGTCTGTGAGAGTTCATAACAGGTTCTAATGTGTCTATTATTCTTTTCTCTTTTTGTACGTTACTTCTTATTTCGTCAGTAGAACAAGGATAAATCTTTTGTAATACTGGATCTAATAGTTTTAAAAACATACCATCACCAAAGTTACTTTCGATAACTATTTGATTTACTTCTTGTGATTTAGCAATGTTTGCAAGTGAGCTTAATGTATCTTCGTCATAACCACCGTCCATTGCACCTGCGTCAGTTAAGTATAAAATACCATTTAACATCTTTACGATCGCATAAGCTGTTTTATCAGCACCACGACCTGCAGGATCTATTGCCATTACTGAACCTTCGAAATCATAATAGTCTTGTGATGTGTACATAGGTGCAACATAGTAATCTCCTTTTAATCCAACATTAGGTAATTCTGGATCTAATGCTTTTATTTGGTCCATACTACTTGCCCATTGTACTTTTCCAGGTGCTTGTTTCCAAGACTTAGTTCCACTCATAACGATTAAATCATTTAGTTTAAGTGGATATTGATTTATATCTGCTAGTGTTGTGTCTAGCATAAATTGTAATGAAAAACCTGATCGGCCATAACTGGCTTCACGTTCCATTAAATCTGTTTCATCAAATCTTTTAGGATCTGTTGGTTCACCTGCTTTTAGTCTTCTAACATTATCTCTTAATGATTTAGCTAGTTTGTTACCATATGTTACTGTTGACACTGGATAACGTGCAGGCCAGATTTGTGTCTCAAATCCACGTTCTTCTAATGAGTTATACAAACTTAATTCAGTTTGTGGTGTACCTAGAAATATAATTCTGCCGACTTCAGGCTTAATTATTGAGTCAAACTCTTTTACTGTTTCGCTTAGTCGTTCACGCATTAATTGAGTTTGAGAGTTGTTAGCAGACTCTACGTCGTCTGCAATAATGAGGTCAGCACGTGAACCTGTAAGCTGACCAGTAATACCCATTGATTTACAACTAGGTGCATGTGATGCTCTAGCAGGACCTACGTCAAATGATACTTTACTTGATCGTTGATCTGTTCTAGGCTTTAAATGCTCTAGTATAGGTATTTCGTTTATAATTCTTTGTGTAAATGTACTAAAGTCGTCTGACCTAGTTTTACTAGCAGAGACAACTAATATATTTCTTTGTGGATTAATAAACCAATTCCACACACTAAATGCAGATGTAATCCACGATTTACCTGCACCTCTAAATGCTTGTATACAAAGTCTTTTTGGACCATTTTGTAAATAGTCAGCCATCTCNTATTGTATAGTTGTAGGAGCTGGCAAATCTAAATGTTTCCAAACTATGTATAAAAAATTTTTAAAATTAGTTAATTCAACAGGTACGTTATTGTTTCTTTTCTTCGTCATGGAATGGTAAGTCCTTTAATAAATCTATTTTTGAGTCACCTTGTATTCCACCACTATATTGTTTACATATGTCTAAACAAACTTTCATCTCAGAGGCAGATAACGGTTCAGGTGATTTTAATCTAGCNTGTGCTTGCGAGATTAACATATCAACTATTTCGTCTGCTTTTTCTTTTGTCGTCTGTGCCATTTATCTTCTCTTTTTTCTTGCATTTGCATTCGTCACATGTACATAAACCATATTCGTCTGCGTGTAAGTCTCCGTCGCAATGACAATCATGATGACATGATTTACACTTCATTGCTAGCTCGCATAATCTTTGCTAATGACTCTGCTCTTGACGGTGTTTGTTTTGCCCATCTGCTATCCATCATTTGAAAAGACGCTTCACCAAAATCTTTTATTTGTAATGCTGCCCACATTTTTTTGAATAGTTTGACTCTAGGTTTGCCTAATTGAAAACACATCTCTATAATTACACACTTAGCATTATGATTTAATTCTACTTCGTGTTCTTCTATAAGTTGTGTTGCATCTTTTTCAGCAGTATTAAAATCAACTTCAAAAACATTGTTAAGCTCTTCTTCGCTATACTCCACGCCTTCAACAAAGTCATCGGAAGGTAATACCAAATGGCCATAACCAATAGTAGCGAAACCAAGGCTATCGGAATACACAGTATTCCTAAACCCTTCATGTTCTTTAATTCGTTCTTTAAGTTGTGTATACATAGTTTATATATCCTTTTTCTCAATATAAGTTTCTTTACATTCAAATTTGATTGCATAAAAATATTTATTTATATCTTCTTCTTTTAATTCTTTTAATGAATTATTTGCTTGTATATAACCATCTAATATACAATCTGAGTAAGAGTTATATTCTATAGGCATAACAATAGTACCGATACAACGCGGACTAATGTCTGCAAATGTACACAGATGCAAAATCAAAACAAATTTTAACATTTATTTTTTTGCTCTGTTTCTACTTTTAGATATTACTCTTAAGTTTTTATTTGAATTATTTCTTGGATTACCATCTCGGTGATCGATGTCTCTTCCGTCTCCTTTTGACACTCGACCCTGACGTGTTAACATACGTCTTACTTTGTTTCGACTAGCTCTATCTTTTTTTGCTTTGGTTGTAGAACCATAAGTAAGATATTCTTGTCTATAATTACGTTTCATATTAAATCATTAATAAAACAATTGAATATATTACAAAAGCAATACAAAGTTTTTTGTTATCTTGTATAAATACTTTTACTTTATTTTTATAAAATGTAGGTGTTTCGCCAAATATCATCATAGTTACTCCCTTACTTTAGTATTAATTTTTTAATATGTTTTTTGTCTAAATAAATTTCGATCTCTGCCTCAGACTTTAAACACTGGTACCTAACATTGCCACCAGCTTTTAACTGCCGATCTGCTATACGTTTTCCTTTTAAACACTCAGACATCGAAGGCTGTATTCTATGCTCTTGGATTTCGTTATTTACAATCATAAGTAATGCGACCACTGTTTCAATCATTTAATTTCCATTTCCATTTTTGTAATGCATATCTCTTGCTTTGTCTTTTAAGATTTCTATATCTTCTAAAGCTTTTTCTAATTGTTTTTGTAAAAATTCTATATTTACTTTGTTATGCATTCCTGCTTCTTGTTGAGCTTGCAATTTTTCGACAGATTTGTAAAGATCCTCGATAAGCATAAACTGCTCGCTGTCGGCTGGAAGTGAACCCATTTCACCTCTTGGCCATTTAATTCTAAATTCTGTATTCTTTTCTAAATCAGATGACATTAACTGTTTACTTGTCTCTAATTTATTTATTCTTTCAATGACTCCAAAATATGCCCAGACGCCAACGGCAACAGCCATGACAATACTGATCAAATTTCTCATCGGCATTGCTACAGATGTTTGATCAGATATTTTCATTTTTTATTCTTTTTCTTTTTAGGACAATCTTGTTCTTTACAATTTGGAAATTGAAAAGTTAAGACATCATTTAATTTTTCACTTAATGTGTCTAACCAACCAAAAAACTTTAATATTATTTTGTCTATAATCATTTCTTCTTAATTTTGTTGAGTGTTGTTACACCAAACGATGCACCAACCATTGTTAATATAATATACCAAAACATTGGATCAGCTTTTCCTAATGCGTCCCACGCTTTATCACACCATGGTTGAGTCCATGGTAAAAAATGCATTCCAAATATAAGTGTATAAAATACTACTAAATATTCGTCTTTCCAAGAATTTTGTTGTTGTTTTACTTGTTCTAATTGCACGCCGACTTTAGCAATATCTAAAGCTGATGCGGCTTCTATTTCTTTTGCTTTTATAATTTTATCTTTTTCTAATTTGTGTTGTATAGCACCTATAGTTTTATCTGCTATAATTTTTGTCAACGGATTTTTTAATAAAGGTAAAATAAAATTAAACATGTTTACTCCCAGTTAAAATAACCTAAGACAACACCAATAATACCACCAATAAATACAAGTACACTTATTGCACCTTTACCTTTGGAAACNTCTTGTCTTAGNGATTTAACTTCTCTTTTTAATTCNTTNATACTNTCNTGTANNNACTTTCATTCTCTCTGCACATAACTTTTCGTGTGCTGANAGTCTTACACCTGCTGTATGTTCAGCATATTGCGTTGGTGTAATTTTTTTTCTAGGCATTAATAGTAATCCCCATACCATTTTGTGACATCTAATCCATAGTCATAAGAACCACCACCCTGTAATCTAAAAACATAATATCTGTAAAAATCAGTATTACTAAAACTGTTATCTTCAGTTGCACTTAAAGTTGTGTCGGTAAATAATTGTGTTAAACCAGTTGAGCTAAATGATGATGTCATTGCTGAACCGCCATTTGGTAATGAGTTTGAACCATAAACCCAAAATTGAGCAGAGCCAGTTCTCCAAGTCCAGTTATTAGTCATTCGTTTTAATTTAACACTTGGATTATCTCCAAAATCCCAAGTCATCCAAATATGTCCACTACTAGGAGAACCACTACTATAAATTCCAAACCAAGCATTGTTGTAAGTATTTGAGTGTTGTCCAGAACCTCTACTTACTGTCCAAAAAGTATTTCCCCAGTTCTTTTTATTACTGTTGTTGTAATGAGATGTTAAAAGAGTGTAATCCGATAACATTTTACCATTTGCCAAAGTTCCTGTCCCATTATTAACACCATTAATTCTTGAAAGAGTGACTGCTGTATTTACTGATATTGAATTTCCATTGTCTAAAGTTAATCCAACATTTTGACCATTGGTGTTAGAGGTAAAAGTTTCATTGGTAGTTCCAGTTATATTCGTTGCGTCAAATAATAATGCGTCAACATTAAGATTTTTAGTAATGATATTAAAATTTCTATCTACATTTTTTGAATTGGCTGTTGCTCGTATTGTGAAGTTTGTCGTTGTGTCTCCACTTACAGCGGCTGTCGTTCCAGTAATTTGACCATTTGAACTATTGAGAGATAATCCAGCTCCAGACAAGGCTGATGTAGTTTCTGAATAAGTGACTGTATCGCTATCTGGGTCTGTTGCTGATAACTGAATTGTCCCAACAGAAGATCCCTCTAAAAATGAACCAAGATTACCAGCGGCTGTACTCCATGCTGGATTTTGGTCTTGATAGATTAAATTACCACTTTCTCCACTTGCACCAGTAGCTGAAAGAAATTTAATTTTATAAGGTTCATTAGAATTTGAAAAAGTTGATTTATCTTCAACTGCTGTAAGTTGTGTTGTGCTGTCAAATGTTGTTGAATTAGCTATGTACTCTGTTCCATCAGCACCAACAAAATATACTGTTCCACCAGAAGAAAAGTTTGTACCACTAATAACAAAAGTTTGAGTACCCCCAGCCGCGCTATCAACCTCTGTCACATCAACACCTGAAACTGTTGGTGTTGGTTCTAAAGAAAAAAAGTCAGAAGCGCCTCTACCCTCAAATTTTCCAGTTGTAGAATTATATCGCCATTGACCTGTTGTAGAGCCTCGCTGTGCTGTAGTACCTGTAGCGACTTTAGTACCTTCAGTACCAGTATCGGTAATGTTTTCAAAGTCTACATCAAGATTACCTGATGGTATTACTCCATTGGTATTTGTACCAAGTAATTTTGACAAGTCTCTAGCTTTTGTCATATTAATTTTTCTCCTACAATGTATTTGTGATTTTTATTATTCTTCCGAAGTCTCTTTAAGGAAAGTACCCCACATAACACAATCAACTTCTTTTGAAGTTAATCCAAGAGCAATAAGTTTTTCTTTAGCACTTGCTCTAGCGTTATCTCTTTCAGTAATAAAATTTACTTTTGCTGTTTGTTCTACTTCTGCTTCAGAAAGTAAATTATCTTTTGTTTGTCTTTCTTCAGGTGTCATTTCTCTTTCGACACCATTAACATTAATTATATATTTTTTGTCATCTGACATATTCTATCTCCTTATGTTTTCAATCCATACAAAGCATAATCAACGTTAGAAATTGTTGATGAACCTTGATAGAATTTTAATCCAGTTGTTTGTCTATAACTATTATTTTCATTTACAAAACCACCTACATACCAAGAGTATTGGGCATTATTGTAATTCATATAACCACCCATTAATGTACCACCAGTGAAATAGCTATTGTTATAAGGGTCATAAAAAGTCATAGAATAATATGCACTACGAGTTGCTGTTTGAGAATGACCATTTTCCATTAATTGAATATAACTTGGGTTCCAATCTCCGTGAGAGTTAATTCCAGTACCACCACTATATGCCATTGGGTGTCCGTAAGCTCTATGATAAGTATCTGTAATTTCAGTATTACCAGAACCTAAATATCTCATTCTTATACCAGAACCACTAGAAGCAGAAGCAGGTCTAACATTGTATAATTCTAATTTGTAAATGTCATAATCAGAAGTAAAACAATTTTGTAATGAGAAATCTGACGAAGCAGTACCACTTATTACTTTTACATAGTCAGAAGTGATTGTGTCCCAAGTAGGATTAGCACCTGTACCTTGTGTTTTTAAGAATTGACCACTTGTTCCTGCACCAAGTCTAGCGATTGCACCACCATTGTTGTAATACAAGTCACCTTGAACTGTGCCTGCGATATTAATTAAATCTGCGTCTGTACCATCAGTACCTTTTGCTGACATCTGTTCCCAATAAGCTGTAACAGTTGGAAGGTTTCCTGTTGAAGCCTGTATGCAAACATAAGACGAACCATTGTACGAAACAACGTCATCTATTGCATAAGCTGTAGAACCATTATAAGCACCCTTCCAATTGAGCTTAATGTTTCCAATATTTACTGTAGCCATAATTGATTATTCTCCTTGTTATATTGTAGCTATTAGTTCGCCATTGCTTAGTGAGAATGCAAATCCACTCGCACTAAATAAAACATCATCAAAGTTGGCGTATTGACTTGCTGTGATGTTGTCTACTCCTTGATTAGTTGTTCTAACTCTCAAAGAATTATTTGCAGGTACAGGTGTGTTTGCTGTACCACCCATATTACTATGCGAAGTGCAATAGTAGTAAAGTTGTGGTGCGTCTGTAGGAACAACGTAAGTTAAAGTATTTGCTGACGTGTCTCTAGTCACTCCTGTTGTGTATTCAGAACCCCCACCATGTGTACCATTTGCTGTTGTTGATAAAGCAAAAGGGTGACTTGATGGATAACTAAATACATAAGTGTTACCCTCTAATAAATTTAAAGTGTCTTGTTGAATACCATTAATATAAAAATAACCACCACTATCTGTAACTGAAATATTAATAGTAGATGGTGCAAAATATTTTTCAAAACCATAGACTTCTGCTGAAGAAGCATTAGCATATTCTAATCCGTTTGCTGAAGAGTTTACAACTAAAGCCTGTCCTGCTGTGCCGATAGCCGCAGGTGTATCTGTTAAATCATTTACTGATATGTTAGCTAATTGGAATGTACCATAAGCCACTACCATAAGAATATCATTAACACTTGCTCCACTAGCAAGTATAACACTTGTACCTGAAGTTGCTGTGTAGTCTGCGTTTGCTAATTTTACCCCGTTTAAATATACATCGATAAATCCAGCATCGTATGCCATTGTTGCGCCATTTGAGTCTGCGCCACTAAATGTTGTCTGATTAGCAGTTGCTGTGTATTCAAATCTGTTTGCTGTTCCGTTTACAGTAGAACCTGCTGCGGCCCAACCACTTGATTTGTATACTTTTAATTCGTTAGCACTTGTGTCGAAATAAAGGTCTCCGACATCATTTGATGTGCTTGGAGCACTACTTGCAATTCTATATCTTTCTGCAAAAGAGTTTACTCCTGATAGATTAGAAGCAACACTATTAACATTTGTAATATCATTTGCGACGTTATTAACATTAGTAATAGATCCCGCTACTGTGTTAATGTTTGTTGCGTTTCCTGCGACAGATGTTATGTTGGCGTCGTTAGTTGCGACTGTCGTCACATTTGCGTCGTTGTTTGCGACTGTCGTTACATTTGCAGAAATACCTGCAACGGTATTTACATTTGTAATTGCATTTCCAACAGTATTGACATTAGTTATATTAGTAGCAACTGTATCAATTTCTGATGTAGCTTCATTTAAGTCATCAGCTACAGTCTCGACTTCTGAAACTGCTTCTGCTAAATCATTTGCGACAGCCACGACTTTAGTAATATCTGTTGCAACCGTGTTTACAGAAGTAATGTTATTTGCAACTGTGTTGATATTTGTCGCATTAGAATTAGTTTGTTGAATATCTGTTATATTACTATTAACAGTATTAATAGCCGCTATATTACTATTAACATTATTAAGAGTCGCTTTGTCTGCTGCTGATAACCAAGTGTTTTCTAAATAATTTTTAGTAGCAACATCTTGTGCACTTGTCGGATCTGCTACATTTGTAATTCTTTTATTAAGTGCGTCCCATTGAAAGTTTGCACTACTAATCTGTATTGCATCACCAGCATTATCAATAGCTTCTTGTCCCATAAAGAACGCTTGTTGACTATCTGTATCTAAATCAGACTCTTTTAATACTGAACCTGCTTGATAATCTGTTAATCTTGCAGATTGACTAGTTGTTCGTCTAAACTCAACAGATGCACCTAAAGCTGGTGCAGAGCTTAAAGTAGCGACTGTTCCACCAGATGACAATGTAAAAGTTGTTGATACACCATCTACTGTACATGCAACGTGAGCTGTTTCGATATAGTCAAAAGTTATTGAAAATTGTGTTGTATTTCCATCTCCTGTATATCGTACGAATGAATTAGCCATTTAATATAATAAAATCCTTTGTAAAGTGTCTTGTTCCTTATCTAAACGTGTACCTGAGCTTTTTGTGTTCTCTGGTTTAAAGAATTGATACTTGTCTTTTTCGTCTTGAATGATTGCCTTTTTAACTTCTGGGTACTTTTTAAGCATTTCAGCATAAGCTTTTTGTTTAAATGCATCATACCATTGTTGAGCTAAATACTCTTTACCACCTTGACGTTTTTTGCCATCTACAATTTGAGTTTCTTGCATTCGACGCCATTGACTACTTTTCATTTTTCTTTCAAAGTATTTCTCAATAGTAAGACCATTAACTGTTACTACACCAATTTGTTCTCTCCAATAATCTAACGCAGATTGACCATTTAATTCAAACTCAGCTAAATCTACTTTGCCTTTCATTTGTGTAGGTGGCGATAAAGCTACTTTTAATGCCGCTAACTCTAACAAAACTTTGTTGTTGTCGACGAATTCTGATACTTTACCAAATAGTGCTGGTCCTTGTATAATGCCACTATAACCATCTGGATTAAGAAAAAACGCTGTTTCGTTTTTCTCTACTTCTTTACCAAATATATCTCTTTTCTTTTCTAAACTACCTGTAAATGGTGTTTTTGACAAAATTTGGTCATAAAAAGATCTTGTATCAAACACATCTTTTGGTTGATCTAACATAAATGGAATACCTTGATTTCTTAAACCAGTGTATGGAATAACATTACCAGCAACATTACCAAAGAATTTTCTAAAGTTTTGTTGAGTAGGTTCATTCATAAATTCCATAACTTCTGCAATTCCTTGTGTATAAGATTTATCAGTTAAGTTTCTCATAACTGTTAATGGTATTGCAGACCATAATGCAAATTTTTCTTCTTCATTCATATTAGTTACACCTTCTTTTAAGTCTGCTGCTAAACCAAAAATGAAAAATCTTGGATCCATTCTGTTATACGCTTTGTAATAAAACTTACCATTGTCATCTTTTACTAAAAATGAATATGGTTGCCAGCCAGTCATTCTCCATATTCTTTGTATATTTGGATCTGACGGACCTTTACCTGTAATTTTAGGAAGTCTTACCGTTTCTACAACATTACCTTTTGCATCTTTTATTTCTACAGCTTCATATGATGTAACATAATCAAATGCGATAAACGCTGCAGATGTGCCAAAGAATTGTCTACCTATTACTTCGGCTCTAAGTCTTGGGTCACCTGATTTCCACATATCTCTCATTTGTTTTGTAAACAAACCAAGACCTGGAATTCTAGTACCAAAATGTCTCCATATATTTGTAGGTGTTCTAATAAATGGTGCTATAAATCTAAATTCTGGTGCTTGATTAAAAAACGACTCAATATTACTAGCCCAATCTCTATATGATCCGCCTTTTATTTCGTTTGTAAAATTACTAATTCTAGCGTCATCTAAAGCTTTTTGATTTATAACTCCAAATTCTTTATCTTTGACATTGGCAGCACCTTTTTCATCAAAACCTTTATTCATGATTTTTGTGATATTTTCTTTGCCTTCTTTAGATTTAATATTGATGTTTCTAGTCATTGTGTCATCTAAAGCATTAGCGTATAAACGACCTCTATAATTAAGTTGTTTTAATAACTCATCACCACCTATTAATAATCTTGATGGAAATTCTAAAAATACACCAATCCAATCAACAACTGTACCTGGTAGACCTTCTAATTCTAAATTCTCAGCACTAATAGGTCTGATTGCTTTTCCATTTCTGACAGTTAAATTATCTTGTGTTTTCATTTTAGTATCTAAAACTGCGTCGCCTTGTTTTAGAGACAAATAAACCATTCTAAAACTTTCCTTCATATTTAACAACATACCTTGATATTGTGCAAATCCAAGTCTTATAGATCTCTTATCTGCTCTAGCAAGTCCACCTGCCATAATTTCTAATGGTCTAATAATTGTTTCGTGTAAACCAGATGTTAAGTTAATAGCATTTGTAAATATACCAGATAATAAAGAATTAATGTAAAGTGAGTTAAATATCTCTACACCTTTTTGCATTCTAGTTTTACCNAATGTATTATAAACTTGTTCTATTGTTTCATTTTGTGAAACTTTTGTAGCAATCGCAAATGCATCACCATTGTATTGTGTAACTGTGTCTGACAATTCATTGACATTAATTGTTTTGCCACTTTTACCTACTTTAATTCTACCTGCTTGTGTTGTTCTTGCCGCACCACGTATTTGTTCTTTTAAGAAAAATGTAGTATCTTTAATAAGATTAGATAATCTGTTAAGTTCTGCTAAATCAGCACCACCTTCTTTGTATGCTTTAGCTCTATCCGCACCAAACTTTTTAATAATTTTGTTTGACAAAGCTTTGTGTTGAAAACCTAACTGTTGTAATACCATTTTAGACGCAAGCATTCTGACAGTTGATTGTTTTGCGGCTTCAGCTGCTTTTGGCATTGCTTTTAAAATTTCATCTGTATCTCTAGCAAGTATTTCAGCTAATTCTTTTGCAACTTTATTTTTTAATACATTATTTTGTAAATATTCTTTTGCATTATCATCTAAAGTTTCTAATACATCATCAATTGTTTTTAATACGTGTTTTGCACTTTTTAATTTAGATGTATTTAAAATTCTTTTTATAAATCTTTCGGCGTCTTCTTGTGCTGTTTTTTGACCAATTTTTACTGCTTTTTCTACTTTATTGACATTAATTGCTTTGTTGCCTTCTACAAGCTTTTTTCTAACTCTTAATGTTTTGCCTTTACCATCTACTAAATCTTTTATAGCTTTACCGTGATCAGCAATAATTTCTTCTTTTTGTTTAATGTCTTTTACTTTACGAGCATTTTTTAAACCTTTAATACCAATAAGTATTTCTAAAGGTCCACCAATTAACATGCCTTCTAGTACATTTTTAAGTCTGCCTTCCATTTCTGTATCGTCTTCATCAATTGCTAAATATCTAGTCACTGCATTATTTAAAACTGGTGAGTCAAACTCTGTCAACATATTAGATAAGTTGCCTTCATTTGGATCTAATACAGTCAAGTCAGCGACAGCTCCTGCTGTCATACCTCTTACTCCGGATTTTACAAGTGTTCCACCGACGCCTACACCTTTTAAGAATTTAGATGGACCATACATACCTGTAATAAATCTTGAGACTGCCTCAGTAAACTGGCCGGCTTGAGTTTCTGGCTTATGAAAATCAGGCATAGTTTTCTTTTCTATGTAACCGCCTTCTCTCCATTCTTTTGGTGAAATAAATTCTGGTTTTAAATCAGACCATTCGAATTCGCCATCACCATCTCCAAACTTTAGACCACCTAAACTTATTACGTGTTTTTCTAAAAAATCACCTTGAGCTTCGATACTATTGACTATACCTTGAGGTACACTCATTGACATATCTGCAACTGTTTGCCAAAAATTGTGATCTTGTTCATCTGGATCAGTTACTAATCCATTATTTTTAGGTTGAATTTTTTCTCTTTTAAATTCTGGATTTGTATCTATTTCTTTAAAAATATCTTCTAAAGTTTTATCTGCCATTATTTTATACCTTTAAGAGCTGCTACATATGCTTNATAAGCATCTGCAATTTGTTGTGCACCAACATTACCTTCTTTATCTACAAAGCCATTTAGCTTTGCAATTGTAAATAAGAAATTATAAGAAGTGCCTTTTGTATCTTGCTTTGTCGGATCAGAAAATGAAAAATTACCAGAGTCTATATCAGCTCTTAAATCAACAATAGCATTTTGCACATTATTTTTTAATCTAGAAACATTATAGCCAACATCTTTGTCAAATGCTCTGATGTTATCGATTTGAGCATCTTCATATTTATCTTCTAATAATTGTCTTATTTCAGTTGCTTTGTTTTTTAATTGTGGAAGTGATGCTGCTGGATAAGTATTAACATATGCTTTCATTCGTTGTTTAAATTCGTCTACAGCAAATGCCGCTTTTTGTCTACCATCAGTTTCACCAGCTACATTATTTAATCTATTAAAAAATTTATTTTCTAATATAGAACTTTGTTCGTTATAAAAAGCATTAAAATTTACATTAGTAGACACTTGGTCCATAAATTTATCATGCTCTACTTTTTCTGCAATTAATGACTGTTTAAAATCTGACCAAGATGCTGCACTTTTTGCATTAAGAAAACTAGAACCATTTGCTCTTTTATAATTTTCTAATTGTTCTGCAAGTCTAATAGCTCTATCGTAGTCTGCATTTTCATCACCTTTTACAGCAATTTTAGCAATTACATTTTTGTATGCTGTGACAACTAACTCATTAAATTTTTCGTTACTAACAAGTTTAGATGTTTTTACTAAAGCATCAATTCTGTTGATTTCGTTTGGCGAAATAACAAGTGTTAATGGTTCGCCTTCTTTTTGTTCTGGTTGTGCTATTGGTTCTCGTTGTAGTTCTGCTTCAAGCTTTTTTAGTATGTTGTTTTCTGCTAATACTTTCATTTTTTCTGCATTAACAGACGCATATTTTTGTCCTAAATTAGTATTAGTACCAGCTATGTACCTTTCGAGTCCTTTGAGATAGTATGGTGTGTTTTGTTTTATTTTAGATAAATACTCTTGATCATATTCTGCACTCCAATTTGTAAAAGCTTCACCTGTTAAATCTTCTTGTTCTTTATCTATATTTTCTGCCCACCAGTTTTGAAAAGCAACATTTTTTGCTGTTGCGTATTCTATACCTGCTGTTTCGCCTTTTATATTATCGTATGCTGCAATCCAAAATTTAGATTTAGTTTTATCAAAACCTTCACTATCTGCTAATTCAGTATAACTTTTATAATTATCTAATCTTGCAGCTTTTTCTGCTTCTGCTTTTTGTTCTTCGTCATACTCTTTTTTAAAACCTTTACCAAAACTATCTATACCAGATGCAACTTCTTTTAATGCTCTTGATAATTGTAGTGCTTGTGAGTCACCACCTACTCTAACTGGTTGTATTACATTTTTTTGATATGCCATTATACTTCTCCGTATTTTCCACCTTTATAATCACCATATGTTCCTACTGCTGAACCACCTATTTTTAAAGCTAATCCAAGTTTTGATGGAACAACTGGTGTTGGTAATTTTGCATAATTTGCTGACATTGCGTTGTATGCATCATCGTAGCCAAACAACGTTTGTGTATTTACATCTTCGATTTTGCCACCGAACAAATTAAATTCATCTTTAAAATCAAATCCAATATCTCTTAATACTGCTTCGACATTTGCATTACCAGACTCTAATGCTTTTAGTTCACCTTTAGCTTGATCTTTAATCACATCACGTTCTGTAGCTTCTTTTTTAATCGCAACATCTCTAAGTTCTTTTTGTCTTTTACGATCTAATTCTGCTAAGTCAGCTAAATATTGTTTATTATAACTTTTTCTAGCTTCTTCATTACGTTGTCGTTGTAATGCTGCGACACGTTTCTGGTCATCATATTCAGCTTTTGCTGATGCGACCTGAAACGCAAAACGTGTTACTGCGATTGCTGTTGGGTTGCACATATTTCGTCTTTATCCTTTACTATTAAATAAAAATTTTTTTTATATGGTCCTACTTTTAATTTTTTAGCTACAGTAAAACCTGATAACTGCAGCCATTTTAAAGCTAACCAATTTTTTTCGTATACAAAATTATATATTGAGTCATAATCTTCTGCTAAATGATTTATCCATGATTTACATTCTCTATAAAAAGAATTAGGAATTGATTTTATAAAGTCAGAACATAACAACCAAACAACACCTTGTCTAGGTTGCATTGGACAATCACTAACACCAAACATACCATATATAACACCATGGTCATCTGTAATTGTATAATTTTTTGCATTTTTTAAATTAAAACAACTCATTACAGCATCTAATGGTTCGATATTATGACTATATTTAATTTCTAATTTGTCTAATTTTCTCATATCTAAAGCCAAATACACAGCATCTTTTGGCACTGCTTTTCTGACATAAGGCATATCGACATTAGACACGTTGAGACCTTCTGTAGTAGAAACCTTCTACATCTGCTGACACAATACTTGCAGGCAAATACGAGCTTGATCTAAATGAAACTGTATGCTGTGTATTTTCTGCTTGTACAGGTACTCTAAAAACTCCTGATGTAACAACAGGTGAGTCAATAACAGATGTTGGATTATCTATTATATAGCCATTAAAACTATATGTTTTANTCTGTTCGTGTGTTATGTGTTACTACTACTTGAAAGAAACCTGAATTTACATAGTCAAATGTAATCGTTCTAATTTGAAATCTACCAGTTGTTACTGCTAACAAACCACCGCCTTTACTTGGTTCTCTTACATATTGTGTTGACAATGTATAAAGTGTTGTAAATGGAAAACCAAAATAAGCTGATGCTATATTCTTTTTAACTGTAACTGTTGTGCCTGTTTGACTATTAATTGTTAAATCTGCGCCTGTCGCAGCATTAACACATTGTAAATTTGTGTTAACTTCATAAGGTAATGTAAATGTCGTTAAATCAGTCGCAGAGTCATAAGTACCATTAACTTTGACACGTTGATCTAAATATACATTCATTCCTAATGTACTATCTTCTAAATTTCTTAAATCAATTCTATATAAATGNGCTTTAGTTCTTTCGTTTGCAATTATATAAATAAAACTTTCTAATGCAAATCCACCTATTATTTGTATACCTGTAAAATCCCAATATGACCAAGCACTTTGTACTTTTTCATTACCATTCCAAAAATATTTGTATACATACATACGATTTGCAAATGTCGGAGCAACATTAGTACTTGTTGTATAAGGTGCACTATTACTATCTGGGCCGTCGTCTACTAAAGTGATTAATGTATCTTCAATTGTATTCGAAATAATTTTGTATGCATTATCTGGTATTAGACTTGGTACTGCAACAGTAATATCTATTGCATCGTTATTAGTTGTGTCTGGTTCTACAAAATATTCTCTCATTGCAGAATTGACACCACGTTTCTGTGTAAAATAAATATAGTTACCTGCACCTGTTGGTGCAACTGCAGGATCGTGTTCAAATCTTGTCGATAAACTTATCGCTGTATCTGTTGGTGATAATCCAGTTGCTGGAGACTCAATCTTAAATTGTGCTCTATCAGAAAACAACAATAATTCTTCATTAAATGGTATTGCGTGTTTTAGTATACTAACTTCGTTAGAAGTTGCCGCTAAGTCTACTGGATCTGTTGCTAATGCAGATGCTACAGTAGTCGCAAAGAAATTAAAATATGCACCAGCTTCACTAAATATAATATTTTCATCTGCTAGTATTCCAAGTCTATTTTTATAAAATGTAATATTATTTATTGCAAAACCTATAAAACTTGGATCTGGATTAGTATCATCATCTCCTGATTTTTTCTCGTCCCATGATACTTGNGAAAATGTAAAATTACCTGTTGTAGCGTCTCTTACTAATTTATGTGGCATTGTACTTGCGTCGAGTTGTGTTTTAACACCTGGTCCAACAGTTTCTGTCCAGACACCATTACCAGTAAAATTTACATAATAATCTGTATCTGATGTTCCTTCATCACCAGATATTTTTATGATTGTACCTATACCTGCATAATATGGTAGTTTAGTAAAATCGTTGACTTCGTCTCGTATAGAATACATTGCAGAGTCACCAGCACCATCTGATGTTGTTATTGTATATCCTGAGTTATTACCAGCAGGTCTTATATCTATTACTGAGTCATATCTAGTAACAGTAAAATTTGACATTGAATTTAAAGCAGTGCCTGAAAAAGTACCTGGTGAACCACCAGATCCAGTTACAAGTATTTCTGCAATTTTTGCAGTATCTCTTAAAAAACCTTGAGTTGCGACATCGTCACCTGCAGGCATTTGAAAACTTGCAGTTCCACCACCGCCGTTTGGGTGTGTTAATGTAATACTATAAGTTCTACCATAATTACTTGTTTTTACATAAACTAGTGATTGTTCTACTTTTGCTGCACTAGTTGTCGAGCTCATCGCTGGCGTAATACTTTTATTAGCAACAAAAGTTGTATCTCCTACTGATACAAATTTAAAATCATCTTTTGGATTTGTTGTAGTCAAATAACTTGACCCACTAGAAATAGTTACAGTTTTCTCTGTTCCGTCGACTTCATATGCTTTGANACCACCATTATATGCCGCAATAAAATATTGATTATTGCCATCTCTAATAAATGGATGAATAGCTGTATTTGTGGAAAATATTTGCGAAGATAAAAGATTACTCACATGTTCTAATGGTGGTCTTCTTGATAGACCATTTACAATAGATGATTGAGCATTTATCTGCGTTTCACCTTGAGTAAGGTTACGTTGTGTGGCATTCTGTTCAGAAATACCATTAACTAGATTTGGTATAGTCGTCGATATAACGGGCATTAGTAGTACCTTCGAGTTGACCCACGATACATAATACGATTAGATAAATCGTTTTCTAATATATTTAGTTTTTCGTTCGCAGCGTCTAATTGTTGACAAGCAACTCTTGCTTCTAATTCATCTTGAGCACTAAATCCTGCTAATTCTTTAGAACCTAAGTATCTTGCTTGAAACCTTCTGCCTGCTGTTGTTACAATATATCTTCTTGCAAACTGAGGTAACTCAGTAAAAGGTAACAATATAATCATATCTACTTTTAATGTATTAGAAAATATATCTGTATTTTTATCCTTATCGTATAAAAATGCATTTCTAATTATAACATTTTTTGTAGAATTATGAGGTCTTGTTGTAACCCATACAGCATTAGATGGCACAGGAATTTTGCTGTTCGAGTCTAGTGCAAGTGGAAAGTCTTCTTGTGTATTAAAGTTCCAACCTTGTGTTTGTACATCTACACTAGTTTCATCTAAAATTTGTTTTGCAATAGCAACATCTGTACCAGTAGTTGATGTTATTGATGAGACTGGAGCTTCACCAATAATTGACAACATAGTATTAATTGCTTGCAATTCTGTTGTTAAAGTAATTTGAGTAGCCATTATTATTTAATTCCTAATTAAGTTAAACTAGGCGGTTCAGTCTCCCTCGCCGCCTAGTCCTTATAAGTATAAAGAAACTATTATGCTTCTTTAATTCCTACTGCTGCTTCTGGTCTTAATACACCATGTCCCATAGCGTATTTAGCAACCATTAATGTACCTTGTCTTCTGATGTCATATTCTGACTCAACAGCCAAGTCCATTAACTTCACAGTTCCTACCGCAGATGGGTGGCAAATCAAAGCAACAAAGTTAGATAAGTCAACAGCTTGTGGAGTTGAACCACCTTGTGTTGCACTACCTGCGTCTGCGCCTGAAGTGACGTTAGAAGATACAAAGTGAGGTACTGGTATTAAATCAATTCCTGCTATTCTTTGTACTCTACCTTCTGCAATCGAACCATTACCACTGAAGTCAACGTTGATTGCGTTTGTTGCATTAGCTAGCTTGTAATATTCTTCTGTTCTTAAGAAGCATTTTCTGCCTTCTTTTGGAACATAATTATCATCAAGCGCTTTAGCTGCTGAAAACAACTCATCAATCATCGCGTTAGCTGCAGTTGCGTCTGTTGCTGAAGCAATGTTTGTATTTGTTAATACAGTTCCTGCTGGGTAACTTGCGTCACCAACATTTGCTGTAGTAGTTTTTGCTGCTTGACCAATAGTCTGTAAGATATGCTTATCTTTTTGGAAAGCTAATGCTCTTCCAATCTCTGAAGAATAAGCGCCTCTCACGTCATAATGGTTTTTAGCTTCTTCAATATTTGATAAGAATACTGAAGATATTAAAAGATCATTAATTGTAATGACCTTCTCGTTGTGGTTTACATCTGAACCAGTGATCTCAGTTCCTGGTGTATGGTATGCCGCTGAAATTCGGCCCATCACTGGGAATTGTGCTGACTTACCTGATGCGATTGCTCTCACCATGTCAGCTCCCTCTGTTGCTGATGCTCTTTCGAACGAAGTTAATACTTCGCCAGCGAACACTTTAAGAAACAGAGCGTCTTCTGAACCACCGGCATTGACTTTACCCACACTTACTGGGCTTGCGTTTGCCATAGTTTTCTCCTTTGACGTTATTGTTAATTAAAGCCATCACATGCATAAGTTCACAGC
>FUFK010045540.1_pt1 | contig 20676 bp, 19 predicted proteins | sample 1021851 | NCBI WGS metagenome assembly FUFK01 (sample SAMEA51879418, study PRJEB19060) | metagenome
CGGTGAGGCCAAGTCGCAGGCCGCGTCGCTTTCGTCCCAGACCGAGCTCGCCTCGCTCTCGCTGCAGCGCCCGGCGGACGATGGCGGCGTCACCACCCAGGACTGATCCGCGCCGCCGATAACCTCAGCGACCGTGACGGACTCGCCCACCATCCTCGTCATCGACAACTACGACTCGTTCGTCTACATCCTCGTGCAGTACCTCGGGGAGCTCGGCGCGAGTCCGGTGGTGCGACGTCACGACGAGATCGACCTCGACGGCATCCGGGCGCTCGACCCCGACGGCATGCTCATCTCTCCCGGTCCCGGCAACCCTGACGACTCGGGCGTGAGCATGGACATCTTGACCAACCTCACGACCGACACACCGATCTTCGGGGTGTGCCTCGGCATGCAGTGCATGGGTCAGGCCTTCGGTGGTGATGTGGTGCGAGCGCCGCAGGTCATGCACGGCAAGACTTCGATGATCCGTCATCGCGACGTCGGCGTATTTCGCGGTCTCCCGAACCCGGTCGAGGCCACCCGCTATCACTCGCTGATCGTCGATCGCGCCACCCTTCCTGATGCGCTCGACATCACCGCAGAGACCGACGACGGCCTGATCATGGGCCTGCGGCACCGCGAGCGCGACATCGAGGGTGTGCAGTTCCATCCCGAGTCAGTACTGACCAGCGCCGGGCACGTACTGATCACCAACTTCATCGACCGCTGCCGCTGAGACACCGGCCGAGCGGCGCAATCAGTCGCCGTCAGCCGTTGTGGTCGTTGGGGTCGTCGGGTAGGTCGTGGTGGGAGGGGTCGTTGTTGTCGTCGTCTCCGGGGCGGCTTGGCCGACGGTGATGGTGACAACCAGACCAACCTCGACCTCTTCGAACGGTGCCGGATCCTGCACCATCACACGACCATCACTCGGCGAACCAGCAGGCACCTGCTCAAAGATGACAGCCACATCAAGCAACTCATTGCGCAGAGTTTGAATCGCGGTGTCAGCGAAGAGATCCGTCACCGCTGGCACCGTTACCGTCGGCAGACCCGTCGACACCACAATCGAGACCTGCGAACCAACCGCGGCGAGCTGATCCGCAGCAGGCTCTGTACGGATCACCTTGCCCTCTTCAATCTCCTCACTCGCCTCTTCGACCTGAGAAGGATTGACAATAAAGCCCGCCTCTCGCAGCGCGTTCGTCGCTGCGATCACATCAAGACCCTCAACGCTCGGCACGTCGACAACAACATCGGCTGGCGTGCCCTCGTCGTCGCCCCCAAGCGAAAAAAGGAGCCAGGCAAACAAGAACCCAAGGACAAAACCAAGCACGCCGAACAGCGCCGCAGTCCGCCAAAAACCGTCGGCAAAACGCGGTTCAAGCTCGTCGTGGGCATCGACCACAGCAGGCCCCTGATCAGACATGGATCCGAACCCTACCGCTGCGTTGCGACCCCATCGATGCACGCTCCGAATCGGAGCGACGGCACCACGGCATCACGGAAAGGCGGCTTCGATGACGGCTTGGGCGATCGGGGCTGCCACACGACCGCCGGTCTGCTCGCTTGCGCCTTCCTGCGCCTCGACGATCACCGCGAACGCAAGGGATGGTTGCTCATTGGGCATCCCGGCATAGCCGACGATCCAGGCGTGACTGTTGGGCGGAGTGGTTCCGAGCTGGGCGGTGCCCGTCTTGCCGCCGACGACAACCCCCTCGGTAAGCAAGTTTCGGGCTGTGCCTTCCTCGGCGACAACGCGCATGGCGTCACGCAGGATTGCGGCGGTCGAGGCCGACATCGCAACACGCAGCGGTTCGGGCTCGACGCGATCGAGGAGCGAACCGTCGAACGCCAAGAGTTCGGCGACGACGTGAGGGGTCATCACCACGCCATCGTTGGCGATCGCCGCAGCGACGAGTGCCATCTGCAGTGGAGTTGCGGCAACGTCGTTTTGGCCGATCGAGGTCTGGGCAAGCCGCGCCGAGTTCTCATGAACCGGCACGGCACCGTTGGGCAGCACCGTCTCGGCCCCTTCAGCCGGTTGCTGACCGGCCGCTCGGTAGCGATCGACATCGGCAAGTTGTTCGCCGTAGTCGGTCGGAAACCGAGACTCGGCGGCGCCCGGAAGATCGATGCCGAGATCGGCGTTGAAACCGAACGCCTCCGCAGCGTCGACCATCCGCTCCGGACCGACCCACTCGGCGCCGATCTCGGAGAACGCCGTATTGCACGACACGCGCAAAAGTTCGACGAGGTCACCGCCGCAGGCCGACCCGGCAAAGTTGCGGATCGGTGCACCGGCCGGGACCGGCTCGTACGTCGTCGCCACCGGGAAGACGGGCGTGCTCGCGCCGATCAGACCCGTCTCGACGCCAGCTGCGGCAGTGACCAGCTTGAAGGTCGAACCGGGGAAATAGATCTCGCGGTAACTCTTCGCGAGGAGCGGCGTATTCGGGTCGGCGACCAGGGCNTCAAAGGCGGTATTCGCGACCGTGCCGTCAGGATCGGCGAGCGGGTTCGGGTCGAAGCTGGGGAAGGTCCACAGGGCGATGATCTCGCCGGTTCGCGGGTCGAGTGCGACGACCGAGCCTTTGCGGTCGCCGAGTGCCTCCGCCGCTACCCGCTGAACATCGTCGCGGATCGACAGCGTGAGCGTGGCGGTGGAGTTGCGATCGACGAAGAGATCACCGAGCGAGGCAAAGCGCTGGTCGATCGGATCGCCGGCAAGTTCGTCGTTGTAGCTGCGTTCGAGCCCAACCGCCTCGACGTTGAGCGACTGATAGCCCGTGATGTGCGCGTAGAGCTCACCCTCGGGGTACTCCCGGCGGAAGTCGACCGACCCGTCGTACTCGACCGATCGGGCGACAAGCACACCATCAGCGGTGATGATTGGGCCGCGCGCTCGACCGAACTCACGGATCAAGCCCCGCGTGTTGTTGACGTCGTCCTGCAGGCGTTCCGCACCGAAGAACTGGACCCGGTTGAGCTGCAGGAACAGCACCAGATACAGCACACCGAGCACGATGCCGAGACGCCGGATCCGGAGGTTCACGCAGTGCCCTTCGCCGGACGGATCGAGACCCGCTGCTCGTGTGACATGCGGACGAGCAGCGCAAGCAGGACATAGTTGGCGACGAGCGACGAACCGCCGTAGCTGACGAAGGGCAGGGTGATGCCGGTGAGTGGGACGACCCGCAATACCCCGCCGACGATCACGAAGGTCTGCACNGCCAGGAGGGTGGTGAGGCCGAGCGCAAAGAGCTTCTCGAAGACTCGATCGGCCCGNAGAGAAACCCGAAGGCCTGAGCCGATGAGGAGCAAGAACGCCATCAACACCGCCGAGGAGCCGGCGAGACCGAGTTCCTCCCCGATCGCCGCGAAGATGAAATCGGTTTCCGCGAACGGAATCCGGCCTGGTTCACCTTGACCGAGGCCGGTGCCGGTGAGCCCGCCGTCAGCGAGCGCAAACGAACCCTCGACAATCTGGAAGCCGTCGCCCTTCGGATCCGCGAACGGGTCAAGCCAGATATCGACGCGCTTCTGCACGTGGTCGAACATCGTCCATGCTGCAAAGGCACCACCGAGGAAGAGGACCGCGCCGACGGCAAGCACCACCCACCGTTCGGAGGCGACCCACAGCACAACGACGAAGAGGGTGAAGAAGAGCAGCGACGAGCCGAGATCGCGCTGAAAGACCATCACGCCGAGCGAACCGGCCCACGCGATACCAATCGGCGCGAGATCACGAAGTTCGAGGCGGCTGCGCAGCAGTTCCCGCGAGTCGACGAGGTAACCGGCGAAGAACGCCGCCAGGGTGAGTTTGGCGAACTCGCCGGGCTGAAAGTTGATCGGGCCGACGCTTGCCCAGATCCGAGCACCGTTGATCTCGGTGCCGAGCCCTGGAACGAGCGGAATCATCAACAAGAGGAGCCCGCCAATCCCGAGGAGGTAGCGGTACTGCTCGATNATCCGAACTCGCGGCACGAAAAGAAGCGTGGCGACGTAACCGCCGATGCCGATCGCCGTCCAGGTCGATTGGAGTGCAGCCAGGCTGCCGTCGAGGCGAGTAATGACGACATAACCGAGTCCGTTGAGCAAGAGCGAGATCGGAAGGAAAACGGGGTCGGCCGCCGACGCAAAGTGACGGTTCGCAAGGTGGGCGACCGCACCGAGACCGAACATCCAGAGCAGGAAGGGCCCCAGGTTGGCGGGGATCGCCTCGGTCGTTCCGAAACTGGCGAGCGCGTAGGCGGCGGCGACGGCGGCCCCCACCATCACCAGCAGGCCCGTCTCGACACGCCGCGGCTTCAGCGCAAGCAGCGGAGCGACCGGATGCGTCGATGGCGCCTCGGTGGCCGTCATGATCGGCGGCGGATCACGACCCCGAGGAGTCGCTCGAGCTCCGGAGGTTCTCGAGGTACAACTCGGCGGTTTCGAACGCATCGAAACGCTGGCCTTCGCGGACCGCAGTGAGCGCCGTCGGGGGAAGTTCGTCGACATCGATGTCGGACTCGACTTCGAGGGTCTGATCGAAGAAGAGGAAGCCGCCGTCGCGTCCCTTGAGGATGACAACGGTGCCGTTGTCGCCCTCGGCGACGGTGTAACCGGAACGCCCGATCGCCGAAACTGCGACGAGCATGCCGATCATGACGGCGAGCACCGCAGCAGCGAGGAGACCGACACGCCACGTCATGGCCGGCGGCACAAACCCGCTCGGCGGCTCGTCGCGGCGAGGCTCGGGAGTGGCCGGGCCGGCATCGCCGAGCACCGTGCCGGACAACGCCTTGTGGATGGCGGCGACGCGATCATCGGGACCTTCCTCGCCGGGGTCGGCCTCGACGACATCGACCACGACAACGGTGATGTTGTCGCGGCCGCCGGCCTCGCGGGCTCGGCGCACGAGTTCGTCGGCGGCATCCTGTGGCGACGACGTGGCCTGCAGAACCTCGTGGATCTCGCCATCGTCGATTTCACCGAAGAGTCCGTCGCTGCAGAGAACGTAGCGGTCGCCCGCAACAGGAGTCAGTTCCCAGGCGTCGACGAGGACCTTGTCGTCGATACCGAGCGCCCGAGTCACGATGTTGCGCTGCGGGTGCACGGCGGCTTCGGCTCGGGTGAGACGACCATCGCGGACGAGCGCTTCGACCAGGCTGTGGTCCTCGGTGTGCTGATGCAGGCCGGAGTCGGTCAGCCGGTAGAGCCGGCTGTCGCCGACGTTGGCCACCCCGAGTCGATGGGATCCCGATTGTTCGATGTCGGCGAGCATCACCACGGTGGTTCCCATGCCCCTGAACTCGGGCTGCTCACGGGCGCGTTCGAGGATGTCGGCGTTGGCTTCCTGAACGCCTCGGACGAGATCATCGATCGAACTGACCGGGCCGATGCTGGCGAGGCGATCGACGGCGATCTGGGAGGCGATCTCACCGCCGTTGTGGCCGCCCATGCCGTCGGCAACGACGAACACGGTGCCGGCGACAACGAACGTGTCCTCGTTGTGGGCTCGGACCTGGCCGACATCGGTGGCCGCACCGGATTCGAAGGCAGTCACGCCAGCTCCATCACATGTTCGCCGACCTGGACGCGGTCACCGGGGCCGACGTTCTCGGGATGGTCGAGGACGTGGTCGTTCACCAGCGTGCCGTTGGTGGAGCCGAGATCCTCAACCATCCAACGGTCGTCATGTCGGAAGAGGCGGGCGTGGACCTTGGAGACACGAGCGTCGTCGATCACGATCGCGCAGTTGGATGCCCGCCCGATGGTGGTCTCAGCCTGAAGTTCGAACACCTGGCCAGCGACGGCGGGTGGGGTGAGCACGACGAGTCGGGAGCCGGCCTTGCTGTCGTCGACGACGGGCGCAGCAGGCGGTGGCGAACCCTTGGTGGCGAACACGGCGGCCGGTGCCGGCACGACGACCCGGCTCTCCGTGCGCAGTTCGACCCAGACCGCCCGCAGCACCCGAAAGAAGGTGAGGTAGACGATCGCCAAAAGCCCAAGGCGCAAGAGGAAGAGGAGTTGATCCGTCAAGGTCGTGTGATCCTACTGCCGTCGCTGCGGCCGATCGGGGGCGCTCAACCGGCGCGGAACTCGAACGAGGTTGTCGCGCCCAGCGAAACGATGTCGCCGTCGTCGAGGCGACGAGAGGTGATGGCGACGCCATTGACGGTGGTGCCATTGGTGGAACCAAGATCGGTGAGCACAAAACCATCGTCGTCCGGGCAGATCTCGGCGTGTTCGCGGCTGACGTTGGTGTCGTCGAACGTGATCGTGCACTCGGGAAGCCGTCCGAAGGTGAGACGGTACTCCCCGAGCACGACTTGCTGCCCGTTGGAGAGGTGCAACACGCCGGTGGCGCCATCAGCCTCCTTCATGCGGGCGTCGATGCGCAGCTGGCCAGGTCGGACATCAGCGCTCTCGGCCAAGACGACCTGCACGGGGCCCATGAAGTTCCAGCCGTCATCGCGAGCGGCCTCACGAGCAGCCTCGCAGAGTTCACGGACGAGCGACTCCTCGACATCGGCGAAGCGGGCCAGGTCGGTCTCGTTGAGTTGGACCTCGAAGTGGTTGGCAACAACGGACTGCCCCTTCACACCGACAGAGCGGGAATCGGCCATCTCGCGCACGAGACGGTGCCCAATTTCCACCGGTCGCACGCCGCCGCGGAAGAAACGTCCGACGGCGCCGTCGACCAACCGTTCGAGTCGTCGTTCGACTGATCGCATGCCCACGACGGCGAGGATACCCCTGACGCAATCTGTGTGGGTTGCGGTACGCTCCCCCGAGCACTTTCCGGAGTGCGCCACGCGCGAGTGGCGGAATTGGCAGACGCGCAGGCTTCAGGTGCCTGTGCCCGAAAGGGTGTGAGGGTTCAAGTCCCTCCTCGCGCACAACGCAGACGGATCCTCGGCCTTGTCGCGAACCTCCGAGCCGATCTCGTCCGGCCGCTACCCTCGGCGACGATGGCCCCTGATCCTGCAACGCTGGTTTGGTACGCCTGCTACGGCTCGAATTGCGCTCGCGATCGTTTCCTCGTGTACCTCACCGGCGGGTGTGCCGAAGGCGCTGACCACGACCACGAGGGTGCCCGCAACGACGCGGCGCCGATCGCCGACGGCCCCGTCGTGTTCGGCATGAACATCTGCTTCGCCGGCCACTCCGCCCGGTGGAACGGCGCGCCCGCCTTCCTCGAGCACCGCCCCGCTCCGACCGGAGCGCTCGGGCGCCGCTACCTCATCACCCTCGAGCAGTTCGCCGATGTCCACGCTCAGGAAAATCCGGATCCGGCCCGGTGGTCTCGAGTTTCCCGACAACATTCTCGACCTCGCCCCCGGTCACCGGCAGACGGTGGTCGACGGCGCCTACGGCGCNGTCGTCGCCCTCGATCCGGTCGACGGTCACCCGACCTTCACCTTCACGGCGCCGACGCCGCCGGAACAGCGTCCTCCGGCGCCGCCGAGCGCGCCGTATCTCGCCACCATCCTTCACGGACTCAGAGAAAGTCACGACCTCGACGACAACCTCATCGTCGAGCGGGTCGGCCACGCCCCCGGGGTTCGACCGAACTGGAGCTCGGCGGCGATGCATCGGCTTCTCGACACGCCGCTGAGCGAGATCTCGTCGACATGANTCGGTCGGTCTGACCGACAGGTTGTTCGCTGTTTCGGTTACCGCCCGAAGAGCATCATCCACTGCTCTTTCGTGTCGGGACGGAACACGATGTTGCGCTCCCGCGTTGCGCCCATCGTGGCGGTGGGCTCGGGCGAGTAGGCGTGACCCGGGCACAAGATGACATCGTCGTCGACCCGGCCGAGACGGGTCGTGAGCGACTNGTACATCTGCTCGGGATCAGAGCCGGGAAGGTCGGTGCGGCCGCAACCATCCAGGAACAAGGTGTCGCCGGCCACGAGCCGGCCGTCGACGAGGAAGCACTGACTCCCGGGCGTGTGGCCCGGCGTGTGGATTAGCTCGATCTCGACATCGCCGACTCGGACGATGTCGCCGCTCTGGTGCTGGACGAGGGATTCGTCGGTGACGCCGGTGACCTTGCGGACGTACTCGGCCTCGTCGGCCTGAACATGGATCGGCACGTCGACGCGGTCGAGCAGGGCGGTGATGCCCTCGAGCTCGAAACCCATCATGGAGCCGCCGACGTGATCGGGGTGGTAGTGCGTGGCGAGCACACCAGAGCAGCGCATGCCGTCGGCCTCGATCGTGTCGACCAGGCCGTTGACGTCGTAGGCCGGATCGACCAGGACGGCGTCGCCGGTCTGGCGATCGCCGATCGCGTAGACGAAGTTGACCATCTGGCGGGCGACCGGGTCGTTCTGGGCGAAATCCCGCCCGGACAGCAGCTGACGGAAGTAGAAGCGATCGCTCATGGGGTCATCGTAGGGCCGTGCCCCTCGACCCGAGGAACCGACGCATCGGACATCGTGTGGCGGCGGAAGAACGCTCGCAGGCCGGCCTGGTAGTCGCCGAGGTAGCTGCCGTACGCCGTGCGGAGATGTCGGGCCGGCCATCCCTCCGGTTCGAGTTCGGAGGGCAGAAGCGGATCCGTAACGAGATGCCGAAGCGCGGAGGCGGCGAGAACGAAGCCGTCGGCGAGGCGGTCGGGGGTGGAGCGTTCGGTGCCTGTCTCCTCGAGCTCGGCGATCAGGTCGGCAGCCCGACCCGCCCACCCGGCGAGGTCGTACAGCGACGCCAGCACGGAAGCGGGATCCTCGGTCGGCGACGCGACATAGGACTCGGCCTGGGCCGCGACGATTGCCCGAGCATTCGGCAAACGATCCGGCGCGAGATTCGCCGGTCGCATCCACACGCCATCTCGCCGTTCCCACAATCCGAGATGGCCGGCTGCACGACGCAGCGCCGCCCGATCAGTCGACGAGCGGGCGCCTGGCGGTACGACGTGGAGCTCCCACGTGCCGTCCCACGGGTGCACGACCGGATGCAGGCCGGCCTCCTGGCGAAGGTGTCGGGCGAGAAGCTCACCGTCGAGTTCGTACCGTCCACCCTCGAGATGGCGCAGTTCCCCCCTGTCGACCATTCGCGACAGGGCGGTTCGCGTCGTGCCGGCNTGGATCCCGAACTCGCCCGCAAAGGCGACCAGGAGTCGGCCCGGAAGTCGCGGCGGGACCGTCCCGAGCAGGGTCGATGCGANCACGCTCCGAGCGGANAGGTCGGCCACGTCAGCGAGCGAGGGTGCGGAAGAACGACCAGTACCCGCGCTGGGTCATGCTAGGCACGACGTAGCCGTCTTCGACGAGTGCCCGGTGCAGCTTGTGAAGGTTGTTCATCGGGATGCCTGAGTCGACGTGATGGGCCAGGTGGAACCCGATGCCCTGAGAGAGAAAGACGTGCTTCGACAAGAAGCCCTGACGGATGTCGTGCGTGGTGAGCCGGCGATCACTCGAGCGGGTCATGCCTCCGTGCTCGGCAAGCGCCCGCAACCGGTTGAAGACACGAAAGTAGGTACCCCAGGGAAGCAACCAGAAGAAGAGGTAGAAGAGGGGCTGACCCAGCAGGGCGAAGACCGTGAACACGAACAGCTGGCCGCTCAGGTACCGCATGGCCCGAATCCGGCGACCCGTCCTGAACAAGCCTTTGAACGCCGGCTTGAGGTTCTTGTACCCCGAGATACCGACCGTGTCGCGCACGAGCTTGCGGCGCAGCGACGCCTTCGAGATCGGATAGCGGGCGTAGAGGAGAAAGTCGGGTTCCTTCTCGCCGAACTCGTCGCGGTGATGTTGCGTGTGGGCGAGCCGATACCCGTCGCTGCCATCGCCAAAAACGAGCCATCCGATCAGCTTCTCGCCGATCCAGTCGTTCCATCGCTTGTCGGAGAACAACAGCCGGTGCGCGGCCTCGTGGTTGAGGGTCAAGGCCCGCTGGAACCACGACCCCATCGCGACGAATACGAAGGCATAGGTCGCAACCGCGGGAGCGAGCGGCCAGTCGCCGGCGAGCACGGCAAGCCCGCAGAACACGAACGGGAGCGAGAGGGTGAACACCACGTGGAAGGCATTCGTCGCATTGGAAATGCGGCGGAGTTCGGCGCGGAACTCCGGATGGGGGCGACCATCGGGGCGCAGCCGCTCGGAGCCTGCGAACGGCGGAAGATCCGGCAGTCGGGACGACAGCCCGCCGGTGAAGTGGGCGACCTTGTCGTCGTGGCTCATCTCCGGCGACAGCGTGGCCGCCATCGACGGGGGTCCGGTGGAGGAGAAGCTCTCGGCCATCGCGCGATGTTACACACAGCGCAACATGCATGACAGTTCGTGTAACGATGAGGGCGCGCAATCGGCTCCGAGAACGCCGTCGTGACGATTCACAAGTACACCCCATCGCCTTCGCACGGTTGTCCAAACGCCATGCCGTCGTATAGCGTCAAGCGTGGATGTAAGCGTTTACACCCGCGTGGTCCGTGGGACCACAGCGTCATTACCCGGAGGGGAACCAATGAAAAGCACCTTGCTGAAGCTGCTCGTTGCGTTGTTCACCCTGTCGCTCGTCGCTGCCGCCTGTGGCTCCGACGACGACACGGCTGACAGCGGCGACAGCGACGCTCTTGCTGAGGCCGAGGCTGCGCTCGCCGCTGCCGAAGATGCCATCGAAGCTGCCGAGGCCGAGGCCGCGGAAGCTCAGGCCGCCGCCGATGCCGCAGCGTCCGACGGTGGAGATACCAACCCGCTTGCGGGCACCGCTGTCCGAATCACCGGGCCGGTCCGCTCGCCAGCCGAAGTCGCTGGCCTGATGGGCGCACTCGACCCATTTGCTGAAGCCAACGACATGACCATCTTCTACGTCGGTTCTGCCGACTGGGAGTCAGAGATCAACGTCCAGATCGAAGCCGGCACCCCGCCGGACATCTCGATCTTCCCGCAGCCTGGCAAGCTTGCTGACTTCGCTCGCGATGGCTTCCTTGTGCCGCTGCCCGACGATGTCACTGCCGCAGTCAGCCAGAACTGGTCCGACGGCGCCATGGGCTTCGGCAACGTCGACGGCACCCAGTTCGGCGTGCCCGACAAGACCGACCTCAAGTCGCTCGTTTGGTACCAGCCGGCGCGCTTCGAAGCCAACGGCTACACGGTCCCCACCACGCTCGATGAGCTGTTTGCTCTTACCGAGACCATGATCGCTGACGGCAACACGCCGTTCTGCATCGGCATCGAGTCGGGCACTGCGACCGGTTGGACATTCACCGACTGGGTCGAGGACATGATGCTTCGCCGTCACAGCGGCGACACCTACGACGCATGGACTACGGGTGACCTCGACTTCGCTAGTCCCGAGGTCTCCGGTGTCATGCAGGAAGTCCTCGACGTGTGGAACACCCCAGGCATGGTTTACGCCCAGGGCGGCACCATCGCCTCAACCTCGTTCCGCGACAACGGTGAACCCCTCGTCAACGGCGACTGCATGATGCACCGCCAGGCTTCCTTCTTCTCGTCCTTCTTCCCCGAGGGCACGCCCGTCCAGGACGGCTCTGAGGGCGCGATCGACGTCTTCGGGTTCCCACTCGGCGACACCGATCCTCCGATCGTGCTCACCTCGGGCACTTTGGTCGGCGCGTTCAACGAGCGTCCTGAGGTCATGGCCGTGATGGAGTACTTCGGTTCGCCGGAGTTCGCCAACCTTCGTCAGTCGGCGCAGCGGGAGGCCAAGGGTGGTGGCGACGTCCTTTCGGGCTTCAACACCGCAAACCTGAACGTCGACCGTTCGCTGTGGTCCCCGCTGGCGCAGAGCTTCCTTACGGTCATGGCAAACAACGACGTGCGCTTCGACGGCTCGGACCTCATGCCGGCCGACGTCGGCGCTGGCTCGTTCTGGACCGAGGGCACGGCGCTCGTCAACGGTGAGAAGACCGTTGCCGAGGCTGCCGCCGCCATCGACGCCACCTGGCCGGAGTGATCCGCTGCGACCCCTGAGGTCGCAGCTGGTGGGCAACGCCCACACATGCAAATCTGAATGATGTGCAGTTGGGGGCGGTGGTCGATGTGGCCGCCGCCCCCGGCACCTTTTGAACGAAACCGGGGGGATCGGGCATGACAGCAGTTGCCGAAGAATCGGCGACCGACGAGCACAGCGACGGCACACGCCGTCGATTCGCGCTCAACGGGGGCGTGCGCGGCTTCGTCCTGACATCGCTACTGCTACTCCTGATCTACGCATCCGCACAGAGCGACCAGCTCGGCCGGCTGTATTCGGTGTCATGGAAAATCGTTCTCGTTGTGGGGACCAGTGCCGCTGTTTTTATCGGCGCGAACCTTCTGATCTCGCAGGGTCGCCAGAACTGGGCCCGCTACCGAGCGCTTGCTGGCGGCTTGCTCGGCGCTACGGGTTTCGGCCTGCTGCGGGGCAACCGGTCTATCTCGACTCTCGTCGCCGACAGCGAGTTCATCTTCACCCGTGACGACAGTGAGCCCCTCGTCGTCGTCGACCCGGCACAGATCGACGCCATCAGCACGGTCACCGAGCTCCGCTCGGGTCTCGCCGAATACGCCACTGGTGGCTTTGTGAGCCTCGGCACAGTCGAGTGGCCACTCGTCGGACTCATGCTCGGTCTCGTCGCCGGCTACGCAACCGGACACGCCAACCGAATCATCCGTCTCGCCGTGCCGACCGCCATCGGCGCCTTCGCCGGCTGGCTCATCGGCACCAGCCTGCTGTTCCGCAATCGACCCGACGCCTCGATCGTCCAAATCGTGCTCCTTGCGATCGTTGGCGCCACCGTCCTCGCGGGAATCTCCTATCTCTTCGGCAAACGCCACGTGCTCATCGAACGCGCGTTGTTCGGCGCAGCGGTCGGGGCCACCGTCGGCGGCTGGTTGCTTCCCGACCTCGGCTCCGGCTCGGGTTCCACGGCGATCATCGCCGCCGCCATCCCGCTTGCGCTGCTCGGTTTGCGATTCGGCTGGCCAAGCGACCGTGACGCGAATGGGCTCGCCTCATTCGACCGGCGGTCCCGTGCGGTGATCTTCCTCGCCCCTGCGCTCACCTTCTTGTCGATCAACCTGGTAGTGCCGGCGGTCCGCACCATCCTCACCTCGTTCCTAGACCGCGACAGTGAGGAGTTCGTCGGGCTCGACAACTACGAGCACCTCGTCACCTCTGAGACCTTTCTCGACTGGCGGTCGTGGAGCGGAGATGATGGCACCTGGAACATCCTGACGAGCCGACTCACCTGGTTCGGCCTGTTCTTCATCGTTGCCGGCATCGGCATCGCCTACTCGATCAATTGGACTCGTAACCGCACGTCGGGCCTTGACCACTCCCCGACCTCTCGAGGCACGATGGCGGCCGGCTTCTTCGTCGTCGCGTTCGCCTTCTTCTCGGTGATCCGAGGCACATTCTCCAACACGATCTGGTGGATGTTCACCGTCACGATCGGTGCCACGGTGCTCGGCCTCGTGATGGCGGTGCTCTCGCAGCGAGCCGGTCGATGGGAGAGCATCGCCAAGTCGCTGGTCTTCATGCCGATGGCCATCTCGATGGTCGGCGCATCGGTCATCTGGCGGCTCCAGTACGCCCCGAAGAACATCAGCGGCGAACAAACAGGTGCGCCGAACGCGGCGTGGATCGCGCTCGGCAAGCTAAGCAACGCCGGACTCGACGGCAATACCTACCCGGCTTGGAGCCGCTGGCTTCTACTCCTGGTGCTCGCCACCCTGCTCGTCCGTCTCGGCTTCAGAATCTTCGGCTCGTGGCAACGCAACGAAGGCTTCGCCGGCGCAACCGTCGCGCTCATCGTCGTCGGCTGGCTCTTCGTCGAATTCCTCACCCGCAGCATGGGCGGCTTCACCGTTCTCGAAGACGGTTCGATCCAACCCCAGGCCGTCGCCTTCCGCGAAGAAGTGCGGCCGTTCAACAACGTCTACTTGATGTTCATCCTCATCTGGATCCAGACCGGCTTTGCAATGGTGATCCTGTCCGCTGCGATCAAGGCCGTGCCGGAGGAACTCCTCGAGGCAGCCCGCATCGACGGCGCCAGCGAGAGCGAGCAGTTCTTCAACGTGACGCTGCCCCAGATCCTCCCGACCGTTGGCGTGGTGGTCACTGCGATCCTGGTGGCGGTGGCCAAGGTGTTCGACATCGTTCGAGTGAGCACCGGTGGCAACTTCGGCACGAACGTGCTTGCCACCGACTTCTTCGACGAGGCGTTCAGCTTCCTTAATCGCGGTGTCGGATCCGCCATCGCCGTGACGATCTTGCTGATCGTTGCGCCCGTGCTGATCTTCAACGTCTACAACATGCAGAAGGCAGAAGCGTGATGCACGAAAACAACTCGCTCATCGACCGCATCTACCGCCGGCTCAGCAATGTCCCCATGTGGGTGATGTGGGGCATCGTCGTCATCTGGACAATCCCGTCCCTGTCGCTCTTCATCAACTCGTTCCGGAGCCGCACCCGCCAGCGCGACTCAGGCTTCTGGGAGTTCGTGCGCGACGGCGACCGCGACTATCGGTTCGGCTGCCCCGAGGACTACAACGCTCCCGACCTGTTCCACATGATCGAGAACTATTGCATGGTCCTCAGCAACGATCAGTCAAGCGGCATGCTCAGCTCGGTGATCTCCTCGCTCGCCATCGCCGTGCCATCGACGATCATCCCGATCTCGATCGCCTCGTTCGCGGCCTACGCCTTCGCCTGGATCGACTTCAAGGGCCGCAAGCCGCTGTTCATCGGTACGGTCGCTCTGCTGTCGATCCCGCTGCAGGTGGCCCTGATCCCGCTGCTCATCATGTACAGCGGTGGTGCCCACTTCACCATTCCGTTCACCGAGCGGACCCTGACGATGGTGCCGGACTTCGCACTGGCAGGTGGGCCGTGGGCGGTTGTCTTGACCCACACCGGTTTCGCGATGCCGTTCGCGATCTTCTTGCTGCACAACTACATGTCAAGCCTCCCAGGCGAACTCATTGAGTCCGCCCGTGTGGACGGCGCCGATCACTTCGGCACCTTCGTGCGTCTCGTCTTGCCATTGTCGGTGCCAGCGATCGCCGCCTTCGCGATCTTCCAGTTCCTCTGGACCTGGAACGACTACCTGATCGCCGTCGTCATGTTGAACGGCGGCACCCCTGAGGTTTTCCCGACCACACAGCGAATCGCCAACCTCGCAGGCGACTTCGGCGAGTACGAGCATCTGCTGACCGCCGGTGCCTTTGTGCAGGCGTTTGTGCCGCTCGTGGTGTTCTTCAGCCTCCAGCGCTACTTCGTGCGAGGCCTCCTGGCCGGCTCGGTCAAGGGCTAATCGATCCCAATCGGCGGCTGGCCGTCGTATCCTCAGCTCTCGTGAGTTCGATCGATCCCAGCGGAACCATCGGCTACCTCGGGCCACGCGGCACCTTCACCGAGCAGGCCCTGTGTAGCCAGGCCGACCTAGCCACGCTCAACCTTCGGCCTCACGGGTCGATCGTCGAGGTCCTTCGTGCCGCTGAGCGCGGCGACGTAACCTATGGGTTCGCGGCGATCGAGAACATGATCGAAGGGTCGGTCAACGCCACGCTCGACACCTTGGCGTTCGATGCCGCGGAGCTGCTGATCCAGCGTGAGGTGGTGATGAATATCAGCCTCAACCTGCTAGTGCACCCAGGCGTGGCGCTCAGTGATATTGCCCACGTGCGGTCGTACCCGGTCGCCTACGCCCAGTGTCGTCGCTATCTCACCGACCAGCTCGGCCATGCGGCGATCGAGGCCACCAACTCGACAGCCGATGCCGCACGCGAGTTGGCCGAGAGCGAGCGGCGCGACACCGCAGCAATCGCACCGAAGCGGGCCGGTGAGGTCTACGGCCTGGAGGTGCTCGCCGCCGACATTGAGGATCATCCCGAAAACCAGACGCGCTTCGTGTTGGTCGGCCGCGATGGCGTCACCGCCCCGTCAGGCCATGACAAGACCTCAATCCTCATCTATCAACGCGAGGACGCCCCGGGATCATTGGTCGGGATCCTGCAGGAGTTCGCGGCGCGATCGATCAACCTCACCCGGCTGGAGTCGCGACCGACCCGAAAGGGGTTGGGCGACTACTGCTTCTTGATCGATTGCGAGGGCCACATCAGCGACGAGGTCGTCGGCGATGCGCTCCGCAATATCCACATGAAGCAGGGCAACGTGAAGTTCCTCGGCTCCTACCCGTCGGCCTACGGCTCCGCCGAGATCCAGGAGGCCAACCGGGACGGCGTGTCGTCGGCCGATACCTGGTTGGCCGATATCCGCAACCGGATTCGCTGACCCGAGCAACGGGCCTTGTGGGTTGACGAATCAGGTGCGCCCGATTCAGCGCCAGCCGCCGTACCCGGCGCGGCTCGTCCAGGGCCGACCGGCGAAACGCCAGCGAGACGGCGACTCGGGCTCAGCTGCCGCTGACGGGCGAGGCCACAGGGCCTCGTAGGCCACCAAGATGGCGGCCATCTCCTCGTCGGTCGGCTGCGGATCGATGTCGATGGTCATGGCTACAGCGGCACGTTCCCGTGCTTGCGCTCCGGGATCTCTTCGCGCTTCGACTCAAGGAGTCGCATGCCGGCAATCAGCTTGCGTCGAGTCTGTGAGGGCTCGATGACGTCGTCGACATACCCCCGCTCAGCTGCGAGGTACGGGTTGGCGAGACGCTGGGTGTAGTCCTCAACGAGCTCGGCCCGACGGGCCTCAGGATCGGCGGCGTCGGCGAGTTCGCGTCGGTAGACGATCTCGACTGCGCCCTGTGGTCCCATCACCGCGATCTCCGCCGATGGCCACGCCAGCGAGATATCGCAGCCGACCCCTTTGGAATCCATCACGACGTAGGCGCCGCCGTAGGCCTTGCGGGTGATGACCTGCATGCGCGGCACGGTGGCCTCGCAGTAGGCGTAGAGGAGTTTCGCACCATGACGGATGATGCCGCCGTACTCCTGGTCAACACCGGGCAGGAAGCCAGGCACGTCGACAAAGGTGACCAGCGGGATGTTGAACGCATCACAGGTCCGAACGAAGCGGGCGGCCTTCTCCGACGACTCGATGTCGAGCACACCGGCCAGCATCATCGGCTGATTACCCACCACACCGACAGCACGGCCTTCGAGGCGAGCAAAACCACACACGATGCTCTTGCCCCACGAGGCGTGGTACTCCATGAAGTCGCCGTCGTCGACGACNTGNCCGATCACGGCCTTCATGTCNTAGGGGACGTTGGGNCTGTCAGGCAGGATCGTGTCGAGTTCNNGNCACAGGCGATCGGGGTCGTCNCCCGATTCGAGCTGNGGCGCGACCTCGAGGTTGTTGGACGGCAGGAAGGACAACAGGTCCTTGACCTGATCGAGGACTTCTTCCTCACTGTTCGCGACAAAGGTGGCCACGCCCGACTTCGAGCTGTGTGAACCGGCACCACCGAGTTCCTCGAGGGTGACCTCCTCGCCCGTCACCGTCTTCACGACGTCGGGCCCGGTGATGAACATGTGCGACTTCTCTCGCACCATGAAGATGAAGTCGGTCATCGCCGGGCTGTACACGGCGCCGCCGGCGCACGGGCCGAGGATCACCGAGATCTGCGGAATGACTCCCGAAGCCTGCACATTGCGATAGAAGATGCCGCCGTAGCCGTCAAGGCTGACCACGCCTTCCTGGATGCGAGCACCTGCGCCGTCGTTGAGCCCGATCATGGGCGCGCCGGTTGCGAGCGCAAGATCCATCACCTTGTGGAGCTTCTCGGCGAACACCTCGCCGAGGGCACCGCCCATGACGGTGAAATCCTGGGAGAAGACGAAAACCTTGCGGCCGTCGACCGTGCCCCAACCGGTGATCACGCCGTCGGTGTAGGGCCGCTCGTCGAGACCGGCCTCGTGGGCTCGGTGACGGGCGAGCATGTCGAGTTCGTGGAACGAACCCGGGTCGAGCAGATACTCGATCCGCTCACGGGCGAGCATCTTGCCCTTGTCGTGCTGGCGCTGGACAGAGCGCTCGGAGCCGGCATGGAGCGCGGACTCCTTGCGGGCTCGCAGATCGTCGACCTTGGCTTGCATGGAGGAATCAACCACGACGCGACCCTAGTCCGGAGGCCCGGTAGTGACGATCTTGAAGACGGCATCGGGGTCAGGCAATGCGGGCCACGCGTGGATCGACCAGGTCGCAGTCTCACGGGCGTAGTCGGCAACCGGTTCGCCCGGGGTGGTGGACAGTGCGATGTCGAAGCCATCGAGGCCGCCGCGCTCCGCGACGACGGTCTCGATGAGCCGGCCGTAACGACCGGCGTCCATCTCGAGCGGGAAAACCCCCTCGTAACGACTCGCCCTTCGGAGCGGCTTGCGGGCGTCGCCGCGGGCCGCGAACCAGAAGGGTGGGCGGTCTCCCTGCGGCGATCGAGGTCCGAGGAGCACGTCGTCAACGACGATGTGCTCGCCACGATGCTGCACCGTCTCCCCGGCAAGGAGCGCGGCGAGCACCGGGACACCCTCGTCGAGCATCTCGCCTCGGATGCGAGGATCGACGACTTCGTCGAACTTCGACAACTCGCCGCTGGTGTCGACGCCGAGCCCGAACCCGAGGGTGAGACGGCCCTTCGACATGACGTCGACGGTCACGATCTCGCGAGCGAGTTTGATCAGCCGACGCCGCGCGATCGGGGTGATCATCGGGCCGAGCCGCAGCCGCCTGGTCGCGGCCGCGAGCGCGCCAAGCATCACCCACGGGTCGAGAACCTCCGCTGTCTCTCGACGCAGGGTGTGATCCCACAGGAAGAGTCCGTCCCATCCGTGCGCCTCGGCAGCCCGGGCGACGTCGAGAAGCCGCTCAGGGTCGGCAAACCGGCCGACCGGAGCGAGGAACACGGCGTGGCGCATGCCGCACAGTAACTAGGGTCGGCGCATGACCTCCGAACTCCACCGCGTGTGCGTCTTCTGCGCCTCCTCCCCCGGCACCGACCCTGCAATCACCGAGGCCACGGTCGCCCTCGGCCGATTGCTTGCCGAGCGTGAGATCGAGCTCGTCTACGGCGGTGGCGCCGTTGGCTTGATGGGACTTGTCGCCGACACCGTCCTCGAGGCGGGGGGGGCCGTCAGGGGCGTGATCCCGACCGGACTCTTCTCCGAGGAGGTCGGCCATCAGGGGCTCACCACGCTGGAGGAGGTCGACACGATGCACGAGCGGAAGTCACGGATGTACGACCACGCCGATGCCTTCATTGCCTTACCGGGCGGGTTCGGCACGCTCGAGGAGCTCGCCGAGGTCCTGACCTGGAATCAGATCGGACTCCTTGCGAAGCCGGTCGGCGTCCTCGACATCGGCGGCTTCTGGCAGCCGCTCCTTCACCTCCTCGACACCATGGTCGACAAGACGATCCTGAAGGCGCAGAACCGAGGACTGCTCCTCGACGATCCCGACCCGGGATCGCTGCTCGACCGACTGGAAGCGACGACCATCGTGCACGAACCCAAATGGATCGTCGAGGAGCTCACATGACCGATACCGCGGCGCCGATCACCCGATCCGAACGGATCACCAATCTCGACACCGTTCGTGGCATCGCCACGCTCGGCATCCTCGTGATGAACGCCGTGTCGTTCGGTTTGCCACAACCGGCGTACTTCAACCTTGACTACGCCGGCTCCGACACCGCCCTCGACTGGATTGTGGGGGTCCTCGGCGAGGTGTTCGTCGATCAGAAGACGATGGCGATGTTCTCGATGCTGTTCGGCGCCGGCATCGTCGTCTTCGCCGACCGGGCTGCGGCCAAAGGTCGCCGGGCGAACTGGCTCAGCCTGTGGCGCAACACCCTCCTGCTCGTGATCGGTGGGGTGCATGCCGCCTTCTGGTTCGGCGACGTGCTCATGCTCTACGCAGTCTGCTCGCCGGTGTTGTTGCTGCTGCGTACTCGTTCGGCCCGGACCCTCTTCATCGCCGGCGGCGTCTGTCTCGCGCTCTCCGCCTTGACGATGGCTGCAGTCCAAGCCGAGATCGAGGCAGGTGACCTCGGCGATTACTGGATTGACGAGAACACGGCAATGGGTGAGGACGTCGGGTTCGCCGTCATCGTCGACTTCGGCATGCGGGCCCTCGGCGCGATGTTGATCGGGGTCGGCCTCTTCCGAGCCGACATCATCCAGGGGCGACGACCGGCCGAGTTCTATCGGCGCCTCGCTGCGTGGTCGCTCGGGATCGGCGTGCCGCTCTCGATTCTGGGTGTCGCGATTCACCTCGCCAACGACTGGAATCCCGATGTCGCCCTCATCGGCGCCGTACCGAACATCCTTGCCACCGTGCCGATGGCGATCGGCTACATCGCGCTGATCACCCTCTGGAACCAGCGAGACGACACCCGGCTTCACGAACGAGTGCGAGCCGTCGGACGCATGGCACTCACCAACTACCTCACCCAGACGATCATGGGTCTGACAATCCTCGGCGCGGTGATTGGCGTCGGTGAGCTCGGCCGAGCCGAGATCTTCGTCTTCATCCTTATCGTGTGGGCCGTGCAGCTCGCCTGGTCCGAGCCGTGGCTCAAACGCTTCCGCTTCGGTCCCTTCGAGTGGCTATGGCGGGTGGCGACCTACCGGAAGCTGCAGCCGATCCGCCGCTGACAGGCCGAGCATCGTCGCGAAGAGTGACAGCGGCCGGGCGCCCGTGCCACGATCGTCGCCATGGCCACCACCGACACCTATCTCGCCGGCAACTACGCCCCCGTCTCCGAGGAGATCACGGCAACCGAGCTCACCGTTACCGGCACGATCC
>FUFK010044052.1_pt1 | contig 20672 bp, 16 predicted proteins | sample 1021851 | NCBI WGS metagenome assembly FUFK01 (sample SAMEA51879418, study PRJEB19060) | metagenome
TAGTTGCTCATCAAATGATGGTTGTGTTTCCTGTCTAGATGGTAATGCAGTAGAGTAGTTACCAGGACCATATCCAACAAACTCAAATGTATGACCTGAGGTTCTTGTGCTTGATGGTTTTCTTAATTCAATTGGTTTGATATCAAGTTTTCTACATACACTTCCTAAGATATGAGCAGCAGACTGTGTTCCTAACAATCCTCTGAAGACCTTGAGTGGATTACCAGTATTAGTGGTCTTAATCCTCATGATCTCATCATCTACTCTTAGGTAATCTCCTATTCTCCAATCCTTAGTTGCAATACCTGATACGTTTAGATCCTCTGTTGATGCATTCATAGCAGATCCTAGTGTATCTGTGATACCACCATAGACATTCTGCTGTCTTCCACCATAGTTCTCATCATAAAGTGCTACGTTTCCACCCTGTGCAGATAAACCTGCTGTGTATCCACGAACTGTGACACCTAATCCAATACCAGTTGATGGTGTAAGAGTTGTAATACCTGTGTTAATAACAAAGTTTGTTAGATCAACAACCTGAGTAACAACATATTGCTTATTCCAGAAGTTATCAGCAGCTCCACCTAAGAATATAATATTATTTGGTCTTAATCCATGTGCAGGACTTGTGGTAACTGTTGCAACACCAGTGCTATTTGTATGTGTTATAGCAGTGACTTGTAATCCAGTTCCAGTAAGCTGAGTATATGCATTTGCAGTCTCTGTAATTCCAACTCCTAAGTCATGTCCATTTGCTGCATCAGATACGGCAACTCTAGAATCTACATTGATTGCTTTTAGACCTATCCTATCATGGAAATCTGATCCAAATATGGCAGTTGGAATACCAACAATTCTATAAAGTCCATTATAGTCACCATAACTTGTGGATGTAACACCAGCAACTCTAAGAGTATCACCAACATTACTCTGTATCTTAGTAACCTTTAATAATGCAGTTGAAATACCAACTTGTTCCTCTAATCCATATACAGAAACAAAGTCACCAACCTTGTAGTTTGTACCTGGATTCATAATCTCAGCACCAGTAACTGCACCACTAGAGTTTAAAGTAATTCTTGCTGTAGCNTTAGCACCTGTAGTTGAGAATCCTAAAGNAGCATTATAGTATTCACCTGCTGTACCACTAGAAGGACCATATCCAGATCCAGCTGTGACAATACTTAATTCAAATATACCATTTAATCCATGATCATATGTTGTATAGATTGTATGTGCAGCACCAGTTTGATTAGATCTGATGTCTGTGATAGCAATACCAACACCTAAGTCAGAGAATGTCTTATCAATACCCTCTCTTGTNATACTNTTNTTAACNTCATCAACNACAACNTCACCAGTTTTATCTGGTAGAGCATATGTAATTGTAGGNTTAGGGTTAGAATTAGGNTTATCTCTATCAAACTGTGGNAATAAATCCTTAATTGGTTGAGAGAAAGCAAAGTTATCACTATCATTAAATGGTGCTATTGTTGGTGTACTTGATGCATCAACAACTGTAAAGTAATAAACACCATCCTGTTCACCACTTACATACTCTCTTATCTCCTCTATATCATAGATGTAGAAGTTATTCTTTGTATTTACTCTCTGGAATGTAGGAAGACTTGTTGTTCTAGATGATGTGTTGTTAGTAAAATGACCAGGATCTATATCTCCAAAACCAGTAACAGTGAACTGACAAGCACTTGATATACCTGAAACAGTGAATGTTCCATTGAATCCTGAATTACCAGCACCAGTTACGTTGTTAGAACTAGTTACCTTTGTGACTTTAACCTTAGAACCAACTGAAAGACCATGTGGAAGTTCTGTTGTATAGTCTGCAGATCCAGAACCAGGATAGTCTGCTCTTCTTATGAAACTGAAGTTTCTCATCTCAGTCTCATTATTCATAGTGACTGAGGTGGGACTAAACTCTAATGCTACTTCAGTATCATTCAATCCTGTTACATCATTTGATTCTGCAATTACAAATGATTTTCTAGGAGATCTTGCAGATGTGATACCACTACCAGCTGGAATTACATATCTGTATTTGAATATCTTATCACTAAGAGTTCTATTATCTGGTTTTCTCTTAAAGAAAGTTCTTGGAGTTGCATCACCTAGTTTAGCAACACCTAAAGCTTTTATAGTTGGATAAAGAGTATTATCAGTAGCAGCAGTACCAACTGTGACATACCACTGAGTAGATGTTGAATCATACTGAACTGGATGTCCAACTTCTCCAACTAACTTATCACTCACTCTACTTTCTACTATGAGTGATCCACCTAAGTTATTAATTGTAAGTGCTTTTCCATCAACAGCATCATTGGCAGATGTTGCAATCTTGATCTGATCAGCATTTAAGTTATTTGTAATAGCNTAATAAATTCTGTTAGCATCAATTCCATCAGGTAATCTTGCATTATCACTGAGAATTCTAATTGATTCTGAGTTTAGAAGTTGATGATTCCCTGTAAATGTAAGAGTTGAGTCTGTAATAGAGTTAATACCAGAACTTCTACCAACATTAGAAACCTTAACAGAACTTACCTCATTTGTAGTATTCTCAGTGCTAGGCATAATAATCCTAGCATAATATTCAATAGGAGTTCCCTCTTGAGTGATNANAGTATTCANTCTATCACTAACTTTTGCACCAACTCTATAACCTTGAACCACACTCTCAGGAGGTGCTGATAAGTTTGTTTCCTGATAGAGATATAATCTACTTGTAGTTGCAGAACTAACTGTTCTTGATACATCAATAGCACCATATTCTAGGTTGATATCTGTCTCTACATTCTCCTTTGGTGGTATGATATTAGTTAATAAACCTACATCATCTCTTAAAAATGTGTCATCTCTGTATCCTTTTGATACTAAAGCATTCTGTCCATAGTTAGAACTGGAGTTAGAAATAGTAAATTCACCACCAGTTTCAGTTAAAAATTGTTGTGCAAATCCACTTACATCTATAGAAGTAAGATCTACAACACCTTTATTGGATGCTTTTATGTGATAACTGTAATAAGATGGTTTGTATTTTGCTGCAGCATCATTTGAAATATTGGATATGGTGGTAGAATCATCATAACTACCAGTTGTTTTATTGTATTTTACAAAAGCATTATTATCTTTCTGTAATCCAATACCTTTAAAATTCTTAACTATGACTGATTTGAATCCACTTACCTTTGATCCATCAGCACAAAGACCATTTAAACCAAAAACTGAATTAAGAATACAGTCCTGAACAAATGGAGATGCAGATTCTACTGTATTTGTGTCCAGCACAACCTTAGTTGCAGAGACAGTAGGTGTTGCAGTTACAGGTGCAACAGGAACTTTATACTTGAATGATGTGGTTAAACCTGCTGTGTCTTGAAATAGAACCTCACTTACAGTAAATGATCCATTGTATGCTCCATCAGGAACACCGTCAATGTTAAATGCAGTATCTACATCTAAACCTGCAAGACCAGTTGCAATATCAACAGTAATTGTATCTGTTGATGTTGATCCATCACCAGCTATGATCTTACTGACATTTACTTCACCACTCAGAGGACCTATGATTCTAAATTCATCAGTCTTAGGTTGAATATCTAAACCTGCAGATGGGAAGTCAGGTGAAATAGAACGACCAGATGCAGGACCATAAACTAGTCCCACCTTCTGATAATAAATGTCTAAGTCAGTTCTGGTAGTAAAGAAATTATTGAATATATCTTTTATATTAATTGCATTGACACCATCTACAAACTCAAATGCAGTTAATTTATGATGTGAAAAGTCAGGAACTACCTTTGCAGCAGTATAATCTCTGAATACTTGTCCATTTGGATCACCATCAAATATACTAAAGTCAGAAAAGTAACTACCACCTGTCATTCTAAAGATAGCACTTCTCTCTATGTTATCATTCAATGGATTTGGAACATATAATGGTCTTATCTTTGTCTTTCTTACATCTAAACCTACTATGGAGACACCTCTAGGAACTATGACACCACCAAATACACTATTCAACTTATAAAGAATATTGTTGGTTGATGTTAAGTTAAAGTCTGATGTGGTAGAGAAAGGTGAAAAATCTAGTGTAGTTGTACCTTGTCTTTCAATATAACGAATAGGACTAACAGAGTCATCTGGAATGAAACCAGGTCTATTGTCCACTACATGTTCACCAGGATATAATACTACAGTTGTCTTTCCAAAACGATCATTGTCTAGTCCTTGCTGATATGAAAACCTAGCTGCTTCTATCAACGCCCTTTGAATGGTTACAAAGGGACGTCCAAGTGAATTACCCTGATTCTCAACTGCATCAGTGGCATCTAAATCATTAGGATTGACATAGATAATGTTACNACGAACATTCTTCAGGAAATTATCTAATCTACTAAGTGGCATCTGTTTTGCGCAGTAATTCTATTATGAGTTATTTATAGTCAAGAATAATTACTTTTTTATGACAGCATCACTGTAAGCAATTATATCCTTATCAACAACTGTACGTACTAATTCAAGGACTGTCATAAATTCATCAACAGAATCACATACTATTTTTCTCTTTCCACCCTCATTTGAATACATGTAAAAAGTACGAGCACAAGTATCTATAACAACTCTAGTTAGATACTCATCATCTTCATTTGCGTGGAAATCCTCAGGATTCATAGTAAAGTAGCATTAATTGTGTAGTAGCAGTGAATTTTTGATGCTGAAGCAGACTTAACTATTACTCTCTCTGCCCACTCTATCTTTTCAACAAATAGTTCTTGATAGGTTGCTATGGGCGTTAAACTTACTGAAATAGTTTCTAAGTCAACCTTTCCCTTCCATTCAGCAGGTAATTGAATGATGTTGGTGTCTTTCATAGACCCACGATAAGTTACATGATTTTCAGTCATAATTTAGTTTCTAGTGTCGTAATGATATCCAGCAATGGAATATTGAGTGTTATCACCTGGATATTCATCAGGTGTTTCACCTTTATATTCTACTACTAATTGTTCTCCATCAATTCTTTCAGCAAAAATATGATAGAAACAATGAATAGGTATGCCAGGTTTAGATTGAAGTTCAACCTTCTCAGCATCCCATCTCTTTACTATTATATCTTGATGTGCACCAATTGGTTGCAACTGAACTGTAATAGAATTAATATCTACAAAATCCTTCCAATAATCAGGAAGAAGTATTACTTTATCATTCTTTACTTTACCTCTTATATAAACACCACCCTCAGGACCTTCCAAGCAGACATGTCTTAATCTGTATCCTTTCTTACTTGGATGAGATATATCAAATCCTTTCCAACCTTGAACATTAATACTACTACCACCAAATACTCCACCTACTCCTACAAGTCCTTGAAATGTATTACCCACTAAATTACTGGTATGTAAATTACCATTATTAATAGTCATATGACCTTCTACAACTAAGGCATTAGAATTTTTTCTGCCATCAATGAGAACATGAGCTGGAGTTTCTCCATCTCCTTCAGTTTTAACATCACCTTTTACATGTAAAGATCTAGGAGGATTATTAGATTCTTCATTTACATCTCTGGCAATCATAGTTGTTGCAACTACTTCACCAAATGATTTGGCATCACCTACTAAGAAAGGACCTTCAATATATGCAGATCCTCTTATGGCATCCATTCCTAATCCAAGAGCATCATAGTAAGTGCCATTTCCTACAACTAATTGTTTACCAACTTCTACATCTGAAAAATGCATATTATCTCCTACTCCTTAAGTTTCTTAGCGTTCTCTTCAGTGCTAGATGGTCCTGTTTTACTACCCTTAATAGAAGTAGCACCATCAGCCATGTCAACCAATCCACCATATATGTTCATAATTGCATTTCCAATTACATCTAATTTGTTTTCAGAGAAAAACTTTGCTGTTTCAGTAGCTCGTATATCTATACTCTTTGATTTTAGTATAATCTTCTCATTACTGTCAAGTGCTATGTAACCAGTTCTACCATTGTACCCATTAGCAACTAATTCTATATCCTGTGCCTCTATCCTGATCTTTCCCTTTGGTGCTCTCAATATAATATCACCACTTACAGCATCCATTGTAATGCCAGGATCATTATTCCTATTATCATCAGTTACCTTTGCATTATCACCAGCTTTAACTTGAAAGGAACCAGGTGATCTACAAATTGTACCATGTTTACGAACTTCATTACCAGTGGAATCCATACTTATATAATGTATGAAATCATGACCACTCCTCAACATTACTGCTGATTCATTATTATCTTTATGAATATGTCCAAACTGAAGTTCACCATCTCTGGTTCCATATCTAACTGTATGATAATTCTTTCTCTGTGACATTTAAGTTACATCCTCCTGATTTATGTAGGGACGTTTTGTTATGGTATTGGGTGTGTCAGTAATGACATCATGTGGTTCATCAATATGTCTCTCACCAACCATTGTCACACCTGTTGGAGCATGAACATGGAAAGGACCATAGTAAGGTTTACCATTAACATAACCTACAAATTGATTTCTATCAACCTTCCCTACACAATCAACAACTGAAATCAATTTCTTCTGAAGTTTACGATCATACTCTTTAACTTCATCTTTAGCAATTCTCTCAACACAGAACACTGGTTTTAATTCTGCATTAAATCCTGTCTCAGATTTAATATAAACATCAGGCATTTGTGTAAATCCTTCTCCACCAGAGGTTATTTTAACAGACTCCACACTTCCATTCAGATTAAATTTTGGAACAGCAGTAGCACCTGCATTTGGTTCAATAATAATTTGATCACCTTCACTATAATTAATACCTGGTGATGAAACTATAATTTTACAAAGGTACATGATTGCAGGATAAGCACCAGTACCTGAACTAGGATATTCACCTTGACCTCTGCTCACTGGTAAAGATGGTGTGGTAAACTTACCTGATGCTTTCATGACATGAGATTTTCCACCTGGTATTTTTTCATTACCACTTTTATCAATAGATAATTGATCTTGTAATTGAGAAATTGTTTCTTCTGGAGAGTTGCCTGTGTTACCACCAAAAACATTATTAATTTCTAATGTTGCATTTTCATCTAATTCCCCATCTATGACACCATCTCCAGTTCCAGTGCCTGCACCAGTTTCAGTCCCAGTGCCAGTTCCATCTCCAGTTCCAGTGCCAGTTCCAGTACCAGTTCCAGTAGAATCAGTTCCTAGAATTGAGTCTACAAGTTGACCTAGTTCAGTGTCTAAGTTATTGTTTAGATTATTAACATTAGCATCAACTGCTATCTGTTGAATATCAGATGGAGATAATGGTTCAGTTACAACCTCTGTGCCTGGTGGAAGTAATACTATATCACCAGGTGTCACAGTCACTATGTTACCTGGTGGATAAGGTATTTCCACCTCTCCATCAGCACGTGTTACAGTTGTGTCCTCAGGATTTGCCCATACTTGACCATCTCCTCCTGTACTTCCATCTGGAGCTGTTAGATAACCTGTGCCAGGTTCTATCACATTTATATTTGTAATTCCTGTTTGCTCATTTCCATCAGGATCTGTATATGTTGATATAACTGGTCTTATAACAGCTCCTTGTCCTTTTCCACATGTATCTACAACTACAGCATTTGCATCTCTATTATAATTAACACCAAAATCAACCATATCAATACCCATTACTTGACCTAAAGCACTAATAATTAAATTACCTGCAGCACCTGATCCTCTACTTCCAAAAAATTTAACTGTTGGAGGTCCACAAGAAACAGGTCCAGAATTACATCCACTTGCACCAACTACCTTTCTATTTGGATCACCAATATATTCTTTGGCTACGTTAGCAAGAAATGTTGATGATGAATTTGGAGTGACATTACCACCATCCCATAAACTTAATTCAGTTACCTCTGGACAACCAGGTTTTTCATCACATTCTAAAAGAGAAATAATATCTGCAATAATATCAAGTGCTTCCATTCCACCACCCTCACTCATACTTGCAAGAGGGCTTGGAAAATCCAGAAGACTATCCAATCTACTAAGAATACCATTTAAAGCTTTTTGTACTCTATCAGCAATCTGACCTATCATTGAACCAGCTACATTCTCAGCTGCACAAGGCGGTGCAGTTACAGCCTTCTTTACCATGTCTTCTAATATTGCGAAAACAAGTCTTTCCAATCCATTCATAATGTTACGAAATAAACAAGATAATAAATCATTTGCTTCTTCAACTTCTTTTTTTAACTCTTGTCTTTCATTGAGAGGAATTTCAAAATATTTTTTCTTCATCTCAGTATTAACTTTTTCAATACTGGTTTTTTGAACTTGACCTGTTATCCATTTCATCTCTGCAGCTATTAATTTAGCAGCCTGTTGAGTTAATTCTCTTATTCTATCATCAAATTGACTTGTATCTAATGCTAATGTTTTTAATGGATCTCTTTTTGCTCTTTTTAGTTTTTGAGTTTCAATTAAAAGATTTTTTATAAAAATAAGTATCTTTGCTATTGGTAGTGGTCTACAGTCAGATCTAATTGATAATGGTTCTTGTTTCTGTCCATCTTCCTTTTGCTCCTGTGATGCTAAATCTGATCTAGTGATGCTACTAGTAGAACTTTCTAATGCTAATACAAAATCTGTACCCTCTTCTTGAGCTTGCTTTAACCTTTCTTCTTTTTCTAAATTATCTTTGATTCCTGTTGTTGCAACTTTATCTTTAGGTGTATATCCACTAAATGGTAAAAATTTAGCCTCAGGAATATTTCTCTTTATTTCTTGATAATCATTATATCCCATGCAACCCATAATGACAGGTTGTTGTGCATTATCCCCATCTAAAAAGAATCCAAATACAAAACACCCTTGTGTTAAGTTTGCACTCTGAGATGATCCTCTACCTCCACCACCAGCGGTGACAGGATACATGACTGTCGCCCATGGCAAATCATCATCTGAAAGTTGTGATGGAGCAGCAGTATGATACCCCATGATACGAACTTTATATCTCTCACCAAAACCAATTGACTCTCCCTCAGTTGGTTCATTAGTTTGAGATGGAAATCCTGGTATGTTAGCCTTCCATGTATTCTCATCAGCAATCTGTCCTATCCACCAGACAAATCCATCTCTACCTACAAAATGATTTTTAAATAATCCTTGATCTAACATTATTTCCCTCCAAATGAATCTCTCACTAAGGAAAGACTACTAGTTGTTGAATTGGGAGTGATTCTATGACACACACTTGCCACCATATATGTTCCCTTAGTCTCAGGGTTCACATCCTTTACTGCATCACCTTCTAATTTAGGAAAATCACACTCAATTAAATCACCAGCTTTGATACTAAAATCACCAGGTATGGTTATATCAGTTTTGACTGTAAACAATTGATTATATCTCATGATAGACTGAACCATGGTGTTTGCAACATCATAATTTTCTTTTTCTTTCTCACCACTCCATGTATTTAACTGATCTTGTGAGGTTATACCACTTGGCATGACACCAGTATCCATAATAAAACTCATGAGTCTAGTTGGTGATTGTCTAAACTCTTCTTTAATTAAATCACTAACAGGTTCCTCTGCAGCAGTTGCAAGTTTTTCCAAATAATTTTTTACTGAATCAACAGCTTTTACTATTTTCCCAACAATTTGACCCTCTGGTGGAGGTGTTTCAACTTCAGGAAAACTACGCACTTCATAATTAAATGACAATGGATCAAAGAATATTGATCTATTATTATACATACCCATCATTAAATTTTTACCCACATCTACATCACTATTAATATCATATGTTAATATTTTTGCATCATAATTGTCTGGTATACTAGTAGAGTTGTTAAAAATATATTTCTTTTTTGCTGTTCCTGAAAATATTTTATCAATAGATTTAAAATGATATCCATCACGTGTTTGAAAGAATAAGTATCCAGCTGCTCTGCCTTTTCCAGATGTCCCACCAGCTGATGTTACCTCTGGTATAGACTTAGATGCTAACCAGGTACAGATATAAAAAGGTTTTCTATCATTACCTATAAAATTATATGGAGCAGAAGTATTATCAATGTCTATATCAGTTGTAACCTTTAACACATCTCTTAAAATTTTCTGAACATTATCTCCTATATTTCCCTCATATTTTTTTACCACTCTAGTCTGTTCATTAGCAAAAAATTCTCTGGAGGCAAAATCAAGAAAATATACATCTTTTGTTGTATCTGGATTTACATCTCTAATTCTATTAACATATAATCCCTCTTCAAGAGTTAACTCATTACCATAAACATCTTCAATTGTAATATCAGTTCTCTCTCCACCTCTAATAGGAAGACCATCAACTGTGCTTTGACTATCACCAGTGCCATCACTATATCCTGTCTCCACTATTGTAGCAGTAGCAGTTACATTATTAGATAGAACATTTTCATAATAACGAAAGTCAACCACACCAGCTGCCAACTCAACAGCATACTCTGTAAAGTTAGATGAAACACGAAACTTTACTATGTTACCTGCTGATTCTGGGGCGTTTAGTTTAGACATTAGATCTTATAAAGACTTGCTCTTACTTGGGTTTTAAAATAACTATTTAACATGGATTTCTGATTGCCATACATTACCATAGCTTGTGAATATTGGTTAGCACCTGATCTAGTATTATCAAAATCACTCCTCTTTGGTTTTTCTAATATCACAGTTCCAGATGAAGATTTTTCATAAGATGCTTGATTAGAAATGGCAGATATAGTAGATGAATTGGACTCTGAATTGTTGGAATTATTAAACAAGTTTTTTGCCTCATTCTTTAGATTTTCAGCTTCTGGACTCAATGCATCTATCTCATTACCTTCTTCATCATAATATCTAACAGGATTAGTTCCACTTGAAGTGCTTTCAAAACTTCCTATAAATTCATCATCTCCTCCTCCAAATTCTGCCTCCAACTCATCAAATACACTTTTTCCAGCTGCTCCTACCTTTTCTTGTTTTTCAGCTTCTTTTACTTTTGCACTTGGGAAAAATGATTTTATAAGATGTGGCATTAAGAGAGGCAATCCAAATGGTGTCAATAAAGCAAGATTTGGAAGTGATGTCACTAAGTTTATACTTTTTCCTAGCAATTTTCCCTTTTCTATAAACTTAGACTTTTCATCTAAACCTATGATACTAGCAACTGCTCCCATTGCTGATTGCACACCACCAATTGCTGGAACTTTGATAGTTGGGAAGTTTTTTATAAATCTAGTAAATCCATCTTTGAAGAAATTTGTAATATTACGAAGTATACCAAAAGCAAAACCTATGAGGTGTTTTGCTATTTTACCAGGTGCAGTTAATATCTGACCAATCTTTTTAATAATTAATCCTATACCTTTTTTACCAGATGCATCTCCATTGAACACTTCATATATGAAACTACCAATGAATTCACCAAGTATTTCACCAAGTAATCCACCAATAGCCAGTCCAGGAGGACCACCTATAGCTGTTCCAATTGCAGATCCTATCATACCACCCATCACAGTACCTAAAGTTCTAAACAAAGTTTTTCCTAAAGGATCTCCAGATAAAATTGATGTAACTGCAACAATTATAGGTCCAAGAACAGGAATTTTAATACCTTTTGCTGCTGTACTTAAAGACTGAAACATCTTTGAAGAATTAGCAACCATCTTTGCTGTGTTTGGACCAAATAATTTTATGATGAGTCTGTTAGGTGCCCTTCCTAATCCTCTTCTGAGAACATTACCTGTTACTGCGTTAAACCTCATCATCGCACCTACTCTTGCAGCTCTAATACCTCGTCTAGCTACCTGCACTCCTCGTCCAGCCTGCCTAGCCATATTAGTCAATTGACTGACACCAGGTATTTTTTGAATTACTTGAAGAAATTTATTCGCTAATGATGCAAAAGCACCTGAAATTTTAGATCCTATAAGTTCAAAAGCTTTTCTTATTGGAGATAATACTCTGGATAAACCTCGTGCAGCAAACTCAAGACCTTTATTTGCAAGTACCATTGCACCTTTAAATCCAAAAATACTAAATCTTAGAAGTTTAGAAAATAGTTCTAAGTTCTCTCCTATTCCTTTAAAGAATTTTTGAATCTTTTTGCCATTGTTTATTAAAAATACTGCTAATGAACCAAGCACTATATTGGTCAAAAACTTAATTACCATGTCTAAAGGACCTTGTGCTGTGCTTTTAATACCTTTTCCAATATTTCCCATCATAGCCTTAGCACCTTTCTCTAATTTTGCCTCTTTCTTTTTCTTTTTTTCTTTTTGTTTTTGTTGACGCAATAATTTTAACTTTTCTTTCTCCTGATCAGATTGAGCACCAGTAAGAAATACTAGTGCATCTGTCATGCCAACTATATTGTCTACTTTCTTAGTAAATAAATCATAATCTATCTTAGCAGAATCAGGTTTTACTTTTGATATCTTATCAGCATCAGTATTCATCAATTTAGATGTTTTCAAAGGTTTATAATTTGGACTAGCCTTCATTTCTGCTACTTTTCTTTGCTGACTTTGAAGAAGGGTTTCTCTTTTCTCTACTTTCTCATCTGTTTTGACACGTTTTTTCTTGTTCTTATCTTTGCCACCAGTAACAAATTTCTTCGCTCTTTCTTTCAACTTTTTCTTAGCCATATTTTTGACTAATAGTTTAGTTGCTGTTATTAGAGTAGTAAATATAGCCATTTATCCCACCAAATTATAGATTGACTGAACAATAATATTAGAGTCATCACGTGCATCAACTGGAGAAAAACGTTTTGATCCTGTGGAAGAAGCAGGTGCATTACCAGAGGTTAGTCCACCAGATGAAGCCTTTTCACCACCAGCCATAATAAGATCAGAACCCCCACCATTTGGAGTAGATGGTGGAGTTGTCATTGAACCTGAGTTACTAGATGATATTTTTGCCACACTATTATCTGATGTTTGAGATCTTGTGCCACCTCCCATATCAGCAGCACCTCCACTTGGTGCACCAAAATCAACTGTTATAGTTTCAGGATTAGCCTTTGACCAGTGATTTAAAAAAACTTTCTCTGCTCTAGTGCCTGGTTTTCCACCCAAATCAATACCAAGACATCCTAATGTTCCATAAGGATCTATGTCACTATGAATCATCATTCCTGATCTCTTTCCAATATTACCATCACCACTACCAACATAAGCAGACCAATCACCCAATCCTCTTAATGATGCTCCTAAAGGACCATGTTTATCAAAACTATGAACTTTATATGTTCCATCTGGCATTGGATATCCCTCACCAGGCATATTTTTTCTCATCTCCTGTGGAACTGTTTCTGTTCCTGGTTGACCAGAGACTACACCATATCCAAAAGGATTTCCAACTGTGTTTCCATCTGCATCCTTCATATGCATTCTTCCACTATTACCTCTTCCCTTGACATCTATAGATCCACCACCTTTTGCATAAGTCCTACCACCTTTCATGATTGGTTTATTAGTACCACCACCCTGTGCATTTACCTCTTCTAATTGACGAACTCCAATTTGATCAACAGCACCTTTACTCATTACAAATTCACCTGGTTCTAGCATTGCAGGTACAGTGTCTCCTGTTCCTTGACCAGGCACTTCACCACCACCTTGCATGTTTGCTTCTTTTGGAATATTTGGTTTTGGTCCTTTCATTATTGGAACCTCAGGTATTTGCATTGGTGGTACTTTCTCTCTTAGACCATCCAAAGGCAAAGCAAAATTACCCAAATTAAATTTTCTAGCTAAGAATCCAATTGGATTAAGAATAAATTGCAACCCATCTAATAAACCTTGCACAACAAAATTAATAGGTCCTAAAATAAAAAAGTTGATGCCTTTTATGAATAAATTAATGAAACCTGCAATACCATTAATAAATCTTCTCAAGGGTTTCATAATTATCTCAGGATTTTCAAGAATTTTTATTAAACCCATCACAACACTTCCCAAAAGAATATTTTTAAAGAAGTTCATTATCCCATCCATGACATTGCTGACAGGTTTCATTGCCTTATCAATAGATTTGCCAATCATTGATTTCCCTTTTGGTGCTTCTAATTTCTTTTCCCTTGCTTTTTCACTATCTAATTCTTCAGATACTCTCAAAGCATCTTGTGCATCTTTATCTGACTCTATTTGTTGTTCAAAATTGCCAAGAATTTTACTAAGATTTTCCTCTATACTAATGAGACTAGGTTGAAGAACACTAGTAAGAAAGTCCATAAGTTTATTTTTATCATCATCAGTCTTTTCAGGTATGAGTTTCTTTGGATCTACTCTAGGTTTTTTAGGTCCTAAACCTGGCAATCTTTGACCTGTAACAGGACTTATATAAGTAGGATTTCTTGCATCTATATCTGCCTGTATCTCTTCAAGTGTCTGTAACTTCTTGGGTCTTCCTCTCTTTTTCTTTACTGGTTCTGGTGTTTTATCACTCTTAATATCTTCAGATGATTCTATTGGTTTCAAGGAATCACCACTCTCAATGTCTTCAGATGATTCTATTGGTTTTAAAGAATCAACACTCTGAATGTCTTCAGGTGGTCTCAAATCATATTTGTTTTCTTTAACAGGATCTAAGAATTGTTTATTTTGAAAATTACTAAGAAGATTTTTAAAGTTTTTTTCTATCTTAGCAATTGCATTATTAAAATTAGATTGAAGAGCGTTAGCAAGAGAACGCATCTTATCAATAGCAGACTCCCCTTCATCTAAAGTCTCGGGTTTAATATCATCAGGTTGTATAAACTTTTTAAAGGCTCCCTGTGAATCTATTTCTGCATTTATTGTTTTTTCTGTTTCAGCATAATTCTTACCATCTATATCACCACTCACCATATATTTTAACTTCTCTTTACGAGATCTATCTGTATTTGGTTTTTCTAATTTAGCAACTCTTTTTTCAAGTCCTAGAACTCGCACTAAAGTTTTCCTTTGTAATGCAAAGGACTTACTTAATGTCTGATGTATTTCAGAGAATTCGTCAGGATTGTAACTAAGCATTTTGTTTGCGTTTGAGTTCTTCTTCCTCTAAGTGTTGCTTGAGAAGTGTTACATATACATCTCTTTCCCAAGGCATAAGGTTTTCAATCTCAGTCAATGAGTATTTATGGTACTGCATCAAGGCAAAATTCAACTTATAATAATTCTCTAGATCCATATGGATCATGCCTATGCGAAAAAAGACGACAAACCCTCCAACACGACAGTGCTCTTTTTCTTAGTATTAGGATTAGTAATATCAACAGTATGAGATAACTTAGGCATTGTATCAAAGAAAGTTTCTATCTCTTTGAACTGTGCTGAGTTCATCTGTTCTAGGAAATTGACTACTTCTTTCTTTGTACAATCTGCAGTAGACCAAACTTCATCTTCATTATAGATCTTATCAATACAACTTGCTATTAGATCAAAAGATCTCTCCATGTTATTTTCTTCTTTAAAATCAAAGTTACTCTTGATGAACTGATCTAAAGAAGGATACTTCATCTCCATCATCAAATCATCATCTACTTTGATTTGTTTAGTATGATTTTCATCCTCTTTTACTTTAATCTCATCAATAGCAATAGTGACAGGAACAGAGGTTTCATTGTCATCAGGAGCAATGAGATTTACTTCTACATCCTCTCCAACAGATTTACCTCTGATGTTTAAGAATAGATATTCAATATCAAATGTAGGTAGATCCTCTACTTTGATTCCTTTTGTAAGGATACAACTTTTGATAACTGTCTTGATAGCAGTTGTAATTTGTTTTGTATCTTCACTCTCTAATGCAAGAACTAAAAGTTTTTCTTCTTTAACAAGAAAAGGTCTATAGTTAAGTAATTGTTTTGATGAAGGTAACTCCAACTCATATGTTGGGGTTGCTATGGTNGGTAATGGCATTTCAACTCAAAATTATCAGTATTATATATATGCGACTTTTAGAAACCTTGAAAATCTCCTGTAATGCTCCAAAGGTAGAAGTTTGAGGGAAGTTTAAACTATTTCTAAAATCACTAAGTTTAACATCCTTTCTTTCTCTTACATATCTCATGTATGAAAAAGAAACATTAACTCTTAATATATCACTAGGACCATATGATACTGGTGTTGATGTGACACTTGAAGGAAAAGCACCCACAAAAGTATACTGTAATTGTTTTGGTGGATCAAGAACATCCTCTATTATATCAGCAAAATCATCAGGATATGCAACATCCTTCTCAAATTTAGAAAGAAATATCTCAGTTCTATACTGTTCTGGATATGTCATTCTATAATTAACATGCCTACTTTTATATGACTGTCTACTTCCAGTTATACCAACACCTGATATGAAATCAAGCCAACCATCTAACATTTCAATTACATTATAACTACGATCCACCATAAAACTTACATCTAAAGTTCCATCATACATTCTACGATATGCCATCCTCTCAGTAACACCTGCATAGTCATTGGTAGGTTCATGGGTTGCAAATGATGAACCAGGCAGAACAGCAGAGTCACAAAGCAACTCTATATTTTCACCAGCACGATTNTAATCTAANTCTCTACCAACNTCTTTTAACANNNNANANAAACCTGNTGGNGGTTGAATTNTAATTTGATAAACAGAAGTTTGNGCAAGATTAGTTATNNTANTNTTTAGNTCTGANGTNTTATAGGGTCTNGGTCTTATATTTNCCATCTATAAATAATTGTAATTACATTACTATGTAGGTGAAATGGNNCGTAGTTANAAAAGTATCTTNANACCNAGAAANCCTAANAANTATGTTGGANACTCATCNAATATAGTTTGTAGGAGTAATTGGGANAGAACNTTCTGTNANNACTGTGATACAAATGACANTATTGTTACNTGGGCATCTGAAGAATTNTCAATTCCATACATTTCTCCNNTAGATAATAAGNGACATAGATATTATCCNGANTTNTTNATNAAAGTTAAGGANTCANATGGTAAATNNAAAAAATATNTCATTGAGATCAAACCTAAAAAACAAACTATTNAACCNAAAATGAAGAGTGATTCTAAACAAAGAACTAGAATNACTAAAACATANNNTANTGAAATGAAAAATTATGCTGTNAATNNNGCAAAGTGGAATGNATGCNNNTGAATTNTGTAANGATAATAGTTTAGAATTTANANTNATAACAGANGATCANCTCTATGGAAANCGTAAATAGNNTAGANAATNTNGTTAGTGATATNATTGATATGGGTGATTCAGATGATATGATGCTTGCNATCACTGAAGTTCTNACTGATACTGANATCATNCCAGATGTAGGAAANTATTATACTTTCATATATTCACCNAANACACCTCGTATTAGATATGATCANTTNCCTNTNATTGCNTGTGTTGCTGTTTTTCAATGGGGNTTTAGNGGTATTAATTATCATTGGGGTGGTGAATTTAGGAATTATACATGGGATGANGTAGTGGGATTCTTNCATGTTGCTTATCCATTAGAGATGAATGACTTNCGTTCTATTCCTTATCAAAATTTTAAGATAAATATCTAACATGGGATNTACATNGCATTCAACGAANATCTTTTAGGNTGGNCAGTTCAAGATGACCCTAATCAATATAGGGGTGATTTTANTATCAAGAAAAAAGTTGGAACTGTCAATTCNNNTATAAATGCAATAGTNNTAACTAACAAAGCAAATGGNNNACANTCTGTNTATGAAGANAATGGTGNTCTAGAAGGTCTTGGAACGGANTTNTATANTTATNATCCTGATGNNAATNNNGTTNNTATAAANTCANAAGATGACTTTNATGCTNCNTTTACTGGNATNAATGCTAATCAATTTGANACNGTNNTCAANAANACAAAAAAAGCNACTCTTGCTNTAGCNAAAGANGNAGTGNNNACTAATGATCCTCAATCAANAGCAAATCTTACNAGATTANTAAACACAANAGGNTNTAANTCANTAGGNNNAAATGAAGAGGAATTAGATGATAATGAAACAAATGCAAGTTTACAGTCTACACTAACTGAAACAACAAGGAGACCAAATGCCCTTTTAACTTCTTTTGCTGTAGGTGGAACTAGAGAAATACTTAGATATCCTAGACAAAGTTTAGATTCATATGGTTATGATTATATTGAGATCACTGCATATGATTATGTTCCTAGTGGTCTTGAAACTGGTAAATCATTAAGAACAGGATTTAAAGGAAGTAATAGAAGATTTACAAGAAGATATGAAACTATTCAGTTGCCTATGCAACCACAACTATCAGAGTCAACAGCAGTTAGTTGGGGTGGTGATACATTAAATGCAGTTCAAGCAGCAGGTGCTAGAGCAGCACAAGGTGCAATAGAGGAGGCAGGTTTAGGAAATTTTAGAAATGCATTTAGTGAATTAGGTGATGGTCTTAATGATCTAGTAGGATTAGCTAAAGATCCAGGAACCAAAGCAGCACTTTCAGCATATTTTGCAGGTCAAGCAGTTGGTGCAAACAATTTAGTGGCTCGTTCTACAGGTCAAGTGATTAACCCTAATTTAGAATTATTATTTTCTGGTCCTAATTTAAGAAGTTTTAATTTTAACTTTACACTCACTCCTAGAGATCCTGAAGAAGCAGGAATAGTTCGTAGAATGGTTAGAGCAATGAAAAGAAATATGACACCCCAAAGAACTACAGAGGCATTATTCTTGAAGAGTCCTAGAATTTTTGAATTAGAATATATATTTGGTGATACCAATAGAGAACACCCATTCATGAATAAATTTAAACCATGTGCTTGCACTGCTTTTACAGTGAACTATACACCAGATGGTTCTTACATGACATATAGAGGTGAACCATCTATGACCTCGTATCAAATAGCCATGTCATTTGGTGAGATTGAACCAATCTACTCAGATGAGTATGGTGGCAGAGGTAGATTTGATAATGATCAAACTATGGGATTCTAACAATGGCAAAAAAATACTTTAGATACATACCAGACTTTGATTATGTTAGTCGTCTTCCCAAAGCGCAAAACATATCAGATTACATTAGGGTAAAAAATCTATTTAAAAGAACTAAAATATCAGAACAAGTGTTCAGTGATTTGACCTTTTTTACAAAGTATCAAATCATAACTGATGAGAGACCTGACAATGTAGCATTCAAAGTTTATGGTGATTCTAATCTAGATTGGATGGTATTGCTTGCAAATAATATTGTTAACGTACAACAGGAGTGGCCACTAGAACATACTTCATACTATAATTACTTAATTAATAAGTATGGTTCAGATGCAGCACTTCAAAATATTCATCATTATGAGACAAGAGAAATAAAAAACTCTGTTGGGAAAGTAATTGTTCCAGAAGGTTTAGAAGTTGCATCTGACTTTTCTATTACTTTCTTTGATACTGGTTTAGGAGTTCAACAAACTGTTAGTACAGAGATAGTCACTGAAATTACTAATGAAGTTTATGAGAATAGAATAAATGATGATAAGAGAAATATAAACATAATCAAACCTAGATTTATTGGATTAATTATTGAAGAAATAGAGAAAGTGATGAAGTATCCAAAAGGAAGCACTCAGTATGTTTCTAAGAGAGTTGTCAAAGGCGAAAACATAAGAATATATGAATGACATACTTAGATTTTAGAGAAAATATTTATTCTGCTAATGGAGAAGATGGAATCATAAGAAAACTCTTCTCAGATCTCAATATTACAGATGGAATTGTTTGTGAATTTGGCGCATCTGATGGTCTTTCTGATAGTAATACTGCTGCGCTATGGAAACAAAATTATCAAGCAATTCTTTTAGAAAGTGATGGTGGTAGGTTTGATGGACTTAAAAAAAATACATCTGAACATGATGTTGAATGTATTCATGTTACAGTGGGAGGAGTAAGAAAAAAAGATATGGAAGGTCTAGAGGATAATGATTCTTGGACAGAGGAAAGAGAGCAATCTGATATGGAGAATAGTATAGATGATGTTTTAGAAAAATCAAAGTTTAATCTAACCTCTGATAATTTCTCTTTAATGAGCATAGATATTGACTCTTATGATTATTATGTCTTTAAGAGTATGAAAAAATATTTTCCTAAAGTTTTAATTTTTGAAGTAAGTTCTGGATACGCCTTTGATGAATACTTTCTTAGTGAAAGTAAGGGTTGTTCTATAAAAGTAGCATATGAATTAGGAATAGAAAAGGGTTATAAAATGATATGTCATTGTGGAAATGTAATCTTTGTTAGAAATGATTTAACTCATAAATTACCTGACTATGATTATAGTCTAGAAAACTTACATCAAGGTTCATATCAATTTCAAAATCCAAAATAAAAAAAGTAATAGGCACAAAAAAATACTGGGAATTTTTTTCCCAGTATTTTGGAATTAAAAAGTCAATTTTGTTTTGACCTAATTAACTTTCTGCTAACTTAGCAAAGTAACTTAGTGGATCTTCTTCCTCTTCAGAAGAAGGAGCATTCACAGGTTCAACTGCTTTGCTTTCTTGATAAGAAGTTTCTAATTTCTTAAGAACCTCTTCTTCAGTTACTTTCTGTGTCTCTTGAGCAGCATAGTTGTCATACTCAGTTTCTTGAGCTACTTGTAACTTTGCCTTTGC
>FUFK010064592.1_pt1 | contig 20666 bp, 40 predicted proteins | sample 1021851 | NCBI WGS metagenome assembly FUFK01 (sample SAMEA51879418, study PRJEB19060) | metagenome
ATGAAAGTTGCAGCTGTCAGTACACTTTGTACAGATCACAGAGTGTTTGACGCAATGTGGTTTGCTGGAACATATTGCCCGTATGACTCTAAAATCGGAACTGAAGCAAAACAAGGTTGGGAAGAAAACCCACACATGGTACCAGAGGGCAGTATAGTTTTTAAAAATATTGAACAGATAAAAGAAAAGGTTGAGGAAACTAAAAATAATGAATTTTATAAATTTATATTTGCTGCTTTGGCTATGTATTCCGGNATTACTATCTTTTTCTAGTAAAGCTGTTGATTGTTCTGCTGACACAATAGGTCTTTGTACTCCTACTGTAGAAGAAATCATTGAAGAAGTTATAACTGAAACGATTGAATACGAATCTGACGGTATTACAATCACTACAACAACAGANACAACCACAACGACAACAACAGTAACAAACGAAGACTCTGGCGATTTGCTCGATGGCGATAATGATTATGTTGTCAGTTCAAAAGAGGGCGACATGGATATTGATTGGGGAGGCCAAGGTCCTGCAAATATGCCAAGCGGAAATAATTGTTATAATCTTGGTCCTGATAAATGCGCACAAATAACTGGCTCTGGTAATTCAACATCAACAATGGGTGTACCAAATATGGGAACAACATTTATTCAAACTGTAAATATAAGTGATCTNAATATTAAAAATGGTGGTCAAACAAAATACTCTATTAAAGTTGATAAACAAGATGCACAGGACTCTATTTACATGCATATTACAGGTAAAGACGGAAATACAAATGTCTTTTCTGGTACAGATATTTTAAGTGCTAGTGGCACAAATTCTGGTTATCAAACATACGAAAATGGTTTTGATTTTTCAGGATCAATTACAACTATTATTATTGAAGTAGGAGGCAGAGATGTCAATCTTGCAATCGGACCCTTGTTTGACGATGTATCCGTTCGGGTTTTGTATAACGTTATCAGTACCATTGTTACCCAAACAATAACATCTGTTGAAGAATNTATTGCACTNAANATAGACGCGCCAGAAGATATTATTGATGTTGTTGAAGATGTTTTTGACTCAAATAATGTTGTTGAAACTGATAATGGAATTGATTTTGAGCCTATTGAATTACAAGAGCCTTCATACGAATCTGTAGAAATCGAAATACAAGAAATTGAAATTGCAGAAATTGAGGTAGAAGTTATAGAAATGGAAATGCAAGTTGAAGCAGAGATAGAAGTAGAGATAGAGGAAAGTGTTGAAGAAACAATTGAGGTAGAAACAGATACATNAAAAGAAGAAGCACCAGAGCAGGAAACGAAACCAGAAAAAGAACAAGAAGAAAACGACACAGAAGTAAAAACAGTTGAAAAGCAAGATAACAAAGAACAGGAACCAACAGAACAAGAAGAAGAAGAAACTGAAGAAACAAAGACAGTAGAAAAGAAGGAAACATCAAAAGAAAAAGCTGTTAAAAAAATTATGAAAAAAATAGACGATAAAAAAAGATACGATGATATTGCTCAAACAAAAACCCTTGTTGTTATGCAAGTTCTTGGTAATACAAAAACTTTTTTTGATACGCAAAAAATCTTAAATGATAGAGTTGATTTTTTCACAAATGTTACTTTACCAGATGCAGAAATAAATGATAATAATATTGCAAGTTATTTTTTATTTGCTGGAAGTGATGGTTTACATAGTGAAATGGTAGATAGTCAATGGCAGATGGATTTGGAATAGTTATGGCAGAGTTAGAATTTGGTGGTGTAAAATTTAGAGGTGGTAAAATATTTATTATTTTAACTGCCCTTTCAACACTTGGTGGTGCATTATGGGGTGGTTTTGAAATATATTCTCGTTATGTTGCTATGGAAGAAAAAATTGATAGTTATATTGCACCAGATTTATCTAGTTTTGATAAAAGACTTGAACTTGTTTCGCAAAAAAGTGATGTATTACAACAAGAAATGTCAATGCTTTTGCAAGAGGTACAATTAGTTTCTGATGTTGCAAATGAATTAAAAAATGATTTACGAACTGATGTAAGAAGAATTGAAAAAATTGTAAATGATGTTGAGCAACAAGTTAAGACAGACCAAAGAGAAAATAGCTCGGACTTAAAGTATACCATGAAGGACATTGAGGAACGCATGGAAGAATTATCGGATAAGCTTCAATCAGCCATGAATGAGCTAGAAGAAAAAATTGATAAAAGAATAAAAAGCGCACTTGAAAATCCATTAAGCAATATGTGATGTGGTATATTCATACCATTATTTGTGTCATAAACATATCAATACAACCTTTTTGCAGTTATGGTGGGAAATTACCGATACACTTTACAAATCTACATACTTGCGATATTGCTGTTGATCGTATTGTTGAAAAAATTAATGATGATTTAATAGAAAAAGAAATAAGTTTATTAATGAAGTGTATAAAAGATGAGCAAACCTATACCTAAAACAACAAAAGAGCATATCCTCCACATTTACAACAAACTCGATTTGTTAGAAAATAATCATTTAAAACACATGCAACGCGACATAGACCGATTAAATTATATTTTATGGGCAATAGGTTTTATGGTTGCAACACAATTTGTTAGTTGGATTTTGCGTATGTTTGGCTGATGGACGATAAAGAGTGGGACGAGCTCAAACTTATCCAAGAAAAGTTACATGAAGCTCTTGATAAAGGTTACCCACCTTTAGGCAAAGGAGGACCACATAACCCCAGGGGTGCAAAAAAAATCGTAGAAGAAGTTACAGGAATTCCAAGAACATCATTACAAAGAAAAATTGATAAAATAGAAAAACTAGCATTACAAAGTTCACATTGGACTATTGAATGGCATAGATACAAAGAAGCAAAACCAAATCTTATAATTGAAGAATATAAAAAACCTGTTGTACGAATTCAAGCACAACAAAATACATTTTCATCACCGACAAAAGTTTTTGTTATACCAGATGCACATGTTGCACCAGAACAAGATTTAAACAGATTTTATTGGATTGGCAGACAAATACAAGATTACAACCCAGATCATATTGTTTGTATTGGCGATTTCTGTTCATTTGATAGTTGTAGTTCATTTGAAAAAAATTGGACTGCTAGAGGTGCCAAAAAACCAAATATCTTGGCAGACATACATCAAACAGAAGAAGCATTAAAATTACTTGATGAAGGCATGGGTAAAAATAATGCATATAAACATTACTGTTTAGGCAATCACGAAATGCGGTTATACAAATATGAAAATGAACACAAAGAAGTTGTTGGTGCCTTTTCACAGCAATACGAAACATTATTTCGTAGAAGAGGTTGGGGTATATCAGATTATGGCGATTTTTATTTTATCAAAGGTGTTGCATTTGTACATGTACCTTTAAATGAAATGGGTCGTGAAATTGGTGGAAAAATGGCAGAAGCAAGTCAAGTTTCTAATTCTGCAACACATGACATTGTTTATGGACATTCACATAGGGAAAGATCATGGAGGGCATCAAAATTAGGTAGAGGAAATTATGTAAAGATAGTAAATGTAGGAACTTGTATGGAATATGGGCATTTAGAAGATTATGCAAAAAATAATGCCAATGGTTGGTCGTATGGAATTTCACAGCTTTTGTTGGCTGATGGCCATATTCAAGGACATAATTTTATTTCAATGTTAGAATTAAAGGAAAAATATGGTAACGAAAGACAAACTAGTACAAAGAGTGATGGACAAGATGATAATACGAGCCAATAATGGTATAATTAAATATGGTAATACTATGGAAAGTGCAAAAAAAACAAAAAAAGAATGGCTTGAAGAAGCNCAACAAGAATGTTTAGATCAAGCAATTTATTTACAAAAATGTATTGAGGAAGAAAAATGAATATAGGAAAAATTAAAGAAGAAATAAAAGAAGAAGAAGGCTATCGTAATTCAATGTATCGCGATCATCTTGGTTTCAGTACTATCGGATACGGACATCTTGTTTTACCAACTGATAAATTTAAAGAGGGTGTAAAGTATTCACAAAAAGAACTTGAAAAAGTTTTTGATTACGATTTTGCTATTGCAAAGCAAGATGCAGAAAGTTTAACAAAAGATTTAGATGTACCAGAAGAGGTAACTGAAATATTACTGCACATGTGCTTTCAACTTGGCAAGCCGAAAGTCATGAAATTTAAAAAAATGTTTGCTGCATTACAGAAAAAAGATTTTGTAACAGCAGGGTTTGAAATGGAAGATTCGTTATGGTGCAAGAAACACACACCGGCAAGGGCGTTGAGATTGTCGGAAAAAATGAAAAAGTTGACTTAAGAAAGCATAAGAAAAGAATTACGACCTTTGAAGAAAAGACGTATATCAATGAAATGCGTAAAAAATATCAAGATGACGACTTGCGTACAAAAATGTTAAGAATTAGTAAAAAATTAAAAGAAGAAGGGAAAATATATGGTTCTGGGTAAATTATTTGGTGGTGATACATTAAAAACTGTCGGTAGTGTTATTGATGACATGCACTTTTCAGGTGAAGAAAAAGAAAAATTGAAATTACAATTTGCAGAAGTAGAAGCAAAATTAAAAGAAAAACAACTAGATATAAATAAAGTTGAGGCAGGACACAGATCTGTATTTGTTTCTGGTTGGCGCCCTTTTCTTGGTTGGATTTCTGGTCTGTCAATCGGATATGTATATTTATTCCAACCAATATTCGATATGATTTTACAAATGTTTGGTGTTGAAGTAAACTGGGTTGTCTTAGACCTTGGTCAACTGATGCCACTCATACTAGGTATGCTTGGTCTTGGGGGTTTAAGATCGTTCGAAAAAGCGAAAGGGCTCACGAAATGAATAAAATTTGGGATTTGATAGATGCATTTACAGGCTTAAAAACTTGGGTGCAGATAGCAATTGTAACCGTAGCTGTTTTACTAATTCATAGCTTTATTCTACACTAATATGGCAAAGAAAAAGAAAAAACAGGTTGGTTTGACTAATAAACAAAAGAAATTGCCTAAAGCATTGCAAATGGCAATTTTGAAAAAACAAAAGAAAGGAAAATAAAATGCCATATCATACTGGTAAAGGTGCTCATTCAAAAAGCATGAAGAAAAATAAAAAGAAGAAAAAGAAGAAAAAGAAAAAGTAATGGTTAAAGTTGCTTCTATAAAAAATATTGTCAAAGATTTAAAACCTAGACAAAAAAAAACAATGAATAGTCATGCAAGACATCATTCGTTAAAGCACATGCGATTAATGGCTAGGTTAATGAAAAAAGGAGCAACTTTTTCAAGAGCACATACAGTTGCAATGCGCAGGGTTGGGAAATGACAGGAATAACTACAACGACAACATTAGCAGTAATGATAGATAAAAGACCTGCTCGTAAGAGACGAAGAAGTGCAAAAAAAAGAAGAAAAAAGAAAAAGAAACGTTAAAGTTTCTATACTCGGTACTGAGTATTTTCTTCATAAAATTATATGGGAAGATATTGTTGGCGATAGTACAATCGGATCATACGAAGAATTTAATAAAATGCAAACAGCAACCATAACCACTTTTGCATTTATATTTAAAAAAGATACAGAACATTTATATACCTTTGCCAGCCACTCGGCAGATGGTTTTTTTGGTGATAGGAACATAATACCTAATGGAGTTGTAAAATCAGTTCAAAAAATGTCGTTTTAAGAGGTGTCAGAGCGTTTTTCTAGGGTACATTGATAGATTATACCCTAGAATATAATTAATAGCCCCAGACATCAATTCTGGCCTTTTTGACGTCTTCGTCTTGCATAGACCAATGTTCAATGTCTGGTATGATAGTTTTTTGTATATCTTCAAGCGAATTTACTGTTTTAAGGTAATTTCCCATTGCCAAAACAAGATGTTCTGCAATTTTGACATACTTTGCATAATTATCAACTTCTAATGGTTTTATAATATTGTCTTTGCTAACATAAAAAATACCATAAAGTAGTTGTTGTCGTGCATTTGTGGCTTTTGCATAAATTGATTGTTGCATTGCATGAGACATTGGGATTGTATCTACCAATTTGCCTGTTGTTTTTAAATCAATATACAGATCTTGTTTTTCAAAGTCTTCAAAATGAAAATCTGTAAATCCTCTAAAGGGAACATTATTGATTTTTGTTTTTACTTCATCTTGATACGAAATTAGTTTTAAATCTAATTTATCAAAATAATTTATAAAATCATGCAACAGAGGTAATATCATGCGTTGCTCTTTATCTCTTTTTATTTTCTCAACATGTCGTGTGTTATACAAATACTGATCAATAATTTTTTTTTCAATCTCTGCAAGATCACGACCATTAAACCACATATTTAAACCTGTTTCTATAACTGTTCCGCGTTCTGCAGCAGGACCAACTGTAAAATCATATTTAAAAATTTTACGTAATGCCCAACGAGCCCGATAAAATGCGAACTCGTTGAGGTGTGAAAAAGATAAAGGTGTCAATTTAAACTTTTCAAAATGTTCTATCATTATGAAAATATTTTTTTAAATGCTTTATCTAAACGAATAGACAAGTCTGAAAGTTTGTCTTTTTGTTTTTGATGTGATTCGTCCATCTTTTTGCCAAGTGCATTTGCTCTTTTCAAAATCTCTGGTGGACATTCAACATCATCTAAAAGTTTTTCTTGTTCTTTTAGATTTTCTTCGTAAGCCCATTGACTTGATTTACTCATTTTGCCTCCTTGATAAGTTTATATTGTGCAACTCTTTTACCATTTTTAAGAGTAACATTATTGGTTTCTATATTAATATTTTGTTGTTTTAAATCAAATATTCTCGCAGATAATCTAAAACAATTATATTTTTTCAATGCTTCCATAGCATCAATTTTTCCATATTTTTTTAGATGTAAATATATTTGATCTTCTTGACTTGGCATTATGCCTCCTTTTTAGATTGAATACGACCTTTTAAAATTTCAACTAACCTACTATTAAAATTTTTATCGTAATCAGTTTTTACATGACATGGCCGACATAAAGGTATTAGATTTTCAATTACATCTAGCTTTTTATTTCCGCCCATGCCTCTTGGTTTTAAATGGTGAATATCAACAGCAACAGTTACATTGCATGCAAAACATAAGGGGATATCCTGATCCGAATATCCCCAGAACTTCTGAAAAACTTTTTTATATTTTTTCAAAAGCTCTTTTAGCATTTACTGTAAGTGCCTCAATATCATGGGCTTCAAATTTACCTGATCCCATAGAACGACCAACAACACCTGTAATAAACATAATTTCTTGTGATGTACCACCATTTGAGGGTGCTGAACCATTTGAATATGTTTTTGTGCCATTGTTCTTTTCAACATTTTTAACATTGAAATACTGATTGCCATTTTTTGATGTTTTCATATCAATTTCTTCGTATGTAAAAACATCATCTTTTTGTAAGTCTGTATGTTCTTTTACATACAATCTCTTACCGTCAGTTGTATCAATACAGAAATTAGGTTCGCCATTTTCGGTATTATCGAAAATACGACTTACTGTACTAGTATTTTTTGACATAGTTTTTTTTCCTTTCGGTTAGTTTAATCGAGAACATTATGCCCTCTTCCCTCCAAACACTTTTTCACCAAGTCGTTTGATGTTTTTAGTTTTGGAGAAATCCATAATACGCGCCACCTCATAGCATTATACACTTTTTTACCGCTATCTAATACAACATTTGTATTATCTTTTGCGATGTCTTTGCACGTATATAAATCGTCGTGAATTCGCTCTGCAGTACCATCTATGTTTGCAGAACTCTTGCCCCTACTATCAATTACAGGATTGTAGGAGCAACTTGTAAGAAATAAAATAATAAATAGAACTCTAAACATTATTTAAACCTCTGCATAAGTTTGCGTCTTTTACGATTAAACATGTAATACATATCGAATAAATGTTTACGCATTTTTCTTGCGAAATCGTCTTCAATAGAAAGCGATTTATGTAATTTACGCAGTTGAAATAAGAAGCCTATGATTTTCTCATAGGCCTCTGGATAATTATCAGCAAACGGTGTGCGTTTTTCTAATCTAGGCATTTGGTAAAGGTCTAAATAGATTGCTGTTTTTTATAAATACCAAAACTTTTTGTTCGTTATCTTTAGAAACATTGTAAAGTTTGGTATCGTCTTTGTAGTCGTAATACTCTGGGTGTGAGGACCAATGAGTAAGAGTATTNTAAAATGCCCAAAGTGTTGTGCCCAAGTCTTTAGACTCAACATCAAAAGTATGCATTAACCAATCAAAAAGTTTTTCATTGTAATTCTTTTTATTTCTTTTTGATGGGTTTCTTTTACAAAGAGCTCTTTTCAATTCATTGGCAACATCGTGTCGTGTAACACCGATCTTACCCATTTTACCAAAATATGGCTCCATTTCATTGAAATGTTTTGCACAAATCTCAAAATAAGTTTTTAGATCATCAATATAAAAATTTTGTGTATGTCTAAATTTGTGTATTACATTCCAAACAGGTTGTACCATACCATTCAAACAAGCTAGTCGTTCTGGAGTACAGTTACCTGTTGTTGACCAAGAGCCNTCATGTGAAGAAGAGCACGAACTTCTAAAATTAACAATATCACCTTTTCTTGGCTCAATCGTTAAATCTTTTAAAATAATATCGCGTCTAAATTTTGCCGATCCCTCAAACATATAATCACGACAAATAAAATTACCTTTCAACAAACCAGCTTTTTCTAAACCTTCTTGTTGTTTTTCTACAAGTTCAAAAAAGTTTTGAGGTTCATATCTATTACCAACAACAGATATAAACTCTTGGTTNTCTTTACGAACTAATGCNTTGTATTTNAAAGGATTAATTTCATTTGTATATTTTGAAGTAACNTTCAAATCTTTTTTGAAAGCCATTTCTCTTAATTCAACTTCAAATTTTAAATGGTCTGCATTCAGATCATTTANTTGTTCTTTAAAAAAATTTTGCATTTATGCCTCCTTTTTCTTTTTAAAGCTTTTTAAAATTACTTTCCCACTTGAATTGAAAGCAACTGTTGATTGATCATGAAAAAATATTTTTACATCATTACTTGATGTGATTAAATAATCATAAAGAAAACCATCTTTTATATATTGATTAATTAATCTTCCTAATTTGATTGGCTCATACTTGATAACAAGACAAATAACATCAATTAAAAATTCTTTTGTATTATCTTGCATTTTGAACTCCTAATTTTTTATGTTCATACCAACCAAACATACAATCTGTATTTTCTTGACAAGCATAAAATATCATTTTTGGTACATCGTATTCTAAATTAAATTTTTCTGCCTCAATAAAAAGATCGTTAAGAGTTTTGCATTCTACTCTGCCAGTTTGTTTTGACCATAATGTAAAATATTTTGCGTTATGGAAAATTTCTAATTCTCTGTCATTGAGATCATAGAAATAAAATTTACATAAAATTTCTTCAGCAATATCTCTATGTTTTTGATGATAAATTGCTTTCAAAAATTTTTCTGTAAATTCTTGATATTGTTTTTTAAATTTTAATTCTGTATGTTTTCTGTTCATACAAACTCCTTTTTATTTTTTTATAAATCTATAACCGAAATAGAATTATAGGTATTTTATATACAAATTTGAGTAAAAATAAAATAAAACCGAAAACCCCTGGGGTACTATAGGTTTTTTTAGGTTTTTTATAGTCACTATAAATTTGTATTGTTTTATTATTTTTTTTTGCGTAATGTGTGCTATAGTTTTTTTTCATATATAGAAAGCGCCTCCTGAAATTGCTTTCTTGTATTTTGGGGCAGTTACGATATAACCGAAACATACAAACTCCGTCTCTGCCCCATGACCCTAGAAGCAGATATACAAATTGCCTGTAACTTATTTTTAGAAAAAGCATCAAATATCTACGATTTTCGCCATTTTCATGTACCAAATGAAGGTGTAAGAAGACCACAGTACAGAGCAAAACTAAAAAAAATGGGNTTGCGTTCTGGTTGCCCAGATTTAATTATAGAATATTANCCAGCAAAAATTATTTATGTTGAATTGAAAAATGAAAAAGGCAAATTATCAGAAACACAAAAATTGTGGCAAATTCAGTCAAATCATTTCAATACACCACATTATGTTTTAAAAGGCGATATTCAGCAATGTATCGAACAATTAAAATTTATAATTCTTAAATATGTCCCATTACGAAAAAGTTTACGGACACTTATTAGAGATACCAAAAAGTCCCGAAGAGCAAGATGAGTTCATTGGGATTTGGCGAAGATGTCAACAATTTGCATTAGACGATATTTACGAATCACAAAATTATGTAAGAAACTTTGATAGTCTTGTTGACCGATTAACAGTTTATTATTATTTAAAAATTACAGGAGGAAATTATGTACATAGACGAAAGCTCGAAACCAACAGAAAAATTAAAAGCATGGTATTTGTTCACAGATGATTTTATTGCTGGAACACAACATTTAAGTAACAGAGAATTNGGAATTTANATACGATTACTTTGTTGGAACTGGAATAAAAATTGTAAAGGCATACCAAATGATAAAAATATTATTTATAGAATTGCATATTGTTTTACAGAACCAGATAGATATGCAACAGACAAAATTTTAGAAGAATTTTTTGTAAATATACAAGACACACCACATACAAGGTGGCAAAATTTACGCCAGGTCAAAGAGTGGTTGTATATTAATAATAAAATTGAAAATGCTAGAGAAAATGGCAAGAAGGGTGGAAGACCGAAAAAAAACCAAACTGAAACCCCCCTACCCCTAACCCCTACCCCTAATAAAAATATAAATATATTCGTTGAAGAAGTATGGAACAAATTAACAATGAAAAGAGGCAGCAGAGTCAAAGCATTTGAGATCTGGAAAAAATTAAAAATTGAAAATAATATCTTAATTGAAAAATATAATGCTCTTTGGTCAAAAACTGATGAAGAAAAGTTTATGCCACATTTTTATAAATGGTTAAAAGACTGTCGTTGGGAAGATGAGCTTTCACATGAAAAGAAAAATGATTTAGGTATTTATTCGCGAGATAGATTTGCAAATTTAGAAAGTTGGAAAAAAGGTAGAAGGTATCCACTAGACTCAGATCAAGACATAATTGAAGCATATAAACAAGGAAAAATTACAAAAGAAGCAATGGAAAAGATGTCTATTTATGTTTAATGTTAATTATGGAATTTGAAGATTTTAGAAAAATGTTTTTTTGTGTAATGGAACCAGATGGTACATACAGCGCCATTGTACAGATTGGTGGTTTTACAACTGAGGAAGAAGCACAAAATTATTTGGCAAAATGCTTTAATACTGATAAAGTTGATTTTTTAAGCGGAGAAACACGCACAATACATTGATGGATATAATACAAAAAAATATACAACATATAAAACCATACGAACAAAACCCTCGTAAAAAAAAAGATATTGAAAAAGTCGCTAATTCAATCGCAGAGTTTGGTTGGCAACAACCTATTGTAATAGATCAAAATAATGTAATTATCGTAGGCCACAGTCGTTACGAGGCGGCAAAAATGCTGAAAAGAGAAGTTGTGCCTTGTGTTGTCGCAAATTTAACAGAAGAAAAGGCAAAAGCATATAGAATTGCAGATAACAAAACCAATGAATATTCTGAATGGGATTATGGTTTATTAAATAAAGAATTTGGCGATTTATTAGATATAAATTACGACTTAACAAATTTAGGTTTTGAAGATCGAGAACTTGAAAGCATAATTACATTTGATGGCACAGGTCGTGAGTGGTTAAAAACTGAAGAACATTGGCAAGACATGCCAACATTTGAACATGATAACGAAGCACCTTTTAGATCAATTCATGTGCATTTTAAAACAAAACAAGATGTAGAAAATTTTTTTAAATTAGTAAAACAAGATTTTACAGATAAAACAAAATACATTTGGTTTCCGCAGATTGAAAAAAATGTTTTAAAAGATAAGGGGTATGTCAGCGAATAATCCGCAGTTTCCCTTATTTATTCCTACAAAAGGCAGAGCTGATAGTCGATTAACTGCCAAGGTATTAGAAGAAATGGGAGTTTTTTATACTGTTGTTGTTGAAGAGCAAGAATACGATACCTACGCAGAACACATAGATAAAAAAAAAATTTTAGTTTTAGATAAAAAATACCAAGACGATTACGATACTTGCGATGAACTTGGAAATACAAAAAGTAAAGGACCGGGACCTGCAAGAAATTTTATTTGGGATTATTCAATAAAACAAGGCCACAAATGGCATTGGGTAATGGACGACAACATAAAATTATTTCGTCGCTGGAATAAAAATAAAAGAATTAAATGTTACGATGGAACACCATTCAAAGTTATGGAAGATTTTTGTTTACGATACAAAAATATTGCAATGGCAGGACCAAACTATTCATTTTTTGTTATTGATAAATGGGGCTATAAATATGGGCCATTTACAGTAAACACTAGAATTTATAGTTGTAACTTAATACGAAACGATGTACCCTTTCGTTGGCGAGGAAGATATAACGAAGATACAGATTTATCACTACAAATGCTTAAAGCTGGTTGGTGTACTGTTCAGTTTAATGTTTTCTTGCAAGAAAAGACTAATACGCAAGTACTGAAAGGTGGAAATACTGATGCATTTTATGCGAAAGAGGGCACTGTACCAAAATCACAAATGCAAGTTAAATTACACCCAGATGTTTCTAAATTAACTTGGCGTTATGGTCGTTGGCATCACCACGTAAACTATAATAAATTTAAAAGGGAAAACAGACTTATTTTGCGTGATGATGTTGTAATTAAACAAGGTGTTAATGACTATGGATTGACACTTAAAAAGATGGATTGATTATGGAAGAACAGAAAAAAGAAGTAAAAAAGGTTGGTCGACCTAAAAAAGAATTAGACATTGAAATTATACAGAAATTGGCTTCAATTATGTGCACAAATGTTGAAATTGCACAGGTTGTAGGGTGTCATGCAGATACTTTGGCAGATAATTTTTCCGAGTACTTAAAAAAGGGAAGGGAAGAAGGAAAAATATCACTGAGAAGACTACAATGGACCAAAGCTCAAAATGGTAATACTACGATGTTGATTTGGCTTGGTAAACAATGGCTTGGACAAAAAGATAAAATTGAAACAACAGATGGTAACCAACCTTTGCCTTGGTCTTATGATTAATGCCTTTAACTTCACCACAAAAAGAAGTTATTGAAAACGATTCACGATTTAGAGTTCTGGTTTCTGGTAGAAGATTTGGAAAAACATTTTTAGCAATCAATGAATTGGCAAGATTTGCTAGATTTCCAAATAAAAAAGTTTGGTATGTTGCACCAAGTTACAGACAGGCAAAATCTATATGTTGGAACGATTTAAAAGAACGACTTGATAAACATAAATGGATTAGAGACATAAATAATTCTGATCTTACAATTACATTGGTCAATGGTTCTACCATATCTTTACGAGGTGCAGATAATGAGCAATCTTTGCGTGGTGTCGGTTTAGATTTTTTATGTATGGACGAATTCGCAGATATTCACCCGTCAGCATGGTATGAAGTTTTAAGACCAACACTTTCAGATAAGAAAGGACATGCTTTGTTTTGTGGTACTCCAAGAGGTTTTGGTAACTGGGCATACGATCTATATACAAAAGGATCAACAGACAAAGAATGGTCGGCATTTAAATATACAACACTTGATGGTGAACAAGTATCAGCAGATGAAATAGAACAAGCTAAATATGATCTTGACGAAAGAACATTCCAACAAGAATATTTGGCTAGTTTTGTTAATTATGCCGGTATGATTTATTATAATTTTGATAGAGCAAAAAATTTAATACAAGATTTTACGCATAATTATCATACATTGCATATTGGTTTAGATTTCAATGTAGACCCAATGGCTGCAGTTGTTTGCATTGTTGTAGAAGATAAAATATTTGTCATTGATGAAATTCAAATCTGGTCATCAAATACACAAGAAATGGTTGAAGAAATAAAAAACAGATACAAACAAAAAATAAAAATTTACCCAGACCCTGCGTCAAGACAAAGAAAAACAAGTGCTGGTGGTTTTACTGATATATCTATTTTAAAAAATGCAGGATTTGATGTGTATGCAAGGCACAAAGCACCTTTGGTAAGAGATAGAATTAATGCTGTAAATTCTAAATTAAAAAATACAAATAATGAAAGTACTCTGTTTATTGTAAATTCTTGCAAAAATGTTATTAAAAGTTTAGAACGACAGATATACAAAGAAGGGACACATATACCAGACAAAGACCATGGATACGATCATTTTAACGACGCTTTGGGATATTTAATAGAATATATGTTTGCCTTAAAAAGAGAATTTAAACCAAGTAAGCCAACTAGGTGGAGCTGATGGCAACATACGATAGAGAAACACTTACAAAAAGACACCCAGATTATGAAGATAATATGCATAAATGGAAGTTCCATGTCAGTTCTTATATTGGTGGCCAAGATTACCAAAACGGTTATTATTTAAACAGATACATACTTGAATCGGACGAAGAATATACAAAAAGACTTGGTTTCACACCATTAGACAATCATTGTAGAAATGTTGTACAGATCTATTCTTCTTTTTTATTTAGAGTTGCAGCTTCAAGAGATTATGCAACTTTACAAGATGATGTTGCTTTAGAAGCATTTTTAAAAGANGCAGACTTAGAAGGTCGTAGTTTTCAAAATGTTATAAAAGAAATGCAACAACATGCATCTGTTTATGGTCATTGTTGGGCAATCATAGATAAACCAGATACAAATGTGCAAACAAGAGCACAAGAACTTTCACAAGACATACGACCATACATGTCTATTTACACACCAGAAAATGTTACCAATTGGAAATATGAAAGAGCAGAAAATGGTAAATTTTATCTTACAGAACTTACGGTTATAGAGGATTTACAAGTTGATAGTGCAACAGTAAAAATTTATACACCAGAAGAAATAACAACATATAGGGTTGATGATTATTTAAAAGAATATTCAACTGCAAAACCTGTTTTAATTTCAGAACAAGTAAATGCAATTGGTAAAATACCAGCTGTAATTTTATACAATCAAAAATCTGCAAGAAGAGCAATAGGTGTATCAGATTTACAAGATGTTGCAGAATTACAACAGTCAATTTACAACGATTATTCTGAAATAGAACAATTAATACGATTATCAAACCACCCTAGTTTAGTTAAAACACCAAATGTTGAGGCAAGNGCCGGTGCTGGTTCTATTATTGAAATGCCAGAAGATATGGAACCTAATTTAAAACCATACATTATACAGCCAGACTCTCAATCTTTAGAGGCAATCATGCTTAATATACAAATGAAAGTTGACTCCATTAATAGAATAACACACATGGGATCAGTAAGAGCAACTGAAAAAACAATCAATTCTGGCATTGCACTGCAAACTGAGTTTCAATTATTAAATTCAAGACTTTCAGAAAAGGCAGATTTATTAGAAAATACAGAAGAACAAATATGGTCATTGTTTGCATTATGGCAAAATAAAGTATTTGAAGGCGAAATAAATTACCCAGATACATTTGATTTAAGAGATTATGCAAGCGATTTACAATTTTTGCAAATGGCAAAAGCAAGTGGTGTAAAATCAGAAACTTTTACAAAAGAAATTGACAAACAAATAGCAAAGGCAGTAGTAGATGATGATGAAGCAATTAATTCAATTAATAATGAGATTGATAGCTCTTCCAGTACGATTGGGCAATTCAATACTAATATTCCTGAAACTGAAGAAGAAGAATAATGGCAAAAAAGAAAAAAAAGAAAAAAAGAAAAGTACCAAAAGACAAGGACTCAGGGCTACCAAAAAAGTATCTATCAGGACTAAAAGGAAGCAAAAGATCAAGAAGGGCTAGCTTGATAAAAAGAGTTTCAAATTTGTATAAATCTGGTGCATTTATTCCAAGATCATTATTGAGGGCAAGGACCAAAGCATAATGGCTGTTCGTAGAAGACCTTTATCAGCACAAGTCAAAGCATCTTTGCGTAAGAAAGCAAAAGCTTCAAAAAGATATACATACGGAACATTGGCAAAAGTTTATCGTAGAGGGCAAGGTGCATTTTTAAGTTCTGGCTCTAGACCAAAAATACCTATGGCTGCGTGGAGTATGGCACGCGTAAANAGTTTTTTAAGGGGATCAAGAAAACACGATTTGGATTTACGCAGAAAACGTAGAAAAAAATAATGGCTGAATACAAAGGCAGAAAAGTCAAATTAAATAAGCCATTTCGTACATCAGGGGAAAGACGAAAGTTTGGTGTATATGTAAAAAGCAAAAAAACAGGCAATGTTAAATTAGTTCGTTTCGGCGATCCCTCGATGAAGATAAAAAAAAACAATCCTGCCAGACAGAGATCATTTCTTGCACGACATGGGGCAACATTAAAACGAATGAGAGCAAAGGGTAGACAAGTTACATTACAACCTGTTTATTGGGCAATACAATCATGGAAAAAAGGTTTTAATGTATAATGTCTCGTCAAGAATTTGTAGAAAAATTAGCTGATNAGCACGAAGCACAAATTAAAAGAACATTAGAAGATTTAGAAATTCGTATTGTTTCTGAAATAGCAAACAGAAAAGGTGATAGTGAACTTTTNAATACAAAAATTTCTATTGCACTTCGTAATGANATTCGCAGATTTATTGATGAAACATACAGAACAACAGCAGATGGTTTTGTAAGAGAATACGATAATATTGTTAGAGAATTTTTAAAAGATTTTGGTACATTNANTATACCAGCTAAATTTAAAACACTTACACAAATTGATAAAGATACAATTACACAACTTAAATTTCAACAGTTTGCAGGTTTTGATGATTTGGCAAACAGATACCTAAATGAAATATCTGCNAATGTTTATCAAAATGCTATTGCTGGCAAACCTTTCAATGAAATGGTCAAAGATATTAGAGGGATTATTACAGGTGAAGTTGATAGAAGAGGTCGGCCAATGTCAACATACGCAAGTCAATTAGCACATGACTCTGTTATGCAATTTGATGGACAGTTTACTGTGTTCAAAGCAAAAGAGGCAGGACTCAAAAAGTTCAAATATACAGGCACATTGGTTAGAGACTCACGAGATCATTGCAAAAAGCATTTAAATAAAACATATACAGAGGCAAGAATACGAGAAATTTGGGCTGGTCAATGGACAGGCAAATCCGAGGGTGATCCGTTTACTGTACGAGGTGGGTACCGTTGCAGACATACTTGGTTGCCTGTTGCAGATGATTTTTAATTAATATATAATATTTTTTTTAAAAGGAGCTACAATGGCAGATGAAAATAAAACTGAACAACCTCAAGAGGAAGTTGTAGAAAAAAAAGAAGAAACAAAAGAAGTTAAAGAAGAAACGCAAAAAAAATATGCATTTACTCAAGAAGATTTAGACAGAATATTAAATAATAAAATTGGTCAAGTNACACANTCACTTGAAAAAAAGTATGGTATGAAACCAGAAGANGCAANNAAATTAAAACAAGAACAAGATAAATTAAAAATAGAAGAACAAAAGAAAAAAGGTGAATTTGAACAGATCTTAAAAGATCAAGCAGAAAAATCAAATATTGAAATACAAAAATTAAAAAGTGAAATTGAAAAAATTAAAGTTGATGGAAGTTTACTAGAAGCTTCATCAAAACATAAAGCAATCAATCCAAAACAAGTTGCAGATCTACTGAAACCAAATATTAAATTAAATGATGACGGAAGGGTAGAAGTACTTGATGAAAATAAAAACACTCGCTATAATGGTAAAGGTGAACCAGTTTCTATTGATGAAGCTGTTTCCGAATTTTTGACGCAGAATCCTCACTTTCAAAGCGCAACTCCTTCGGGTAGTGGAAGTGTGGCTAATGTGGGTAAGGTTGACCCAAAACCGTTTGATATTGGGGCACTTGACATGGCAAAGCCTGAAGATAGAGCAAAATTTGCGGCATATCGTAAGGACAGAAGAAGTAAGCCAACTGTCATTGATTTAACCAAAAGCTAATAGGAGATTATTATGGCTAACGAAACGACCTCGAGTACAGTATCCGAACTGTTTACGGAAATTGTACAAGAAGCATTATTTGTTGCTCAAGAGCAATCAATCATGCGTGGGTTGGTACGTAACTATACAATCGCTGGTGGTGGAAAATCTGTAGAAGTGCCGATTTATTCATCAGTAAGTGCAGCGGCTGTAAATGAAGCGACTGACCTTTCAAACACTGCAATTAATCCGACTTCGGTAACTATTACCGCGTCAGAAGTAGGCTTAATGACTACATTAACGGACTTGGCAAGAAATTCTGCGCCAAGAGATGTTGCTGCAGACATTGGCAGACTTTTTGGTGANGCAATTGCAAAAAAAATAGACACAGATTTAACTGCCTTATTTGATGGCTTTTCAACAAGTATTGGTGGTGCAGGAACTGAATTAACTATTGATAATATTTTNAAGGCTGTGGCTACATTAAGACAAGCTAATGTACCAGGTCCATATTATGGTGTATTCAATCCGAAAGTAATTTACAATGTGAAAAAATCACTAACAAATACTTTCGTAAATCCTAANNNNGGTGATTTACAAAATGAAGCTATGAGAACTGGCTTTATTGGTCAAATTGCNGGTGTACAAATATTTGAGTCTTCAAATGTNGANGGAACAACAGATACTGATAANTGTAAAAGCGGTATTTTCTCNCAAGANGCTTTAGCTCTNGCTATGATGCAAGACCTAAAGATTGAAAGCCAAAGAGATGCTTCNNTNNGNGCAGANGAAATCGTTGCAACAGCAGTATATGGTGTTGGCGAATTACATGATTCGTATGGCATAGAAATGCTAAATGAGTCAGTAATTAACTAAATTAATTAGGGGTGGTATTCTGCCCCTTTTTAAATTAAAAGAGTATTTATGACTGAGACAGTAAAATTAAAAAGAGGTGATAAAGTTATCACAAGAAGCAAAGAAGATTACAACGTAAATAAAACTGTATGGATAAACAGAGGCTTTGAGATAATGGAGGCATATACTTCTAGAGATATACCGAAAAAGAAAAAACCAAAAAAGAAAAGTAAAAAATAATGGCAACTAGTGTTTTTAGTGTAGCATTAAGCCATGTGCAAGAATATCAACCAGATATTGCAAGTTTTGGTATTACAAATTTTGACACACAATTACAACACGCAGAAGATGATGTTATAAGGCAAGTTCGTGAAGAATGGTGGGAAAGATACAGACACACTGTTAGATACAAAGATATAACAAAAGTAACTTCATTAGAATTGGTTTCAAGTAAATTAACAGGTGCACAATTTAGACGTGCAGTTTGTTATAAAGCATTAGGTGAATATATTTTCCCTCAACTTTCTAAATTTAGAGACCCAAACACAGGCGAGGGTAAAGATAGTTTTCAAGTACAAATGGATTATTATACAAAAAAATATGCAGAGGAGTTTCAAGCTGTTCTACGTGACGGTGTTGAATACGACGAAGACTCTAGCGGTACTGTAACAGCAAGTGAAAAGGAGCCAATACATCAACTGCGTTTACAAAGATAATGGTTGCAGATATAAAAATAAAAGCAAATACAATAGAAATTGATAATTTTTTAAAAAATATTCAAAGAAAATTCCCTAGGGCAATAAAAGAAAGTTTGGCAAGAGTTTCAGCATTTGGTGTAAAACAAATAACTGAAAAAACACAAAAAGGTCAAAAACCAAATGGTGGCAGATTTCTTCCTTATGCAAAATCAACTAGACGAGATAGGCAAGAGAGAGGACGACAAACATCATTTGTTGATCTAACAGACACAGGTCGTATGTTTCGGTCGCTCACATTTAGAACTCGGTCTTTTTCTAGCGAATTATTCTTTAGAAGATCGGAAGAAAATAGAAAAGCGGCATTTCACGATTTTTTTGGTGCTGGTAGAAAAAAAGTTGTAAGACCATTTTTTGCAATAGGTAGAAAAGACGAAGAAAAGATACGACAAATATTTTTCAAACATTTATTAAGTAAAACAGGTATAAGATGAGTAAAAGAGAAAATATTGCTGCAGATATAATTACAAAACTTGATGCAGTTACAAGTCCCATAGAACTTAAATTAATTAAAAGAGAGCCATTTGAGCCAGAAGAATTAAGTAATGCACAATTTCCTGCAGTTTTTATACAAACAGGTGATGAAACAAGAGAGCCATTTTCTCTTGGTGATGTATCTGCCGGTAAAAGACAAGGTAACATAGATTTTTCTATTGTTGGGTTTGTCAAAGGAACAGACTCAAATATTGATACATTAAGAAACCAACTTATTGAAGTGATTGAGGAAACATTAGATAATGATATAACAAGAAATGGTAATGCTTTGAATACACAAGTTATTGAAGCAAATACTGATGAAGGCGAAATATTTCCCTACGGTGGCATAAGGCTCGTTGTTAGGGTTTTATACGAATTTACTAGAGGGAGTGCATAATGCCTAAAAGAGTAAAGATGATTTGGCCTAATGGAAAAGATGAAATTGAAGTTTACGACAATCAAGTCGATCATTATTTGTTATTAGGTTTTTCATTAT
>FUFK010043460.1_pt1 | contig 20661 bp, 22 predicted proteins | sample 1021851 | NCBI WGS metagenome assembly FUFK01 (sample SAMEA51879418, study PRJEB19060) | metagenome
GTAAATTTTCGTACAAATAAAAAAGCAGGTAGAAGAGCTGAGTAATGGCATTACCTGGAAAAGCAGGCAGAAACTACGCATCAATGATGAGTGGTGCTAAGCGTGGCGCATTTGCTCGTTCACCTTCCGCAGCTAAACGTGGAGTCTTCGCACAATCTCCCTCCGCTGCTAAAAAAGGTATTTTTGCTTTTTCACCTGGTGCCATGAGTGGTCAATCAAGTCCCGCAAATGTTTCAAACGAATTATCACCGGCAGCACAATATGGGCGTATGATAAATCAAGGACAAGCAGGTGGTATGAAGTCTATTTCACCTGGTGCACGAGCGATGTCCTATACTGATCCTGTAGAAAGAGTAAGAGCAGAACTTTTTGACAATAGGCAAGATGTATCTCGTGATCGATTACAAAGAAGACTTAATCAGCGACAAGGAAATCTTCTTGATAAATTAACAATGTTTAAGCCTGTATCAGGCTCTTCTAATTTACTTCAAAGCACAGCTCCAGGTGGTCCAACTATTGCTGAAACACAAGCAGAAAGAGCCAGACAATTTGGTCCTACATTTAAAGAAATAATGTCTGATATTAATTACGGTGCTGGTCAAATAGCACAAGGGTTAGCAGAAAAAGGCACACCGTTAATGAATCTTTTGAAAAATATTTACGGTGGGGTTCAAAATTTTTTTACACCTTCTCAAGATTCAGGGACCACCAATCAATTCGCAGGTTTTACACAAGGTATGAATAATGCTCAATTAGGTTTATTTCGTTATTATATAAACAGGGGTAATTCGCCCGAGTACGCTAGAAATGCGGCCTTGTCTGGTGTGGTGCCACAAATGGCCATGGGTGGAGTTGCTAGTCTATAACTGAGATGTCTTTGATATCTTTGATCATTCCTTTAGGGATCGTGGTCCCCCGACCAAAAGTTTTATCTGACGGTATTAGATCTGCGATTAGTGTGATTGTTTTTTCATTTTCTTTGAGGATGAGGCCATAACTATGCACCAAGGGAGCGTCTTCAAGATCTTTGATGTCATCGGCTTCATACCATCCTGTAGGATGTTCAATAGTGTCGAACCACGAAACACGGACCAATCTCATTCCTCCAATATATATTATTCTACAGAAATTAAATCTAAAATCGGCCGAAAAGTCAAAAATTGGTTTACATATTTACAAAGTAGTAAAAATATATATATATCAAGGGTTTCCTCTGTAAATAAGTTGTCATACGGGTGGTGTGCACTGGTTTACAGATTTACACAGTTTGTTGAAAAATATAGCTTTTTTGACGGTAAACTGCAGAATGGAGTAAAAAACCATGTCTAAAAAAGATGTAAAAACACTCGAATTGACCCCAAAACAGATGAAATTTGTCAATATTTTCATTGAAAAGGGCACAATTCAGAGTGCTAGACAATGCGCTTTGGACGCTGGGTTCGCTGAATCTGGTGCTACAGTCATTGCAAGTCAACTACAAAATCCTAAATACTATCCGCATGTGGTTGCAGAATTAGAACGAAGAAGGGCTGAACTGAATAGGAGATATTCCATTTCCTTTAAATCACATATCCAAAAGCTAGCAGAACTACGAGATTCTGCGGANAAAGCCGGTAATTATACTGGAGCTATTGCTGCTGAGAAATATCGAGGCATGGCGGCTGGACTATACGTTGACAGAAAAGAAGTCATGCATGGCACGATTGATTCTATGTCCGTAGGAGAGGTTGAGGATAAGTTAATTGAACTTCGAAAAAAGTTATCCATTCAAGGGGAGTATGAAGTTATTGACCATGACACATCTGAAGGGACACCTGTCGGAGAGCTTGGCGATGACNTACTTGCTGAAGAAGGGGAATCTGGTATTCAAGACGATTCATGACACAGGCTGTGTCGATCTTGTTGCCATTGATAAGCGTGGAAAGATCCATTTGTATGACGTGAAAACGTCTTTGAAATATGCAAAAGGAAAGAAAAAAGGGAAAAGAATTAACCGAGTGCTGACTCCATTACAAAAGAAACTAAGGGTTGAGTTATTGATGGTTGATTTAGATGAAGAAAGGTGCTGGATCGTTCAACATGGCAGACGAGAAGAATCTCTGGAAACAACTAAAAAATAACACAAAATCAGTAATTTGGACAAGAATTGAAGCTACATCGGGCTTAGGTATTCCTGATCTTTTTGGATTCTACAAAAGAGCCTTTTGGTTAGAGTTGAAAATAATAAAGAATAATAAAATTAACTTCTCTGCACACCAAATTGCGTGGATTCACAGGCATTATTCTGAAGGTTGCCCTGTATTCGTACTTGCGAAAGACCCTCTTTCGAAGACCATTAAATTATTCTCAGGCTCCATTGTCCGTGATCCGTTGTCCATTGATGATAAACCCGTCCTATGTTCCATCGCATCCGGATCCAGGTCCCAGAGCTGGGATCTCCTGATGCACATTCTGAGTGCCTGGACTCCTGACAGCAGGACAAGTATTAAGCTCCATTAGTTTCCATTCCCACAAACCTCTCTCCATTGTCCATTAGTGTGAGGCCAGCCAGACCCGCATCCCAGGCAGATGGTTGTAACGCACCAGCGTCAGGAGTTGCGTGAGAGTTGACAGCGAAGCTGGATTCTGCTACTGAATAATTATTCCTTCTTTGTTTAGTTAGCCAAACGAAACAAATCGGTGAGTCGAAGTCCTCGGCTCACCACCTAAGTTCCATTGCCCATTCCCCATTACCCAAGCACCACTTAGTATGAGTATTAGTTGAAGCCAGACCAGTCCCGGCTCAGGATGCTGGTGAAAAAAAAATCTTTTGCCTCTTGACATCCTAACTAATTAGGACTATATGTATTATGTTGGTGCTAACCTATACGGCGGTTGGTTAAATGTTTCTTTCAATGTTAAACAGCCAACCTAGATTCAGGTAGTTGCCGTAATGACTCGAGATCCTGAATCGCATATGCAAAGGTGAGCAATGGTGGCAACCTAACCAGTTGCCTGCTCACAAACAAAGGAGGCGAAATGAAAAAATTTAGAGCAATAGACGAATCACACCAGCGTGTGTACTACGAAGCAATATTTGAAGCAAAGGATGAAGATGATGCCGAGCGCATGATCGACAATGGCGAAGTCACCTGGAACGAAACCAATTCCAAGCTAGACGAAAATCATATTACTATTGAGGAGGTCAAAGATGAAATACTGGTTAGTAAAAAAAGAAAAAGGAGCTGAGTATAATTATACTCACATTATCTCTAAGCTGTTGACGAAGCACGGCTGGGTCCGTGTGCCCTGGTTTGTGAGCTGGAAGGAGGAGCGTGATGCCAGTTGAAAAACCATGCTGTGAATATTGTCAGGAGCAAGATTTAAAGCATTACATAATTAATTTATTAGGTGATGTTTTTTGTTCTGATGAATGTCACGAGTCGTTTAAACAATTTTATGTGGGTGAATATCCAATTATCGAAAGGAGAGAAGATGCCAGTTGAGTTCAAAGAAGATTCCATTAAGGATTGGGTCATTAACAACATGGAGGAGGGACAGATTGCAGACGTCATCCTGGAAGGCTGTCAGTCGGGCATTGTGTCAGAGTTGATATACTACGCAGACAGTTGTGCATTCTATGAGAAGTATGAAGGAGAGATTTGGGATCGCCTAGATCAAACATCATGTGATATGGATTCGCCATCAATTCTCCATCTCATCGCTTCATTTAATGGAGCAGAGTCCGTTGGGTCTCATGACCAGTTCAGGAACCTGCTGGCGTGGTGGGCATGTGAAGATGTGTGTCGGGAAATCATTGCAGAGAAAGAAGATGAGGCAGCAGAGTAGTTGCCCCCATTTTTAGTTTACTTTGGAATCATTGTGCTGGTCGGGATCTTTGCATCCTTTTCCATCGCCAAGCTACCCTTTGGCATTGGTTCCGTCTTTCGTGAAATATTAGCGAGCTGGACGCTGATCCTGCTGTTCTGGCTCGCTGTCTCCATTCTCCATTTAGCCTTTCGCCTTTTACTAGGACCGTTGGTAGTAGCCTGAGCTACCGGCGTGCGCACGTGCGTGTGCAAGGGTCGGTGTAAAAAAGTTATCCACAACTTATTTGAAATAATTACTTGCAATTAGTTAGGACATGATTATATATATAATAAGCGAGGGGAAAACTGGGATTATCCTGTATCCCTCGCTCTAAGCCAAAGGAGGCAACATGAACAAAAAGAAGGAAATAGACAAGTTAGCAAGGCTAACAATTCTAAGCAACTTCGTCAGTTCGAAGTTGAAGGAACAGAAAGATTTGGTTAAGTCTTTCATCAATGAAGAGGACAAAGTTCTCAAAGGCATTGATCACAAACTTAATGTGATCATTAGAGAGTACGAGAGATTTGATAGTGAGTCTTTTCGTAAGGAACAACCAGAAGTCTATAAGTCTTACAAGACTAAACTTGTAAGATCGGTTGAACTCAAACCAATCATTGATCAAGAAGAAGAGAGCGAGATTCTCACAGAGAACTTCCCACTTCTTCAAATGCAAACTCAATAATATTAGGCTAACTAAACATTTAGGCACGAGGGCATAAGCCCTCTGCCGATCTCCATTCTCCATTCGCCACTTACCCTTTGGCATGGGCTTATACTAGGTAATGGCGGAGCAGACCGCTACGCTGGGAGTTGCGTGAGCCGTGTCAAGCTAATTTGTGGGTGCGACCAAATGATACAAAAGTTATCCACAGATATTATCTTATATACTTGCAATTAGTTAGGATAAGAATATTCTAAACTCATGCCTAACGACAACAATGGTATTATCAATCGTCCTTTTGCAGATCTGCAAGAGCGTTTGGCTGAAGTGGAAACACTTGATCGTGATAATACCCTAAACACAAGGAAGGAAGTAGATTACCGTGGTATCGCTAACTTTCTTTCTGGTGAAATTTTTCATCTTATTGTTTCTACTAATAATGCTGAAGTGAAACAGTGGGGTAAAGAAGTCATCAGAAAACTTCACGAAAGAGGATTATCAGTCGATAATCTTTAATCTTAGCAGGGCTCGATACTCTCGAGCCCTCACCTGTTTCCTGACACCTCCAATCCTGACAGCCCATCAAACTTGATCCGATAACTATATCTTGGGAGTCCCTTAAGGTTAGACCACAAGATCTTGTGCCCGTGCCCGTGGGGGGTGGGGGTTAAATCGCCCCCTAAGGACTTACACTATGAGCACTTCGGTTGTAATTTACACAGATAATATCTATGATAATAATTCTGACATGAAAGTAGATTTTGACGTATCCTCTATGGATCAACAAGAGGCAAAAGAAGCACTCTTAAAACTTGAACTCCGAAAGACACAACTTGAACTTGCAAGTAAGGCAAGAGACTCCTTTATAACGTTCGTTAAAACTGTGTGGCCAGGGTTCGTGGAAGGTGAGCACCATGTCAGGATCGGTGAGAAATTCGAAAAGGTACTATCGGGTGAAATTAAAAGATTAATTGTCAACATGCCCCCTCGTCATACAAAATCAGAATTTGCGTCCTACCTCTTTCCTGCTTGGCTCATGGGCCACAAACCACAGACCAAGATCATTCAAACAACACACACGGCTGAACTGTCTTACCGATTTGGTCGTAAGGTTAGAAACCTCATGGATAGTGAGGAGTATAAGGCGGTATTTACAGATGTTAGACTTAGTCAAGATTCCAAAGCTGCGGGTCGATGGGAAACAAATTATGGTGGGGAATATTTCGGTGCAGGTGTGGGCGGTGCTATTACTGGTCGTGGCGCTGATCTTCTTATCATTGATGATCCTCATTCCGAACAAGATGCTCTAAGCCAAACAGCCATGGACAATGCATGGGAGTGGTATACTTCCGGTCCTCGTCAGCGTTTACAACCTGGCGGTAGTATTGTTTGTGTCATGACTCGTTGGAGTGAAAAAGATTTAACAGGTAACCTCATGCGTGCCATGGGTGAAGTCAAAGCCGATCAATGGGACGTGATTGAGTTCCCTGCAATCCTACCCAGCAATAAACCTGTCTGGCCTAACTACTGGAAGTTAGAAGAATTAGAAGCTGTTAAAGCATCCTTATCCGAACAAAAGTGGCAAGCACAATGGCAACAGAACCCTACAGGTGAAGAAGGGGCTATCATCAAACGTGAGTGGTGGAAAGAGTGGGATAGAAAAGATATGCCGATGCTCTCGCATATTATACAATCCTATGACACAGCGTTTACCAAAAAAGAAACAGGTGACTATAGTGCGATTACAACGTGGGGTGTGTTCTATCCTGACGAAGTGACACCGAATATAATTTTATTAGATCTCGTTAAAGATCGTTTTGAGTTTCCTGAGTTAAAAAAGATTGCGATTGATCAATACAAATACTGGGAACCGGAGTCCGTGATCGTTGAAGCAAAGGCGTCGGGCTTACCGTTGATACAAGAATTACGTCAGATCGGTATCCCCGTTATCAACTTTACACCTAGCAAAGGCAATGATAAGTTGTCCAGAGTACACGCTGTTGCTCCTGTATTTGAAAGTGGCGCAGTATGGGTACCGAAAGAACGCTGGGCTGAAGAGATGATCGAAGAATGTGCGATGTTCCCTCATGGTGAACACGACGACTTAGTGGACTCGATGAGCCAAGCATTACTAAGGTTTCGTAAGGGGAACTTTGTATCGTTGCACGATGACTACGAGCCAGAGCCCACGGACCATGGACAAACGGAGTATTATTAATGGCTATATACAATCCTATGGATGACATGATCTACGGTGATAACGCAGATCCAGCATATGCTGTTAGAGAAATTCCTATCGGTCAAACTGCAACAGAAACTGATTTTGCACCAGCCACGGACCCCCGACCAGCCAGTGATTTAGATGCTTATGCTTTTCAAGAATTAAATAAATTAATTGATAAATCGGTTCTGCCTCAATATCAAATGCTAACGGGTAAGACTTTAGAAGAAAATTTTGGAAGAGATATTTTAGATAGACAGATATCAATAGGACAAGCTTTTAAAGAAGCCGGATTACCTGTAGATCCTAATAAAGAATCCGCAACCTCTGCTGAACTACAAGATCCAGTAATTGGACCTTTATTAGACAAGTATGGATATAAACCTCAAAGTGCAAGTGAAGGGTTAGAAAGAGTTGTTGAAACATTTTTTAGAGCACAAAGAGAGGCGAGAGAAAAAAGACTAAGAGGTGAAACACTTACTCCCATGGAGGAAATTGATGCTAGTTTACCTATGGCATTACTTGATGCTTTAGATTTCACTGGTTTAATTGGATTGGGTGTAAAAGGAGCTTTTAAAGCAAGTAGAGCAGGACTTAAATATTTGTTAGGTGAGTCTGCTAAAGGCACACCAAAAGATGTAGCTTTAAAAAACTTTACTGAATTATTTCCTGAAGACACTAAAGCTCTTCAAATGAGTGCAGTGCAAGAGGAAAAAGTAAGAGTAGGTGGAGGATCTGGCATACCTCTTGGTGCAGATGATTTGGGTATTAAACTTGCTCCTGATAGAAATGGCACAGGTGGTAGTGGCATATCTGATGAATCGTCTATTGTCATACCTGAGACAAATGTAAAATCTAAAAAAGTTGATGAAAAAGTAAAAAAGATTATTGAAGAAAATCCTGACGGACCATTAGGCACAAATGAACTTAGAAAAAATTATAATATTGAAGCAAAAACTTATGACAAGTCTATTGTAAGACTTGCAGAAGCAAACCCAAATTTAAACATTAACAAATATAAAAGAGACCCAGAGGGTTCTAGAAAGAAATTAGCTGAAGAAGCCACTGAAAAATTAAATAAAGAATTTAGAGAGTCTATAAAGGGTTTAGAAACTGTTGATGAGATAATTGCAAATACAAAATATACTTCAAAACAAAGCGTATATTCTCGTTTACAAAAACTGGGTGATGAAACTTTATTACGAAAATATTTCTATAAACAAACTAGCCCTGATGAAACAGCTAATCGTATAAATAATTTTTTAAAAAGAAATCCTAATACAAATTATACTTTACCTGAAGTTGCAAGGAGTTTAGGTATTAATTATCAAACAGCCTTTGATCAAGTTGCAAAAGGTAAAATTACTCAGAAAAATTTATTTACCCATCAAGACAAGATGGCTTATGAAAATGACATCATTATTTCTGAGATGAACAGATTGTTAGATGATATTGCTAACGGTAAGGTTGAAGCAAATAAAGGTCCCTTATTTTATCAACTACGAGGTTATGATATTAGAATGAACTCTGCTGAAGATATAAGAATCAGACCATATTTAAATTTTCCAACAGAGGGTATGGAAACTAAATTAAATATCTTACCTGAGTCACTATCAAATGTGATAGGAACTAAAAGAGGAACTAAGGAAAAAAGTTTTTTTAATATAAAAAATTTCTTTGATCCAAAAGTTGATAAAGACACCGCTTCAAAATTAAACGCAGTCAAAGCTAAAACAAGAGAACTTTATAGAACCTTAACAGATCCTAACAAAAAAGTTTTTGTAGAAAACATGATTGATGGTTTTGGTTTTACACCCATAAAAAAATTTAATGAACAAGGCAAATTAGTTCCGAATCCTGATTACTATGAAGGTATTAACAAAGGTCCTTTAGATAATTTTTATAACAGTATTCAGTCAATAAGTGATCCAGATGACATTGAAGAAATTCAAGCATTGTTAAGACAAAGAAGATCGTTAAATAAATTTACAGACAAAGAATTTTATAATGCTCTTGCTAACAATAAAAATTTTAGAGATCATTTCATTAGTGAGGTCAATCGAGTAGACCCAGAAAATTTATATAACAATGATTGGGAAGCCATGTATAGAGCTTACAAACAAATGTTTAATGGACAACTTTCACATGTTGCTGCAGTCAGAGAACTTAGTGAAAATTTAGGTAAGAAAAAATTTAGTCTTGGTAAAGGACTTGAGGGTAAAGGTGGTGAGTCTGGATTAATTAGACTGAACTTTGACAATCACAACATTTCATTACAACCTAGAATGGAAAATGCTACCCGAGATGCAGTCAAAGATTTAAGTAAAGCAATTAAAAACAATAGTGTTGATGATATGCAAGAGATAATAAAAAGAATTATGAGAAATAATGATAACTTAGCTAAAAGAGGAATGTTAGCGTATATGCGTTTTACTGACAAAGAGATGTCAGATAGTGCGTTTCAAGTTTTAAAACAAGCTTTTCCTGAACAAGTTTTCAAGACAACAACAAAGTTTGGAAAAACACCGGCAGGTATTAAAACAATAATAATCGGAGATCCTTTTAATCCCTCTGTAAATGACTTAAAAAAATATTTCAAAGAAGCAATGGATAAATATGTAGCGAATCCAAAGGAATTTGCGTTGTCTAGAGCAAATCCTAAAAGTAAAAATCAAACAGATCAAATGCTTGTTGACGGTGACGCTGATTATATTTTTGAAAAGAAATTATTGCCTAGATCATTTAAACAAGGAGGTCCTGTTAAGATGGCCATAGGCGGTGATCCGTTGACCAATCTTAATCAACAACAGTTCTCACCTGATCCAGCCTTCGAAGGACAAGACTTTTTCCAAGAGGCCGTAGACTCTGGTAATTTACAAGCGGTCAATTTGTTAAATTTATTTAAAGTTTTCAAAAAGCCTAAAGTTATGGCGACACCATCAAATGTTAAACAAGTAGAACAAGCAAGAGACCCCATGCCTCAAGGTGTGCCAGGGTCACAAGAATTACAACCTCTTCCGGCAGGTAAACCTGACTTCTTTTTTAAATCCTATTTACTCGATCAATTAAATTTACCGAATGCACCGAAAGCTTCGACACCACAGGGGTGGAGAGAGTTTTTAATTAAAGGAAAAAAAGTGCCAGAAGCAGAAATGTTAGATACTGGAATCTTACAATACCTAGAAGATACAGAAAAATTTTATCCCAATAAAAAAATTACCAAACAAGAATTAGAAGATCTCTACGATACGTCCCCCTTAGGTAATTTAGAGGTAAGGGTTAAAAACACTCGACGTACAGTAGAATTAGATGATGTGCCCCCAGGAGAGAACACAAGAGACTTTTTAGATTTTAGTGCAGATCAAGGTAGACAAAAACATAAGGGTGCAGGTAATGCTAGTATTGATGAACAAGCAGATGATTACTTTGAGGTTGTCGTTAATGTTCCAACCTTACCAGGTCAAGAAAGAGCGTTTGTTAATTCAAGTCACTTTGAAGAACCTAACGTTTTAGGTTTTACTCGAGTTGGCACATATAAAAATAGCAACAATGAAACAGTAGCTGTTATACAAGAAATGCAAACAGATATGTTGACTGAAGTTCGTAAAGAGCAAGAGCGCTTGTTTGCTATGGTCAACGCTTTAAAAAGAGAACGTGCCAAGCTTGTTGATTACGCTCAAAATTCTGCAAATCCTGATTATTACAAAAATGAATTAAGATTATTTGATCAAAAATATCCACCTGATCGATTAGATGCATTAGAAACAAATAATTTAATTCAGCCTTTTCCCAATATTGTTGCAAAAGATTTAATACCGGAGCGAACTGCATCCCTTAACTCTATTCAAGAACAAATCAATAAATTAATGATGGCTAATGTAGAGCAGTACAATGATCCTGCTTACAAGACTATGGTTTTTGATTTAGCTCAACAACAAAATAAAATTTTTGAAGATTTATCTTCAATGAATCGATCTGCAAACTATGAGGAAAGTTTAAGAGATTTTAAAGTTCCATCTACTACTGATCGTGATGAGTTACAAAATATTGCATATCGTGATGAATATTTACCCTCCAGTTATAATCTTAGACAGGTTAAATCTTTTCCACCGATACCTTTTAACAAACAAGCGGACTATGTTGATCTTTTGATAAAGTCAACTATTAAAGCAGCAAAAGGTAAAGGCATAGATAAAGTAGCAATTATGCCTGCTGACGTGGGTGCTAATCCTCGTTGGGGTAAAAGCTCTGATGAAGCTAAAAAGAAATTTCAAAACTTGTATGATAAAGTAGGTGTTCAACAGCTTAAGAACATTGCTAAAAAATACGGTGGTAAATTAGAAATTGAAAAAATAATTGATAAAAATAAAGGAACTCGTGGCTTAACATTTTTAAACAAGAATCCAGATGGTGAGTTTCAAATACTTAAACAAACAGAAACTCGAAAAGAAATATCAGATGCTGATAGAGATAAATTCTACGATGAAGAAATTACAAGAATTGTAAGTGGTAATACAGAACCAGGCGATATTATTTTAACAAGAGAAGTAGCACCAGGTCAGATGATGGATTATTATTTAGTTGAAGGTCGTGGAGACGCTACAGATGTAGGATATCGAATGATTCCGTTAAAAGAAGGTGAAAACGCTGATGATGCTATGATTAAAATTGTTGAATATAACCCTAGCGAAGTAGACATGTATACGATATCATTTGACCCTTCTCAACTTGAAGAACCAATGTACTTGTTTAAGAAAAAATCTGGTGGAAGTATTAATAAAGATAGTTTAGTTTCAATTACAGATATATACGGCGAATATGGTAGATAAATTTAACAGCACATCTCGTAACCCAACTGACATCGATGATGCAAAAGCAATAGGTGCAGGCGGCGGTGACGATAAATTAGATATTGAAGAAGTAGGTACACAGGTTGACGTCAATTTATCACCTGATCAAATTGAAGACAGTGTAGAAATTATTGACGACGGTTCTGCCATTGTCGGTGAAGTAGAAGTCCCTGTTGCGTCAGGTTTTAATTCTAACTTAGCTGAGATTGTAGACGATGCAATTTTACAAGATCTTTCTAATCAATTAGTCGAAAGAGTAGAAAGCGATAAATCTTCTCGTGAGGAATGGGAGCAAGCTTATACTAAAGGTTTAGATCTTTTAGGTTTCAAATATGAGGAACGCACACGTCCTTTTAGAGGTGCGTCTAGTGTAAGTCATCCCGTATTAGCACAAGCAGTCACACAGTTTCAAGCGATGGCTTATGTTGAACTATTACCTAGTGATGGTCCAGTCAGAACACAAGTCGTCGGTGCAAACACAACACAATTACAACAAGCAGCAGAGCGTGTAAAAGATTACATGAACTATGAGATTACTCATGTCATGGAAGACTATAATCCAGAGATGGATCAACTGTTATTCCAATTACCTTTGTCAGGTAGTGCATTTAAAAAAGTTTATTATGATGAAGTTTTACAAAGAGCGACATCAAAATTTATTCCTGCAGAAGATATGATTGTTCCTTACGGTGCATCTGATCTGGACACTTGTGAGCGTATTACGCAGATTGTTAAGATGTCGATGAATGATTTAAGAAAAAAACAAGTTTCAGGATTTTATCGAGACATTGAAATACAAGCTTATGAAGATGACGAAGCTAGTGACATACAAGATAAGAAAGATCAAATAGATGGCACTAATCCAAACGATTACAGAATGGATGATATGGCAGAACTCTATGAGATGCATGTTGATTTAGACCTTGAGGGTTTTGAAGATATTAATCCTAGAAATGGTGAGCCTAGCGGAATTAAATTACCTTATGTTGTAACTATTGAAAGAACATCTAATCAAGTTTTATCAATCTACCGAAACTACAATGAGGGTGATGCTCTTAAAAGAAAAAATGAATATTTCGTTCATTACAAGTTTTTACCTGGTCTAGGTTTTTATGGCTTTGGTTTAATACACATGATTGGTGGTTTGACAAGAACTGCTACTACCGCTCTAAGACAATTACTCGATGCAGGAACTCTATCTAATTTACCTGCTGGTTTTAAGTCACGTGGTTTACGTATTCGTGATGACGATCAGCCATTACAACCTGGTGAGTTTAGAGATGTCGATGCACCTAATGGAGTAATACGTGAAGCATTAATGCCTTTACCTTACAAAGGTCCAGATCAAGTCTTAATGCAACTTTTAGGTTTCTGTGTAGATGCAGCAAAACAATTTGCGACTGTTGCCGATATGCAGTTGTCAGAAATAGGTAGTTCACAAACACCTGTAGGCACAACAATGGCACTAATGGAGCGTGGCACCAAAGTCATGTCTGCTGTTCACAAAAGATTACATTACGCACAGAAAAAAGAATTCGAATTATTAGCTAAAATTTTCAAGTTAGTTCTACCACCTATGTATCCTTACAATGTTACAGGTGGACCTAGAGAAATAAAAATACAAGATTTTGATGATAACATTGATATCTTACCTGTATCCGATCCAAATATTTTCTCAATGTCTCAACGTGTGACGTTGGCACAAAATCAATTACAACTCGCACAAACAAATCCTCAAATGCACAATCTGTATGAGGCATATAGAAGAATGTACATAGCTTTAGGTGTAAAGGATGTTGAACAAATCCTACCAATACCTCAAGGGCCACAACCACAAGACCCTGCAATGGAACATAGCGTTGTTTTACGTGGTGCACCGCTTCAAGCGTTTCCAGATCAGAACCATGAATTACATATAAAAGCACATAGAACTTTTATGTCATCAGCTTTAGTTAAAGCAAATCCAATGGCTGTCATGAATTTAGTTTCTCACATCAATCAACACGTTTCTCTACTGGCGACACAAACTGTTGATCAAGCTATGGTAGAAGAAGCAGAAAAATTACGTCAACAATTTGGTGAGCAAATACCACCAGAGGCATTACAAGCTTTACAAATGCAAAGATCTGAGGCAATTGACAACGAAATTGTAAAAATAACTGAACAAATGGTCGGCGAAGAACAAGAAGCACTGCAAGATCAAAATATGGACCCACTTGTTTTATTAAAACAACAAGAATTAGCATTAAGACAAGCTGAAATGGAGATGGATGCGCAGTTAAAAGGTGAAAATCAAGCATTAAAAGAGAATCAATTTGATTACAAACAAGTTTTAGACGCACGAAAACTGCAAAAAGACTATGATTTAGCAAATTTACGTGCAGATGTAGCGTTGGAGAGAGCAAATGCCCCTAAACAAGAAGGGTAAAAAGATTAAAAAAGCCATGAGTAAGACATATGGCAAGAAAGAAGGCGCAAAAGTATTTTACGCAAGTATAAACAAGGGAAAAATTAAAGGAGTAAAGAAAAATGTTTAATTTATTAGTAGGACCCCTGACATCTTTGCTAGGTGATACGGTAAAAGGCTTCGTTGAGACAAAAAAAGCGAAAGCAGATTTAGCCTTAACAGAAATAAAAGCACAAAAGTCACTTAAAGAGCAGCAAATCGCAGGAAAAATTTCGTGGGAAGCCAGTGCTGTTGACCAAATGAAGGGGAGCTGGAAAGACGAGGTAATTTTACTAGCCCTGTTAATTCCAGCGGTGCTAGTCTTCATACCCGGATGGACACCACATATCAAAGCAGGGTTTGAAGCGCTTCATTCACTCCCTGATTATTATAAGCATCTCTTATACATCGCCTGCTCGGCCAGCTTTGGTATAAAGGGGGCAAAAGGTGCAATGGGTCTAATAACTAAAAAGAAATAATGTGTGAGGGTTGTGATACACTGTGTATAAAATGCGAATCCATGAGTAAACAATGTCAATTATGCGGATGTTCCTGTCATTGCGGTGCATCCTGTATGTGTGAATGTGCGAGGTGTCTACATGACGAAACCGAAGAAACCGAAACGGCTGACGACAGGAGCACCTCCTAAAAAAGGTCCTGTCCCACAAGGCTTGAAAATAAATTACAATAAGATACAAATAATTAAGATAACCAAATAAGGATATTTTAATTATGAAACACAGTTATTTCAAAATACCTGGGTGGTTTAACTACTCAGAAACTTACGATATGATTGTTGATCAAATACCTGAAGATGGAAAGATAGTTGAAATAGGATCTTTCTTAGGTAGGTCAACACATTACTTAGCAACAAGTTTAGTCAACGCAAATAAAGAAGATGTAAAAATATATTGTGTTGATACTTTTGCAGGATCCTCTGAACACGCAAATCTAAAATTACCACAAGATTTTTCAAATATGTTTAAAGACAATTTACGATATTTTATTGGAAGAAACATGGTTAATGTTTGTCAAGGTAGATCGGATGATACTAAAATATTAGAACAGTTTGAAGAAGCTAGCATTGATTACATAATGGTGGATGGTGCTCATGAATATGAACCAGTCATAGATGATATACAAAATTGGTGGCCTAAACTCAAACCATCCGGTGTAATGTTTGGTGATGATTATCAACTTGCTTCAGTATCAGAGGCAGTAAAAATGACATTACCAGCAGTAATGGCAGGTGGTTTAGGTGTTAATGGCAGTCAAGAACAAACTTGGTATGCAAGCAAAGACGACGCTTATAAATTTTTTGAGAAAACAGTTCCTGGAGTTAACTGTCTTAAATGAGTGTGTTCGTTTTACATAATTATCAAAAGGAATTAAAATCTTTAAAAGAAAACCTTTTAGAAAATTTAACCGTAGGGGTTGATAAAATTGAAGATTACAAGTATATTTTAGGAAAGATACACATGCTAGAAGCATGCCAACAGGAACTTTCTCGCCTGCTGGAACAAGAGGAGAAAATTGATGACTAAAACATTATACGTGCCTGATCACGTAAAAGCAAAATTAGACAATCCTTCTAAAGGAATTGATAAGAAAAAAACTGAATTAGACAAACTTCCAAAACCCGTTGGATGGAGAATTTTAGTTTTACCTTTTAAAGCAAAAGATAAGTCAAAAGGTGGTATTATACTTACCGATAAGACTATTGAAGACTCTCAATTAACTGCATCTGTTGCTATGGTATTAGCCGTGGGAGATGATGCATACAAAGATAAAGAAAAGTTTCCTAATGGACCTTGGTGTAAACAAGGGGATTGGGTTGTGTTTGGCAGATACGCTGGTTCTAGAATCAGGATAGATGGAGGAGAGGTAAGATTATTGAATGACGATGAAATACTTGGCACAGTAGATAATCCAGAGGACATATTAACAATACTATAACATGGAGGTACCATGCAAACAGAACTTAATACTGCAAAAGACGAAAAACTAGTTGACCTAGATACATCGGGCAACGGTGCAGAAGTCGAATTAGAAGATAAGTCTCATGGCGCTGTTTCACCAGAACCATACGAAGAAGTAAAAACTGAAGAAAAAGATCCTCTTAATCCTCAAGTTGCTGAACAACAATCAGAGGAAATGGATCAATATTCTGACAAAGTAAAAAAAAGAATAGATAAGTTAACGTGGAAAATTAGAGAAGCAGAAAGAGAAAAAGATGCTGCTCTTGTATTTGCACAAAATGTGCAAAAAGAATTACAAGATGCTAAGAAAAAAACTTTTGACATTGACAAAGGGTATATGTCAGAGAGTGAAGTTAGAAATAAAATGGCATCTGATCTTGCTCGTCAAAATCTTATTGCTGCAAGAGAAGCAGGTGATTATCAAAAAGAAGAAGAAGCNNGACAAGCTTTNACTAAACTTGATCTTGANGCAGAAAGAATAAGAGTTACTAANTCTAAAAAAGAACAAGAGTATGAACAGTTTTCNAAAGAATATGAAAANNTTCAACAACAANTTCAAAANGANCCAAGACCNCAACCATCTCAAAAAGCATTAGCTTGGGCAGAAAANAATACTTGGTTNAGATCTGATGCTGANATGACAGATTATGCTCAAAGAATACATAGAGGTTTAGTNGCAGAAGGATTTGACACNGAGTCAGATGACTATTATGATGAATTGACTAATAGAGTTAAAAACAAGTTTCCAGAGTCTTTTGAAGGCTCGGATCAGACGATCAGAGGTAACACAATCGCCCAACCCGTTGCTTCTGCTACAAGGTCTGCAACACCGGGGCGCAAGTCTGTTAAGTTGACCGCTAGTCAAGTGAAAATAGCAAAAAAGCTAGGGGTTCCCTTAGCTGAATATGCTAAGTACGTTTAAGGAGGTACAAAATGACAGATAATAAAACACCAAGAAGTGCACAAACAAGGGCTAAAGAGGAACGTAGAAAACCTTGGAAGCCACCGTCTCAACTAGACGCACCACCATGTCCTGATGGATATAGGCAAAGATGGCTTCGACATCGAGTCAATGGCATGGATGATACTAAAAACATCAATGCAAGACTCAGAGAAGGCTGGGAGTTAGTGAGAGCTGACGAACACAGTAAAGGTCTTTACTCTGCATATAACGGAAGCATCAAAGCTTATGAGGGTGTCATCAGCGTGGGTGACTTGCTATTGGCAAGAATCCCTCAAGAAACTGTTGATGAGCGTAATGCTCATTACAAGCGACTGACTGATCAACAGACAGAAGCTTGGGAAACAGATCCTTTGAGAGAACAACATCCAAGTATGCCTATGAACGCAGATAGGCAAAGTCGTGTATCTTTTGGTGGTGGAAATAAAAAACCATCTCAAGATACTTAATTATAAAGGAGATGAACTATGGCAAATCAACAAGGAAACTTTGGATTTCGTCCTGTTCAAATGCTAGGTGCAGCTTATAATGGTCAAGGCCAACAAGAGCTGTCAATTGCAAGTAACGAGACAAATTCAATCTTTCAAGGTGATCCAGTTGTATTAAATGCAAACGGATCGATTTCTCGTGGATCTTCTGCTGGTGCTGAACTAATTGGTATTTTTAACGGTTGCTTTTATACAGACCCTACAACGTCTAAACCAACTTTTTCAAATCACTATCCAGGCGGCATCGTAGCAAGTGATATCGTAGCAAACGTAATCACGGATCCAGATGTGGTATTTGAAGTCAAAGTAGATGACGCAAATGCTGGAATAGCTCAGGTTGGTTCTACATGTAACATCGCAACTTACAGTGCNGGAGATACTACTTCAGGTATTTCTAATGTTGTAATTAATGGTGGAACATTTGGNACTANCTCAGGCTCAAACTTTGCTGTTGTCGCATTATCAACTGATGTCGACAATAGTGACTATGACTGCTGCTAANGCNAACATTCTTGTTAGAATTAANAANCATCAGTANAGAGANACTACAGGCATATAGGAGGTTAAACTATGGCTATTTCTAGAAGTCAACTCGTTAAAGAGTTAGAGCCAGGTTTGAACGCTCTGTTCGGCTTGGAGTATGGGCGATATGACGCTCAACATGCAGAAATCTTTGAGACAGAAACTTCAGATCGTGCATTCGAAGAAGAAGTAATGTTATCAGGATTTGGTAANGCAAGAACGAAGAGTGAAGGTGGATCAATTATCTATGATAATGCNACAGAAACTTTCACAGCACGTTACACACATGAAACAATTGCACTTGGTTTTGCAATCACTGAGGAAGCTGTTGAAGATAATCTTTATGACAGAATCTCAGCAAGATANACAAGAGCACTTGCACGTTCCATGGCAAACACAAAACAGGTGAAAGCTGCAAACGTTTTAAACAACGGTTTTGATAACAACTTCCCTGGTGGTGANGGNGTTGCTCTTCTTTCTGACGCACACCCACTTGTTTCAGGTACATTAAGAAATGAACTTGCAGTGGCTGCTGACCTTAATGAAGCATCATTAGAGCAATCTCTAATAGATATTGCTGCATTTGTGGATGAGAGAGGTTTACTAATCTCTACTCAAGGAAGAAAACTTATTGTTCCTTCTGAGTTACAATTCGTTGCTGACAGATTAACAGAGTCTGCATTCAGACCTGGTACTGCTGACAATGATGTAAACGCAACAAGAAACATGGGTATGATTCCTGAGGGTTACACAGTAAACAACTACTTAACAGACCCAGATGCGTTCTTCATTAAAACCGACATTCCTAACGGATTTAAACTTTTCCAAAGAAGTCCAATTAGAACTTCAATGGAAGGTGATTTCGATACAGGTAATGTAAGATACAAAGCTAGAGAGAGATACTCATTTGGTTTCTCTGATCCTAGATGTGTATTCGGTTCACCTGGTGCATAATCAGATCTATATCTAATACTAAGGGCGGTTGTCTTTGACTCCGCCCTTTTTTTATGCAATATTGAAAGTCTAGCAAAAACAACCATGCACCACTGAGCTAGCAGACGGTATAGAGACTGCATGGTTATGGTCTATACAACCAAGGAGGTTTAATATGGCTGGAACACACTTTAANGGCCCGTTATTATTCTCATCAGCNAGAGCAAGTCTTGAGAATCTTAAACAATCAATGTGGCCTGATCAATTCACCTACATGGATGATTTCTATGANGGTGCCGTTGACACAACATTAAAATGGACAATCGTNAAAGACTCAGGAGCNANTGCTGCTATTGTAGCTGATGCNACTGGNGGTGAGATTGCNNTAACATCTNCAGCAACNACAGAAAATGATGGTGCTTCAATTCAAGGTAAACATGAGATCTTTTCTCTACCTACAACTGCAGGTGATAGCATTTGGTTTGAAACAAGAATTAAAACATCTGATGCAGATCAAATGGATGTTCTTGTTGGATTGACAGAAACATTTGCAACTAATCCTGAGAATGCCTTAGCATCTTCTAACATTATCGGATTTTTGTTAGCCGATGGTAGCGCAGTTATTTCTGGTGTTACTGAAGCAAGTGATACTGCAACTGTAGTAACATTTTCTGATACAACAAAATCAACCTTAGCTGACGACACCTTTGTAACCTTAGGTTTTAAAGCNACAAAAGGAACCACAACTGANACTGTTAGATTTTACATTAACAGACAAGAAGTGGGAGCATCACAGACAAACATTCCAACAGCAAATCTTAAATTATGTGCTATGAGCGTGTCAGGTACTGCATCTGGAACTCAGGTGACAACNCTTGATTACATCATGGCTGCTCAAGACAGAGCTGTGAGTTACGAATAGGAGTAAACAATGTCCGTAACACCAATTAATAGTAAATTGTTTAAAGCTGTATCTGCAAGCACAACTGCGATTGCAATAGCTCAAACATTAGGAGGTGCCGGAAACTTAAACTTGNNTTCATCATCTGTGAGTGATGGATCAAATATGGACACTACTGTTACTCTTACATCTACAGGTAACATTTCAGGCGTTACATTTACTGTGACAGGAACTGATGCTAGTGGATCTACGATTACTGAAGATATTACAGGACCAAACAACANTACTGTTACTGGTTCTACTAAATTTTTGACAGTAACGCAGATTGCAGCAGACGNAGCAGTNTCAACNAATACATCTGCTGGTTTCNCTGCTACTTCAGGTACTGCAGGTATAGTATTTGCAGGAGGTACTAGAGTTCGAGGACTTCATGGAGTCAGTAGCTCTACAGCAGGAGCTTTAATAATTAGAGATGGTTCACAAAGTGGAACTAAATTATTAGAGATAGATACTCCCGCAGCTGCAGGTCAGGTAGATCCATATATTCCAGATGAGGGAATACGTTTCAAAGACGGTGCATATATTGACATAGGCGCTGGTTATACCAGTGTCTCAATTTTCTTTGATGGGTAATGGCTAGAGANAAGCAACCACCAAGAACAAAAAAATATTTCCGCCCCACAAAAGCTGGGGCGGGAATGACTAAGGCTGGAGTNGCCAAATANAGACGTGACAACCCAGGNTCTAAGTTAAAAACTGCNGTTACAGGTAAAGTAAAACCTGGAAGTAAAGCAGCAAAAAGAAGAAAATCNTTCTGTGCTAGAAGNGCAGGACAAATGAAAAAATTTCC
>FUFK010039066.1_pt1 | contig 20642 bp, 18 predicted proteins | sample 1021851 | NCBI WGS metagenome assembly FUFK01 (sample SAMEA51879418, study PRJEB19060) | metagenome
GACATTCCAATAGAAAATGGTTACGTAGGAATGGTAGATAGAGAATTCTTTGATGAATATCTTCGGGAAAGAGCAGCAAAATGTGGGGCAAAACGGTTTACCGGCACATTTGTAAAATTATCTAAAANTTCACAATANACTAAGGTTGATTTTAATAATCACTCAACAAAAAANATTTCCACACTCCTCACAAGATATGTAATAGGCGCNGATGGTGCTAAATCCAATGTTGCAAGAAATACAATCAAGGACGCNCATAAAATCCCCTATGTTATAGCNTATCATGAGATAATAGAGGCNCCNAAAGCAACTAGTGAATATAATCCAGANAGATGTGATGTTATTTATAATGGAGATATATCGCCTGATTTTTATGGATGGGTTTTTCCTCATGGAAAATCGGCGAGTGTAGGAATGGGAACAGGGATAAATAGCGTTAACCTGAAGAAGGCTACCAGCGATCTCAGGACTCAAGCAGGACTAGACAAATGTTCAACCATAAGAAAAGAAGGAGCTCCGATCCCGCTTAAGCCCTTGGAGAGGTGGGATAATGGAGATAACGTTGTACTTGCGGGTGATGCTGCTGGGGTAGTAGCACCTTCATCAGGGGAGGGCATCTACTATGCAATGATAGGAGGTAAGTATGCAGCGGAAGCGGTTGAAAAATGTTTACTTAAAGGACATTCGAAATATTTAAGTTTAGCAAGAAAGAATTTTATGAGAGAACATAAAGCGGTTTTTCAAGTTCTTGGTGCTATGCAAAACGCATATTATAGATCTGATGACCGAAGAGAGCGNTTTGTAACTTTATGCAAAGACATAGACGTTCAAAGAATAACTTTTGAATCTTATATGCATAAAAAACTATCTCGATCGAGGCCAATAGCACACCTAAAAATAATGTTCAAAAATATTGCCCACCTGACCGGTATGGTTAAAGCAACATGAATATTAATTTTATTCCTGCATGGGATCAAGGGGTCCTAAAACCATTGGAAAAGCTGGAAGTTCATAAAAAAGGTCTAAGNCATAAAGCGGTCTCGGTATTCTTAATTTCAGATNATAATGTACTTATTCAAAAAAGAGCATCAATGAAATACCATACGCCAGGTTTATGGGCTAATACCTGCTGCACACACCCCCTGTGGTCAGAAGATCCCAAGGAATGCGCTCACAGAAGACTAAAAGAAGAGTTGGGAATAGAGGTGCCAGAGTTAGTGTATAAAAACAAAATCGACTATAAAGCGGATGTTGGCAATGGCTTAATCGAAAATGAGAATGTTGATGTCTTTGTTGGCTCAATAAAAGAAAAAGATAATTTAAAAATACTTCTTAATAANGANGAAGTGGCAGAGGTGAGGTGGATTTGTTTTGACAGGTTAAAAGAAGAAATATCACTATCGCCTGATAAGTTTACACCTTGGTTGAGGATATATGTCCAAGATCATTTTGAACAAATTATAAACTGACCAGCTTATTTTATAATCTTAATTTTATTGCTTCGTATATCAGCTATACCNAAAACACCAAGAATTGTTGCTGTAATTCCTGTGACATCGAGTCCTGCTTCCTTATACATTACGTTTGGTGAAGCTTGATCTATAAATTTATCCGGTAAAAATAAACTTCTTACCTTTAGATTGTTATTTATCATGTTATTTTTGAGTAGCCAGTCAACCACATGAGATCCGAACCCACCAATGGATCCCTCTTCTAGGGTAATTAACAACTCATGGTTTTCTGAAAGCACTTTTATTAAATCTACATCTAATGGTTTAGCAAATCTAGCATCTGCAACAGTCACTGAAATGCCTAACTGTTCCAACTCCTCGGACGCGTCTAGTGCTTCTTTGAGATGTGCTCCAAAACTTAATATTGCAACTCTATTGCCCTCTTTACAAATTCTTCCTTTCCCTAGCTCAAGAACTTCACCTCTTTCAGGAAGTTCTACACCTATCCCCTCACCTCTTGGATACCTAAATGATATGGGACCCTCATTATANTCTGCTGACGTTCTGATCATATGCATTAGCTCTAACTCGTCTGATGCTGCCATTACCACAAAACCTGGCAAATTAGAAAGGTAAGCTACGTCAAAAGAACCTGCATGAGTAGCTCCATCAGCACCAACCAACCCAGCTCTATCAATTGCAAATCTTACTGGCAATTTTTGGAGAGCCACATCATGAACAATCTGATCATATCCTCTTTGGAGAAAAGTTGAATATATTGCGCAGAAGGGTTTCAAACCTCCAGCTGCCATACCGGCACAGAAAGTGACAGCGTGTTGTTCTGCGATTCCAACATCAAAAGTTCTACCAGGGAAACTATCTTGAAAAATATTTAATCCTGTTCCTGAGGGCATTGCTGCCGTAACAGCAACAATCTTTTCGTCAAGAGCTGCTTCTTTTACAAGTGTTTGACCAAAGATTGATGTGTATGATGGAGCGTTTGATTTGCCTTTGTGCTGCTTTCCCGATGCAACATCAAATTTCGACACACCATGATATTTATCCGCAGACGTTTCTGCTGGTGCATACCCAGCTCCTTTTTTTGTAACACAATGTATTAGAACTGGTCCCTCAGATCTGGTTTTGACTGTTCTTAAAACTGGTAGTAGTTGGTCTAAATCATGTCCATCTATTGGACCGACGTATGAAAAACCCAAGTCTTCGAAAAAAGTATTTCCCGTTCCACCAGCTAGTCCTGTTATCAAACCTCTAGCACGTTTTGCCCCTTCTCTAAGTGGCCCTGGTAGTGACTTNGCAAAATTCTCTGCTAATTCCTTAAGAGTATAAAATTGTTGGTTTGCNTATAGGCTGGATAAATATTTCGACATAGCGCCAACCGGTGGGGCGATAGACATTTCATTGTCATTCAAGATNACAAAAAATCTTCTCCCTTCAGCACCCGCATTATTNAGTGCTTCGTAAGCCATTCCAGCACTTATAGATCCATCACCAATNACTGCAACAGCATCTCCCGTAGCCATTCCCATATCTCTAGCTACCGTAAATCCTAAGCCTGCAGATATCGAGGTAGATGAATGCGCTGCTCCGAAGGGATCATAATCACTTTCACTTCTCTTTGTGAAACCTGACAGTCCTCCCTCTTGTCTAAGAGAACTCATTTTTTCTCTGCGACCAGTAATTATTTTATGTGGATAACATTGATGTCCAACATCCCATATCAACTTATCGTGCGGTGTATTAAACACTGAATGTATTGCAACAGTTAGCTCTACAACGCCTAGGCTTGATCCTAAATGTCCTCCTGTCTCAGAAACCGCTCTAATTGTTTCATTGCGCAATTCTATAGCAAGTTTTTTGAGATCTAAATCTGAAAGATGCCGAAGATCAGCAGGGTAATTTATTTTATCAAGAAGTGTAGGTTTCATAACTGAGATGTGTAACTTATTTTTCACGTGGAGGAAACATTTCCCCCACGTGAATATAGAATAATCTAACTGGGCCCGTTATACAAGCCGCCTTCGACAGCAAAACCGTGAAGAACTGCCCAACTAAACCAGTCGTCGACAACCGTTCCAGTTAGTAATATGCCTATTCCACCGGTGATAGGACAAAGAATTGCAAACCACCAAGCCCATCTATGAATTCCTTCCATAGAAGCGTTAAAGCCCATGGTCCATCTCCAGAACAGAGCAGCACGCTCAGAGGCTGTGCCACGATCATAGATTTGTTCGAGTTCCCTGTCTCCTCCCATTCTAGAGGTAGCTAATATCGTTGCTCCATGCATTGCGAAAAGTAGAGCAGAGCCATATAGAAAGACGATACTCAGCGCGTGAAAGGGATTATAGAATAAATTGCCATGATTTAAAGAAAGGTAATTTGTCCAATCTAGATGTGGAAAAATCCCATAAGGAACCATTTCCGACCAAGTGCCCATAGCCACGGGTCTAAAAAGACCAATTACNAGAAATAGCCATATTGCTGCAGCAAAAGCCCAACAAACATGTTTTCCCATTCCCAATTCATTGGCCCGCAGGTATGATCTAATCCACCAACTTAAAACCGCTATTAAGAGACAAGTACTTGCAATTAAGTATAATCCGCCTTCCCAAATGGGTGGAAAGCCAAGGCCATATTCCTCACCAGGAGGATCAAGAGAAATCCACCATAAATCCCTCCATAAGGCTTGCCATGACCAATCAACTGATTGGAGCATGCCTACTCCTGTCAGAAAGAACCACGCCGTTCCCAAGAACAACGCTATCGTTCCAAACATGCCCAGATGAATCGGACCCAGCTGGGCATTTCCAATATACCCCAGTAATGAGGAGAATCGTGGCTCGACACCTCTCTCTTTTGCCACTATTCCTCTTTCGTCAAGACCCATTTCTGCCGGGCCACGAACCTGAACCTGTGTTAAAATATTATGGTACTCTGCCATCTTAACCTCCTATACTTGCGAATGTGAAGAAATTTGGCCACCAATCCCACCATTCAATCCAGCTTTCACCATCTGGCATTAGCCAAGAAGGTCCAGATATAATGATACAAATTCCAGACCACCAGCCGGCACTAAGGGCAACGAATAATCCAATTCTATGAATACCCAATGTACCAATAGAGTAGCCAATAAAATCTCTNAAGTACGTATCTTCATGGTCGGGTGTTTTTGCATCTTCTCCTTTTTCAGGGTTAGCAGCCGACAAGATTAATGAACCGTGTAATGCAAGCAACATAGTAGTAGTGAAGAAACACGCAATTGCAAGCATATGAATTGGATTGTAATGGAAATTACCATATTGATATCCGGTGTAAGACACCCAGTCCAAATGGGAAAAAATACCATATGGAAATCCATGAGCCCATGCACCCATTAATACTGGTCTGATAACAACCAAAGAAACATAGGCAAAAATTGCAAAAGAAAAGGCAAATGGAATATGATAGTCCATTCCTAACTTTCTCGTGATTTCTACCTGTCTTAACATCCAACTACCGAATGCTCCAATGGCGCACAAAGTTATAACTTGCCATAAACCACCATCATTCATAGGAGCCATTTTTAGCCCATATTCAAGAGGCGGTGGCTCTATGCTTATTAACCAGGGGTTCCAGACCCCCTGTTGAGCAGCGCCCCAAAAAATCATAATACTACCAAGGGCAGCAAAGAAAATTGTCGAGACTCCAAAGAAGCCCACATAAAACGGCCCGACCCAAAAGTCAAATAAGTCCCGACCTATAAGAGTACCGCCTGGAACACGATACTTTTTTTCAAAACTGAGTAATGCCATCCTATGACCTCCATTCAAATTACTCTGCTGACTGACAAACGGTCAGTCAGAATGCCACGGGCGAGATCCTAAGGGGGGACTGGTTCTCGCCCACAGCGACTCGTAGGTTTTTAGCCAGCTGCTCTTGCTGCGGCCTCAAACCAATTGAAGTGATCGGTGCTGAGCAACACTAAATGAATCATTGCTGCTAGCAAGAAGAGAAAGACGCCCTGTGCGACAAACACTCGTCTAGGATCAAATATCAGCCATATTTTATAAAAGTGACTCATTTCTTTCTCCTCAACCGAAATAGAACCAAGGACGCCAGATCCATGTCGCTATATGAGCCAATATGCACATTATAGTAAATGTCCATAGTCCACTCATATAAACGCTATGTAATTCTTGCGCCTGTTCATCTGTTAAACCTGATAAAGACAGGTCATTATTTCCAGCCATTATACATCCTCCGGATTAAGTGACTGTTGCGCTGCAAGCACCTTATGCGCNAGCAACGATCCTTCCGCCAAAAGACGGTAAGAATTCTTTAAAACCCTCATGAAAAAATCATGGGCGTAATTGTTTTGGCATTTGCCCATGCCTTACTAAACATATCTTTTTCAATTTTTCCTTTTACAAGACTTTTCATACAGGTGAGCAGTGCTCCTGGTAATGAAAATATAAAAATCACTGAGAAATAAATTCTATACTCCCAAATTGGCTTTTTTCTTGTTCTTCTCATCGCAGTCCCTCCTTATGCAACCTTATTACTTTTGTTAATTTCTTCACCCTCTGGATTAAGCATTTTTAAAATCTCTTTCGCTACTTTCTTATCTCCATTTTCAAGCGCTATTTTTTCGGCTTGATCACGAAGCGTTTTAGTGGCAGAGATTCTAGTTAGCGGTGAATGCTTGGCCACAATTTCTTCCAAAATATCTTTAGCTTCCTGATCCCACGGTAGCTCTTTTCTCAATTTGGTTAATGTCGCATCTGTTTTGTCCAAATCAGATCCAAGAGGCAATATGTGAAAGAGAGCATCAAATAATCCATTACAAATTTCTTGCAATAAATAAGTTGATCCCGAGTACCCCATCATCGGCGTGCCAACAGCACGTCTAATTGCTGCTCCCGGAAAACTNGCNGGAATGAATGATGCTTTTGGTCCNAANCCTTGGCCTGCCTCNGCAAGATACATTTTTTCATTTATGGATCCCATCAACACTAAAGGTCTAGTTTGCTTTATGAGATTTCTAATTTTTTCATTATCGGTCTTCTTCCCAGCTACTCTTGCCACCGCAAATTTACAGGGAAGACCTAATTCATTCTCCAAAAAGTTTCTTATACCTCTTGTGTATGTTTCATTAGCGACAATCCCGAAACTAGCCGTTGCGAAAAAATCCTGCGTCACAGATCGCCAAAGATCCCATACTGGTTTAATAGTTGAATGCTTCTCTTTTTCGATGAAGCCTTCAACATCAATATTCAGTATCTCACCCAATTTCCTTAAGAATTTAGTTGTACTATCGATACCAATTGGGGCCTGCAAATAAGGCTTACCCAATAACTCAGCTAAACCTCTACCGAACTCTCTATACATCACAATATTTGCATCAGCATTCACAAGCTTCGACATCTCTGCTATATGAGCACCCATAGGCATAACCATGTTNACTTCTGCACCAATACCTTCTACAAGTCTTCGAATCTCTGCTAAATCGGAGGGCATATTGAAAGTGCCGTACATAGGACCCAAAATATTTACCCTGGGTTTAGAATTTTCATCCCTTTTTGCTTCTTTTGGCATTCTTCCCTTGGTCATTCCAAAGTTAGTGAAAAGCCATGTCATAGATCTATCTGCAGCCTGCCATTGGTCTTCATCAATAGTCCTTGGTAAGAACCTTTGTATATTAGTGCCTTGAGGTGTCACACCTCCTCCGATCATTTCTGCAATTGACCCTGTTACTACAACAGCTGGCAATACAGGATCTAAGGTATCCCAGGCACGTTTCATAGCTCCTTCTGTTCCTTCCCTTCCTAACTCCTCCTCACCTAAGCCAGTAACCACAATTGGTAACTCATGTGGAGGCAAAGCATCTGTGTAGTGAAGAACTGATGTCACTGGAAGGTTTTCACACCCTACTGGACCGTCTACAACAACTTGAAGGCCTTTTACGCCACAAAAAGCATAAACTGACCCCCAATATCCTCCCGCTCTATCGTGATCCTGAATTAACACTAAATCATCTCCTCCGCCTTTGCNGCGATCTTTCTTTTCTCTATTTTNTTTGCTTGATGGGCTCGGAACTGGGGNTTAAGGTTTGGCTNACCCTCCCAAACTCCTGCNGTATCACCTTCCCCGACACCCTCGAAGAAACTCTTCATTTTTTCCATTCTTGAACCATTGCTTATAGCCTGCAATATTACTTCGGCTAAGCTTCCAGCCCCAGCAACACCCATAATTGGCCGAGCTGAAATTAAATTTGTGTAATAAAGAGAGGGAATACCTAACTCTTTAGCTTTTTGCACTACCGGGGTCGTTCCAATAGCCAAATCAGGATTAACGCTCTTCACTGCTGAGATATCATCCTCCAAACTCGCCCTAAATTTTACAAAAACGCCTTTACTCTCCAACCAATCTTTGTCTTCAGTAGACCATTTAGTCTTGGGACAGGCAGTTCCTACATAAGGGACTTCAGCGCCGGCCTCTATTAGCGTTCTTGCTACTATAAGTTCCGAGCCCTCATAGCCCGATACCGTAATTTTGTTATTAATTTTTTTGTCATCAAGAGATTTTTGTATTTGCGGCAGAATCTTCTTTTTTGCNTCCCNNATNATCTTTTTNGCAATGTTAAAAGTATCNCCTACACTATCNATCCAAGAATTAGTACCNTCAACACCCACTGGGGCCGATCCAATAATTGGCTTACCAGCNTCTTCAAACTCTCTTACAGCAGCGGTATAAAAGGGATGGATAGCTGCAACGGCGCCGCAATCAAGCGCTGCATACAATTCACGCCACTCTCTGCAAGGTATAACTTGTCCCGCGGCCAACCCTAGTGGCTCCAAAATTGCTCCAATATTCATAGGATCTGCCGGAAACATTTCTCCCAACAATGTGACGGTCGGTCTATCTGATTTCTTTGAAGCTGGGGCAGATACTGGGCCAGACTCAATTTCGTTTTTCGCATAATTCAGTAATGCACCAGCCAAGACGTCTTTTGCCTCCGCGTGTGTGGGAATTCCAAACCCAGGCACGTCAATACCAATTATCCTAACCCCGTTAATTTCTTTTGGGAGAAGCCTCAAAGGGACGCCAGACGCGCTAGGAACACATAGATTTGTAAAGACAACAGCATCAAACCTATCGGGATCAGCCATTTCATGTGCAGACGCTAAAATATCTTCATATAGTTTTCCAGTTACCAGCGTCTCAGAGGAAAAAGGTACATAACCTACAGATCTTCGCGCTCCATAAAAATGTGAGACAAAAGTTAACCCATAGACACAGCATGCAGAGCCTGACAGCACAGTTGCTACTCGCTTCATTCTCAAACCAACCCTTAGAGAGCCAAAAGCGGGGCACATGCTTTGTGGCTTATCATGAGGACCCAAGGGGTAATCTTTTCGCATATTTTGTATGAGCTCTTTGTTTGCGCCTTTTTCCGCACTACCTTTAAGAGATGAGGACCCACAAAGGCCATCAGATGTGGTGCCTACNCCCCCATGATNCCTGTCTTCTAAATCAACATTGACCTCATCATTCAACTTGACGTGATCTGCTGCATCATATTTTATTTCTCTCTTTGTGCTCATTCTTCTTAATTTTTCTCTTTACACTTCGTCATATACNACTTCTAACGACTCTTTGGGTTTNGCAAATTTTCCTCTCATGTCAGCATCAGTAGCTGGTTGCAACACAAAGTCAGCTCCTGTCTCACTGGCGGCAAACAAATTGAGAAGACCATCTTGGTCAAGNGGCTTTGGTCTAAGTGGTGGAGCCTCAGCTGTATTTGTTCCTAGTTCAGCAAACAAGTCTCCCCACTGCGACTCTTTTGTTCCAACAATGTGATAATTTGCGGACTTCTTTCTCAGATCATCATCTTGAGGTATACTTGCAAGAATAGGTATTTTTACCGTCTCAGCAAAAGCTGCCGCTTCACCCGACCCATCGTCTTTGTTAATTACTAAGCCTGCCACACCGACGTTTCCACCTAGTTTTCTGAAATACTCCACTGCTGAACAAACATTATTTGCTACATATAGAGATTGAAGATCGTTTGAGGCTACCAATATAACCTTTTGAGCCATATCCCTTGCTATTGGCAATCCGAATCCGCCGCAAACTACATCACCCAAAAAATCCAATAATACGTAATCAAAATCCCAATCGTGAAACCCTAACTTTTCCAGTAGCTCAAAGCCATGGATTATGCCGCGTCCTCCACATCCTCTTCCCACTTCTGGCCCACCGAGTTCCATCGCAAATACGCCATTTCTTTTAAAACACACATCTCCAATGGTGACTTCTTCGCCAGCAAGTTTCTTATTAGTCGATGTTTCAAGTATAGTTGGGCAAGCCTTTCCCCCGAATAAGAGAGAAGTTGTATCAGATTTTGGGTCACATCCTATCAGTAGAACTCTTTTTCCTTGCTCTGCCATCATATGACTAAGATTTGCAAGAGTGAAACTTTTACCGATGCCTCCTTTACCGTAGATCGCTATTATCTGAGTTTTTTTTGTTGGCTCACCAACTGGAACTTCGTCGATAGGTTGATTTGCTTCTTCTCGAAGGTCCTTGTGGTGTTTTTCTAAGTCTTTCTTATCTAAAGTATGAGTCGGGTTATCTAAGCTCATGCTACATCCCTCCAATCAATAACCATTTTCAAGCATTCTGAATCTTCAAAAGATTGTCGATAAGCGGCTTTCGAGAAATTTACATTACTCTCATGCGATATTAAACCTTCTAAAGATAGAGCACCGGTTTCTAATAGTGATCGTGTAATATTTATGTCTTCAGTATTAAATTCTGCCGAAATCCTGAACCTGGCCTCTTTTATAAAAGCAGGCGGAAAGGAAAAAGAAATAGGAGATGAATAAAATCCAGCAAAAACTATTTCGCCATTTTTTTTCAATTTTGGAATTATCTTATCCAAAACGCTAATATCCCCACTAGCTTCATAAATCGATTCGTGATCGGAAGAATTATCATTTTCCGGATTGATAACGTCGTAATCTGTTTCATTACCCACTCTAAGAGGATTACTTTCCCATACAATCGGGGCTTCACCACCAGCTGCTATTGTTAATCGAGCTAGCAACCTTCCTAAAACACCATGACCAATAATAAGTGAGGGAAGTTTGTTCCCAAGCCCTGCGATTGCGTGCCTAGCAGTTGCTGCCAGTGCAAATAGTGTCCCTTGAGCTTTCAAATCAGGGTCTATTTTTATGAGCTTTTCATCGGAAGCAATTAGAAGGCTAGAAGATGCACCGAAAAGACCCTTTTCGTTTTTATAGCAATTTGCCCCTGGGACAAATACATGATCGCCAACCTTAAGTTTCCTGGATGCTCTGTTGTCGACTACCACCCCAACCGTTTCATAACCTGGGACTAGAGGATAACCCATTCCAGGAAAAAATGGCATCTCACCATTCCAAAACAAGCGTTCAGTACCTGTAGAAACCCCAGAGAACTGAGTTTCAATAATGACCTCGCCTGTATTTGGTTCCCTAAGGGCAACTTTACGCAGGTCCAATTTACCTGGGTTATCAATGACTATTGCTAATGTTTCCATATTAAATAATGACAATTATTGTGATTTTCATGAATTAACGAGACAGAAACTAAGTGGAAACCTATGGCCCCCCTTGTTAAACCGATTTTATTGTCAAGCTTTCTTACATACCCAATCAAAAAGCTGTTCCCCTTTATTTACGTAAATATCCCATAATTAAAGCCAACTCAAAAATGAATGTCAATAAATTTAGACAAAAACTGTAATAAATTTCTGACATATGGCTTTTATGCAAAAAAAAACTACTTTTTTGCACTCATAACTTGGGTAATGAACGGCGCACTTACNNCATGCTTAACAATATTTGAAAAGCCAGTCCTGAGAAGAATCGCCTTATGCTCCTCAAAAGAGCGCACTTTTCCGGTTGTCATTGCCATAGTATAAAATGAAAAATAGCAATCACTGGAACGCATCGGCTTGCTTCCACCAGACATTGGCTCTGTTATTAACAAAGAACCACCTTTCGGAAGAGCTTCGTAGATTCGTTTTAGCAACAACTCTACAGTGCTGTCTTCATGATCATACAAAACCCTTACTAAGCTTATAACATCTTGATTCGAAGGAATATCATCTTTTAAAAAATCACCAGGACAAAAATTCAAGAGCCCTACTATATCATCAATTTTTTGGTGATTGCTCTTTGCAACATTTATTACATTAGGCAAGTCAAAAACAGTAGCTTCGATACTAGGATACTTGCTCTTTACCGCTAATAAAAATGCGCCAGTGCCACCGCCAATGTCTAGAATTCTTTTGACACCTTTAAAGCTATATGCCTGCAAAGTTTGCTCCGAAACCAACCTTTGGGAAGTTTGCATGAGCTTACTGTATTCGGAAGACACCTTAGTGGAAATATTCTTTTTTTTTGCTTCTTTTCTAACATAGGGCCAAAATTGACCCAGCTCTGTTTCGGTCCTCCCGTACAATATCTTGACTGGATCTATGAGATCTCGATATAAAATTTGATTATGTTGGATCATATCCATTAGACCAGGAACTCCAACTATTTGCGCGCCTAACCTTGTTAGCCAGTATTTATTTCTTTTGTGGCAAATCAAGTTTAAAGCACATCCACCACGCAGTAACAACAAAGACCTTTCATTCGCAATCTCCAGAAATTGGCTAACTTCATCCAGAGATCGCCCTTCTTTTTTAAGAAATTGAAAGATACCCAAATTGATCAATAAATGGAGTATTTGTGAATAGACAAAACCTGACATAACCTCATGAATCTTATTGCCCTCATAACTGATGAGGGCCCTAAGAATTGGAACTTTAGCGATAGCTTCATGCACTTTGGTTGATGAAAAGACATTAACCTTCAATCGGTAATAGCTTATATAAAGCGAATTAATTTTTTCTTTCAAAATCATCCGATCGGAGCAGTCTTAAACACCTGTTAAACATATAAGTGGCTTACAAAGTCTTTTGAAGAGGCTCTACTGGGGTTAGACGTTCTGCCTGACTTCTGACGATTTTAATCAATTCAACTTCACCAGGGCACGAGGGAATAGAAGCTATAGCTCCCGCCAAAATATCTTGAAGCCTTTTAATCGCACCTTGCTCTCCTAGCTTTAAAACAGCGTTCGGGCGCTCATTTTCNCTATCTCTGTTATTCGATTTACCACTTTTTTGAGAGTCAGAAAAGTCCTTTAAATCATCAGCAACTTGAAATGCCTCACCTATTCTCTGCCCAAGTTCTGCCCATGGTTCTGGATCCTCTCCAGCGGAAATTGCCCCCATTTTAGTAGCCGCTACGAACAATGAAGCCGTTTTGAGTTTATGATATGAACTAAGATCAATAGTTTTTTCACTTTCCCAACCTTGACCTGAACAGATACCGTAAGGCATACCCGTTGACGTTGTTAAAACATTTATTAACTTACCAAGCCTTTCGGGAGCGCTCAAACCGTTAGCAGTTAGCACCTGAATTGCTAAGATAATTAAAGAGTCGCCACATAAAACAGCTAAAGGCTCATCAAAGGCCTTATGAACAGTAGGCTTACCCCGCCTAACCTCCGCATTATCAAATGCTGGCAAATCATCATGCACTAGACTAGCGCAATGCATCATCTCGACTGAAACCGCAGAAGCCATTGAAAGATCAAAATTATCTAACCCACACGCATTGGAAACAGCGAGGCTAAGCTGAGGCCGTACTCTAGCACCGCCTGGAAAGATTGCATAATCCATCGCCGCAGCCAATTTTGGAGGGGCAGGCGATCTGCTCGCCTTCTTAATTGCTTTTTTCAGTGCCTCTTCTAACTTTTCTTTCATATCTATTCCTGTGGTAAAAATTAGACATCATAGGAAATTTATGTAAATAATTTTGGACACTTTTTAAAATAAGTCAATAAAATACCTTTTATGAAAAAAGAAAACGAACATATAATCATTGTAGGCGCAGGAATTGGTGGGCTTGTTTCTGCCCTTTTGCTTTCCCAAAAGGGATTAAAAGTAACTGTTGTTGAAAGAAATGGATACCCTGGAGGAAAGTTAAGAGCCTTTTCAAGTCAAGAGGGTCCTATTGATGCAGGGCCTACAGTTTTGACATTAATTGACGTTTTTCAGGAAATATTCACTCAAGCAAATCTAAATATTTTTAAGGAATTAGATTTGTATAAAGAAGAGGTATTAGCCAGACATTACTGGCCCGATGGAAAATGTTTAGATCTTTTCTCAACCCATGAAAAAAATCTTTTTTCAATAGAGCAAGTATTTGGGAAAAAATCAGCAGCTGAATTTGACAAATTTCATGGAGATTGTGAGACCCTTTTTTTTGCTTTTAATAACACGTTGTTAAGAAATGACTACCCTGGGAGCTTTTTCATAAAAAAAGATTTTTTAAAAAGTATTCCTCGATTAATTAACATTTTGGGCTTCCCAACCGACTACTGGAGCAAGCTAGAAAGATATTTCAGCGAACCTAAGCTCAGACAACTTTTTGGAAGATATGCGACATATGTTGGGGGTTCGCCTTTCAATTCTCCATCCCTGCTACAACTCATATGGTATGTTGAGTTTCTGGGAGTATGGCGCGTAAGAGGAGGTCTTCATACTCTAGCGAATAAATTGAAACAATTATCTACAGAAAATGGTGTTAAGTTCATTTTCAATAAGTCTGTTACTAAAATTAATATTAAAGATAACAAGGTGTGTAGCGTAGATCTCAATGATGGACAAAGGTACCAATCCAAAACTGTATTGTTTAATGGAGATCCACGAAACTTTAGAGAAGGTAACTTGGGTAGTAACTTAAAAAATATAATGAAAAAAACAGCCACTGAACCACGATCTTTATCTGCCTATGTTTGGTCATTTGCTTCTGAAACTACGGGGGTGGAACTAGCCCACCACAATGTCTTTTTTAATGAGAACTATAAGAATGAATTTGATAGTATATCAGCCGGACAAATAGCTAAAGACCCCACTTTATATATATGCAAGCAAGAAAAGGGCTTAAAAAGTAGCTCAAAAAATCGCTTTGAGATAATCATCAACGCGCCCTCACTCACTCAAAACAAAATTACTGCTACCAAGGAGTATGATTTATGCAAAGAAAGAACATTTCAAAAACTCAGCAAAATGGGAATATACTTCAAAAACAAACCGAATTCACACAATCTGGCAACTCCGAGAGCATTCGAAAGACTAGCACCGGGCGCGGACGGATCAATCTACGGGCTGAGCCCCGAGAGACTACTTTCAACCTTCCAAAGACCCTCCACAAAAACAAAAATAAGGGGCCTTTATCTGGCGGGAGGGGGAACTCATCCAGGACCGGGTTTGCCAATGGCAGCTCTATCAGGCAAGCATGCGGCAGAAATGATAAAACGGGACCTTGTTTTGATCTGAATATCCCACCCAACGGGTACGGATGGTGGTACATGGATGGCCTTTCAGATGACGGCACAAAAGCAGTTTCAATTATTGCCTTCATAGGTTCGGTCTTCTCCCCATGGTATAGTTGGTCTGGTAGAAAAAACCCTCATGACTTTTGTTCAATAAATATTGTGACATATGGTAAAGGGGGAAGATGGACAATGACTGAGCGAAGGGAACGCCATGTTAAAATTACCAAAAATTCTTTTAAGGTAGGGCCTAGCAAATTNGAGTGGGATGGCAAGAAGCTTGTTCTAGAGTTTAGCGAAATAACAATTCCACATTTCGATAAAATTGAAGGTTGCATCACTGTTACACCAGAAAATGTAAATGATTTGGAAGTATTGTTGAAACCTGACGGGACACACATATGGAGACCATTCTCTCCAATTTCACGTATAGAGATTAAAACAAATAAGAAAGGATGGAGTTGGCAAGGGAACGCTTACCTCGATGGAAATTTTGGAACAAGGGCACTCGAACAAGATTTCAATTATTGGACCTGGAGTCGTCTACCTTTTAAAGATAAATGCCTCACATTTTACGACGCTGATCTAGTTGACGGCAGCAGTACCAACATAGCACTGCGCTTTAATAAAAATGGCTCAGTTGAAGAGGTAGAAGCACCTCCTCTTAAACCTATATCAAAAACAAAATGGCTCATTAAACGGGTTGCCAGATCGGATAGGGAATTTTCACCCTATCAAAGCCGGGCATTGCTGGATGCACCATTTTATTCCAGAAGTGAGTTAGTTACCCAAATTGATAAAGAAAAAACTACTGGAGTTCATGAAACCTTGGATATGAAAAGGTTTACAAACCCACTGATAAAACCTTTGCTATGCGCAAAGATACCTCGAATTTTTTAGGAATTCTCCTTATTCAATTGAATAATAGAAAAATTTAATACCCCTGCGTAGGAACCCCAAACTATATAAGGAGTAAGTAGAAGACCTGCTATTAAATCAGTATAAAAAGCTAGGACAACCATGATAATAACCGAAACCCAAAGGCATAGTAGAATTATAAAACCTAACTTTATCCTGTGGAGTCCAAAGAATACGGGAGTCCATAAAGTATTGAATACAAGTTGAAGAGCCCAAAAAATCAAGAATAAGTCATTGTTAGGAGCTCCGTAAACTCTAACTAAAGAATATGACATGGCTATATATAAATATAACCATGCAATAGGAAAAACCCAATCTGGAGGTGTCCAACTAGGTTTGTTAAGGGATTTATACCAGTCTCCTGTTGGGAATAAAGAACCGGTAGACCCAGCTGCGAGACACGCCAAAAAACCTAGCAAAAAAATGAATATCGACTCTGTCATAACTCCAATTCTCTATGTTGATAAATAAATGCTTTTCTTATCATTTTTTTCAAGTTCCATTAAAACGTCCATCAATCTTTTGCCAGAAAAAAGAACCATATCATTGCCATGATTTTTCTTCTGTGCGCTATTTACAAGAAATTTCACTTCTCTTAAAGCGGGAGCATGTACAACAGCTGAAACTGGCAAAATTTTAGAACTAAGAGTTTTTAAAAAAGAAAAAGCAAGCAAAGTTATCTTTTCAGATTTTGAGGTTATTGCTCTCTGGTTAATGCTATCGTATTGAACAGACTCAATATGTGCTCCGATACCTTCATAAATGTAGCGGGCTGCATATATTCCTGGCTGACAGGAAGTTGGGAGGCCAAAAAGACCAGATTCTGAACGCTTATATAATCGTCTCGCTTCTTCTAATAAACGTTTTGCGATTGAAGCTAACTCTTTGGAAGGTTTAGGGCTTGTCAGAAAATGTTTCAAATCTATATTTTTTTCCTTCAGCCAATCAGTAGGAATGTATATACGGTTACTTCTTGCATCTTCGCCTATGTCTCTCACAATGTTAGTAAGTTGCATAGCCACACCTAGATCACAAGCACGTGCTAATATATCTTTATCTCTTACTCGCATTAGGACACACATCATTACGCCGACTGTTGATGCAACGCGTGCACAATAAGAGCGTAACTCTGAAAGAGATTTATACCTTCTCCCTTCAGCGTCCCATTGCATTCCCTCTAATAAAGCCATCGGGAGTGCCTTTGGCATTTCATAAAACCTAACAAGTTCTGCAAAACATCTATCGGAGGCATGATTTTCAGGTTTTCCCAAATAGACTTTTTCAAGTCTGACAAAAAGCTTTTTTAGAGATAGCAATTTTGCCTGACTATCATCAATTGCATCGTCGACAATTCGACAAAATGAATACAAAACAATTGCAGAGTCGCGTACTTTTTTGGGAAGAATTTGTGAAGCAGCATAAAAAGAGTGGGATCCCTTTTTAATTATTTCGTAACAGGTTTCCAGATCTTCTTTGTTATACATTTGATTAAACCTGCATTACTTTCTTATTGGTGGAATAGCTTGTTTTATTCGAAACCTTTTTCAAATCCGGAAGAATTTCATCTAATATTTCTGCAGATGCAAGAACGCCCGGTAATCCTGGCCCAGGATGAGTACCAGCGCCAACAAGAAAGAGATTATCAAGCTCTTCTGATCTATTGTGAGGTCTAAACCAGGCGCTTTGAAACATTTGAGGTTCCAAGGAAAAACCACTTCCGAAATGGCTCAAATATCTTTCTTTAAAATCAAGGGGGGTCATAACATACTCGGTTTTTATTGATCGGCCCAGCCCAGGCAAAAGTCTTCTCTCTAAAACATCAAGTATTTTTTTCTTGTAGCTTTTTTCAATGTTACGCCAGTGAATATCATTATTAAAACTTAGGTTTGGAACGCAAGCCAATACATAAAAAGTATCGTCTCCTTTTGGAGCACAAGTTTTGTCAGTGACAGAAGGTCTATGTACATATAAACTCATTTCCTGAGGCAACTTCCCTTTTATAAAAATATCATTAACCTCTTTTTTATAATTGGGTCCCACCAGAATTGTATGATGCCCGACATTCTTCCACTTTGATCTTGTTTTTGACGTGCCAAAATGCCAAACAAAGAGACTCATTGACCAATTCTTCGCGTCTAATTTATGTTTGGTCCACCTTTTCTTTCTTTGGTGCCCTAATAAACTATCATATGTATTCTGAAGATCTGCGTTTGACACTACATAATCTGCGCTAATTTTTTCTCCAGACTCCAATTGAACTCCAATTGCTTTGTTATCTTTTGTTAAAATTTTATTAACTGTTGTATTAAGTGTTACTTGACCCCCTGAGGATTTAATTTTATCTGCCATTTTATTTGCCATGGCTTGAGCTCCTCCGTGAATATAGTAAACACCAAATCTATGCTCCAAATAATTCACTAAACCCCACATGGACGTAACAGTGAAGGGATTCCCACCTACAAAAAGTGGATGAAAACTTAACGCAAACCTTAGCTTTGAGTTGGATACATAGCTCGCAGCACTTNTATAAACTGACCTATCTGCTCTTAGAAGAGCAAANATTGGAAGAACCTTTAGAGTATCCCATAGTCTATGCATGGGACTTCTTCCCATTGAGCCCTTTTTTGAAAACGCGAAATTATATTGCCTTTCTGACAAACGCATGAACTTTCGATATCCTTTGAGATCATTCGGTGCAAATTTTTTAATTTGAGCCTCAAAATTTGATTTGTTGCCAGAAACTGAAAGAACATCATTATCTTCAAATATCAAATCATAATATGGATTAAGCTTTTCTATCTTAACATGTTTATTGAGATCATCCCCACATCTCTTCCAAAGTTCTTCAAAGTTTTTTGGTAAAGTCAAAATCGTTGGACCTAGATCAAATCGATGTCCTTTTTGAGTTTTGGATGACCCGCGACCACCAACAGTTTGCAATCTATCAAAAACGTGGACATGGTACCCTTTTTCAGAGAGAAGCATTGCCGCAGACAAGCCTCCAAATCCCGCTCCAATAATGGCAACAGAAGGCTTTTCCACTTCACTCTTACCATCAAAGTACGTTTCGTCGGTCTTTTTCAACATATCTGATCTTAAACATGTCAGTTTTTTTTGACAATATTTTTAATAAAAAATATGCTTTGAATTGAATAAGCCATTTTGGAGTAGATAATTAAAACAATTACCATAAGTTTTTTTAGGTTCCAGTCCATATTTGGCAAACTTTGGGCTTTTTCCCATATGGGGTTTTCACATTTATATATGAGAAGGATGAAAGGCCTGCAATTTTATAAACTTTTTGGAAGTGGTGTGGGGGAAGGCTTTACCCCTGTATTAAACCCTAATGTTTATGCTATCATGGCAGTATGGGATAGTGTGACCGATGCGGATCAAAACATAGCCAACTCATCAATTTTCAAACAATATAAAAATAGATCGAAAGAAAACTGGACGCTATATCTAAAACCTACCAGATCTTGGGGCAGTTGGGATAAAAGAAACCCGTTTGAAATAACTGATANCCTCGATCAAACATTTCCTGTAGTAGCGCTTACAAGAGCAACAATAAAAACAAGTATCCTTTTAAAGTTTTGGAAAAGAGTGCCAGATATATCAAAAACAATTGGGCTCAATAAAAATGTTTTATTTAAAATCGGCTTAGGAGAAATTCCATGGTTTCACCAGGTCACGTTCTCAATATGGCCAAATCAGGAAAGCATGGATCAATTTGCTAGAAATCANGGGCCTCACAANGAAGCCATCAAAGCTGTAAGGGAAAATAATTGGTTTAAAGAGGAACTCTATGCAAGATTTGCAATAGACAAACAAATNGGCCAATGGCCAGAAATAAATATAAATAAGGAAGCAAGTGAATAAGTATTTTCCATTCTCAGCAATAGTTGGACAAGAACAAATGAAACTTGCTCTAATTTTGACAGCAATCGATCCATCAATTGGAGGCGTACTCGTCTTTGGAGATCGAGGCACTGGGAAATCAACCATTGTTAGATCGCTCGCGGGATTATTACCAAAGCAAAATTTTGTAATAGATTGCTCCTTTAATTGNCAGAATTCATTTAATCTATGCGATCAGTGTAAAAAAAAGAAGTCTCTTGAGTTTGAAGAACGTTCAACTCCTGTTATAGATCTTCCATTGGGGTCAACAGAAGACAGAGTTGTTGGAGCACTAAATTTAGAAATTGCTTTAACTGAGGGCAGGAAAGTGTTTGAACCNGGNTTNTTAGCCAAAGCAAATAGTGGCTTCCTTTATATAGATGAGGTCAACTTGCTNGAGGANCATATCGTTGATCTNCTTTTAGACGTTGCNGCATCAGGAGAGAACCTAGTCGAAAGGGATGGAATATCNATAAGACACTCATCAAAGTTCGTCTTAATTGGTTCTGGGAATCCTGAAGAGGGTGAACTCAGACCGCAGCTACTTGATAGATTTGGTTTCTCAGTAAATGTGGGTTCCCCCTCTGAAATATCGCAAAGAATTGAAGTGATTAAAAGAAGAGATGAGTTTGAAAGAGATCCTCAAGCTTTTTTACGGAAGTGGAGACGGAAAGATTTAACAGTGCAAAAAAAAATAATTCATGCAAAAAATGCTTTAGATAATATTGAGCTTGACGATAGTATTTTATCAAAGTGTGCTGAAATTTGTATCGCGGTGGGCTCTGATGGATTGAGGGGAGAATTAACACTTTTGAGGGCTTTAAGAGCACTCTGTGCGTTTAATGAGACAACAAAGCCAACTTTAGAGGATATTAGAGAGATAGCTGTTTACACTCTTAGCCATAGACTGAGAAGGGATCCATTGGATGATACAAGTTCAGAGGT